>Ga0209342_10001660_pt1 | contig 24733 bp, 23 predicted proteins | sample RifCSP16_2_FD_184023 | JGI IMG/M metagenome (GOLD analysis project Ga0209342, IMG submission 184023) | Soil microbial communities from Rifle, Colorado - Rifle CSP2_sed 16_2 (SPAdes) (version 2) | ecosystem: Environmental > Terrestrial > Deep subsurface > Rock core/Sediment | place: Rifle... | reverse complement strand
AAGGCAGCCCAGTAACCTTCTTATTCATCCAAAAAAACAGGGATGGACCATTAGGTGGTTCATCCCTGGCAGTTATTAAACAAGGATGGATTGAACCTAAATCACACCCAACTTCTTTCCCACCATACTAAAGGCTTCCAATCCTTTGTCAAGATCGTCATGATCATGTGCAGCCGAGATCATGACACGAATGCGGGCTTTCCCCTGGGGTACAGTTGGGAATCCAAGCGCCATCCCAAAGACACCAGCCTGGTATAACTCACGGCTGAACTGCTGGGCGAGAGGCGTATCCCCCAGCATGACCGGGGTGATGGGTGTGGTGCTGACACCAGTATCGAAACCAAGTTTTTTCATTTCAGCTTTGAAATACCTGGCATTTTCCCAGAGCTTATCCACCAGGGTGGTGGAACCTTCCAACAGGTCCACAGCAGCGATACAGGCAGCCACATCGGGAATGGTCATGGCAGACGAGAACAGGAATGGGCGGCCTCTCTGCCGCAGCCATTCGACAATGACCGGGCTGCCAGCCACAACCCCACCCATCACGCCAAATGCCTTTGACATGGTACCAACTTCAACATCCACCTTGCCGTGCAGACCGAAGTGGTCGACGATACCCCGGCCACCCTTGCCCAGGACCCCTTCCCCATGAGCATCATCGACCATCAGGAGGATCTCATAACGATCAGCCACTTCGTAGATCTTATCCAGTGGAGCTACATCCCCATCCATGCTGAAAACGCCATCGGTAACGACCAGGGCACGCCTGTACTTGGAAAGGTTTTCCTTGATCACTGATTCAAGAGAATCCGTGTCGCAATGATCGTACGGGATGATCTTGGCGCCAGATAAGCGGCAGCCGTCAATGATGGAGGCATGGTTGAGACGATCGGAGAAGATCACATCTTCCTTGCCCACCAGCACCGGAATGGTGGCAAGGTTGGCATTGAACCCGGATTGAAAAGTGATGGCTGATTCCACTCCCTTGAATTTGGCCAGTTTTTTTTCCAATTCGATGTGCAGATCCATTGTCCCGGCGATGGTTCGCACCGCGCCTGGACCAACACCATATTTTTCCATTGCCTGCCTGGCGGCATCAACGATGACCGGGTGATTAGCCAAACCAAGGTAGTTGTTCGAGCAGAAATTTAGAACCTTTTTGCCATCCACGAGCAGCCATGCACCCTGCGGCGACCCGAGGGTACGGATATTATTGTAAAGACCTGCTGTTCTTAAATCTTCGATCTCCTGTTCAATCCATTCAGTCTTGGACATTTTCAACTCCTTAATCATTCATTTGTGATGTTTTTCACCATTTGCTATTATATCTGTATTTACTTTAATATCCGTCAGAATACCCTGCTCCCCAAGGGCGGCCACCACTTTTTCCCTGGCACCCTCTTTGACAACAACTGTGGTTGGACCGAGGATCTCCCCCAGGAATCGAGCAGCTTTCGATCTCCTAAGTTCATCCAGCACTTCCGGACTGCTCAAGCGCAGGATGACAGGTGCCTCCAGGCGGGCTTCTGTACCATTGATTTCCCAACGGTTCATCGCCCTGGTAAATGATGGCGGAATGGCTGCCGCCTTATATTTATTAAGAATGGATAGAAGGTGAGACACCCGAATTCCCTGCTGCTGGGCTGTTTTCAAGGAGCCAGGGGTAAGGCGATACCTGTAATCCGTCTGACCTTCTTTTTCCCATTCGCTGCAACGCGCCACCAGGTAACGAACCGGCCGGGGAAAGTATTTTGGTATGGTGATTCTGCCGTTGGCTGACACATGCAGGAGACCATATTCGGGGTGAGATTCTGCAGGAACCTTTCCTTCAAGCAGGTCCAATGCTCGATCAGATAGACGAAAAGCTGTCACCGATCCATCTTCTTCCGCCCTGGCAAGATCCGTCAACCCCAACCAATGCATGGGTGATGAAATGATGAAGCGGATCAATTCTCCTTCCACATCATCCCAATGCTGGAATCCATGCAGGAAGCCACCATCCTGCTGCCTGCGTATCAACCAGGAGTCAAACTCCCCTGCTGTCCGCAGAAATTCTGGATTTGATTCTCGAATCGATGAAATAAAAGAAGGCAAACTCCACCATTTTCCGGCTGGAATGACCTTCAGCATACGGATCAGGTAATTCCTTGCTTTTTGAGGATCATTTTCCAACACCCCTTCACAGACCAGACCGGGGAGATGAAACAGTTCATTGAATTGATCAGTCCCCTGCCATGATCGAACCAGTAGGAGAAGGGCTTCCGACCGATCTGCCTCCAGGAATTCTTTTATTTTTTCCAACTGCAATCCAGGGATTGCACCTATTTCTTCAGCTTCACCAACCAGGCTGGCTGACTTCAGAGTTCCGATAAGAATATTTCCGGGAACGGATAGGGTCGTACCTACCGGGAGGGAATGTCTTCCCATTCGAAATGATGTCAACAGAGTACAGGCATCATCAATGATCGTGTCACCTCCCGGTTGGATATATTTCCGTTCGGCGGGTAGTGCAAGTCGTCCGGGTTGGATGGGAGCCGATCTCCGCTCAACCGGGATGAGGGGAATGAGATCATCCGGTAAATAGGCAAACTCAAGCAGCCCGGTTTCTGTTTCGAAAAATGCCCTGGCGATTAGCCCGCGAAAGAAAAGGATCTCCACCGGGGAGACAGGATCCTGGTAGATCTTCTCTCGGTCACGACGACCTGGACCAACCGGTCTCAACTCTCCAAATCGGCGCGTAAAATCCAGCCAGGGTATGCGACCTTTTTCCAGGACCAGGTTTTCAAGCGTCTCTTTTGCTTTCGGTGGAAGGGCTTCGACCATTTCCAGCGTCGATTGAGCATCAAGCATTGCAGTGGATAATTCCTGCAAAGCATTACGTGGCTCCGGGGATGTCAATTCCAGCCCCCAATAAGAGGCGATGATCCTCAGATATCCAAGATCACTGGATTGGAGCGAATGAATAAGATCTGGCATAACTATTTACAAGTCAGGTTGGATAACCTTCAAGGCTTTCGGTATGATGTCCACGGATAATTCTCTAACGTCGGTGCCGAAGCCGGAAAAGATCTCCCCATCCGTGTGGATATAAAGGGGTTGGTCAGCTTTCAATTTCATGGTTCGAAGCGTACCCATTCGAACCGGTTTGAACCTCCCATGGGTTCCTTTCATCACCTCCGGGATCAACCGGAACATCATCAAGCGTGAGACCTTCCCGATCATGGCGTAATGGAAAACTCCATCATTGGGAAGTGCATCCGGAGCAACCAGGAATCCACCGCCTTCCCTGGGTCCATTGCAGATCACGAACATGACTGTTGGAGCTTCCCAGGATTCCTGGTCGGTCTCGACCCTGATATTAACCGGGTCGAAATTCAACATGATGGTCTGAATAACAGCCACAAGGTACATCAGGAAGCCGCGCAGGACAGGCAGTTTATGTGAGCGTATGGTAGTGATGGCATCAAACCCAATTCCGAACGTGTTGTCGTAATATTCTAGCCGGCCATCCCCATCCCTGATGACTCCAATATCCACCAAACCGGGTTCTCCATGTAGCGCCAGCTTGAGGGCTTCAACCGGATCCATTGGAATCCTGGCTGTATGCGCAAAATCATTCCCCGATCCAACCGGAACCACTCCCAGGATTGGTCGCTTCTCTTCAGGGATGCTCATAAGCCCGTTGATAACCTCATGGACGGTGCCATCCCCACCGACAGCGATCACCAGGTCATACCCCTGCTCGCCTGCCTGTTTCGCAAGTTCCTGGCCATGCAATGGGTAAACTGTGCCTGTCCAATCCGCATTTCCATATTCTGCGATGATCGGTCGCAGATCCCGGGAGACTTTCCATGCGTTACCCATATCTGCCATGGGATTCAATATCAACTTCACCTTTCGGGTCATACGATTACCTCCGCCTGCTTTTTACAAGTATAACCCCCCAGATCGTGATGCGTTAGGTGAAAGCAACAATTCTTCTTTCAACAATTGAATATAGGTCATGTATAATCAATCTGGGTTTTTCCAAATCCAAATCAAGGAGTCCCGATGGTCGATAACGTAGATAAACAATTTCCACCAAGTACACCTTTAACCCAGCGAAAATGTGCCATCCTGGTGGGAGCATCCAGCGGGATCGGTGCAGCTCTCGCCCGAAGGCTTGCCAGCAAAGGGTATCGGCTGGCGTTATTGTCAAGGCGTAGCGAGCTGCTCAGTACCCTGTGCGAAGAGATCAACAAGGATGCCGGAGAGGTACTTGCTCTCTATTATGAACATGATGTCACAGATGGTGACAGTGTTCCCGGTCTGCTGACAACCATCCTGGCGGATATGGGTAACCTGGACCTGTTCGTGTACAATGCGGGCATATCCCAAATGGTTGGACTGAAAAAATATGATTTTGTTAAGGACCGTCGCACCATGGAAGTCAACCTGGTCGGAGCCCTTGCCTGGTTGAATCCTGTGGCAGCCATGTTCCAGCAATTAAGATCCGGTCAGATTGTTGGGATCTCGTCCGTGGCAGGAGATAGGGGCAGGGTGGGAAATCCATCCTACAACGCCTCCAAGGCAGCTTTGAGCAGCTACCTGGAATCCCTGCGCAACCGCCTGACCCGCCATGGTGTGAACGTTCTTACCGTGAAACCAGGCTTTGTAGAAACTGATCTGCTGGCAGGTGCGAAAAAGACTTTCCTTGTGATCAGTCCAGAACAGGCAGCTGATGAAATCTATAAAGCCATCAGTAAACATAAACAGGTTGTATACATTCCAACTCTCTGGCGATGGATAATGCTGATCGTACGGAACATTCCTTCCTTCATATTCAGGAGAATGGTGTTTTAATGTCGAAACCATCCTTTAAAGACCTGCACCTGACGGAGAATTTTGGTCATTCGCTGAAGGCAGTCTCGTTCCAAATGAAAGCCGAAACGACCGATGAGATCCAGGATATCCTGCATGAAAGCAAGAAGAATGGTATTCCGATCACTGTCCGGGGAGCCGGTCGAAGCTATAACGATATCGCCATGAACGGAGGGGGCTTCATCCTTAACCTTCAGGCAGTCAACCGGATCCTGGAATGGAACCCGGATAGCGGGATCATCCGCTGCGAACCGGGTGTAACCCTTGAGAAACTCTGGCAAAAGGTCCTTCCGGATGGTTGGTGGCCGCCCGTGGTATCCGGTACGATGACGACGACCCTGGGGGGATGCCTGGGTGTCAATATCCACGGCAAGAACAATTACAAGGCGGGGACGATAGGGGAACATGTGCTTGAGTTCAGTGCCCTGCTCCCCACCGGCGATGAGGTGAGGTGCACCCCTGAGCTGAACAAGGATCTTTTTTATGCCATGATCGGCGGGATGGGCATACTGGGAATCTTCACATCCATCACGCTGCAAATGAAGCGCATGCATTCAGGACTGCTGAATATCAAAGCATGGAATGTGGCAAACATGGAAACCCACATTCAGGCTATAGATGACCATAAAGATGCAGATTACATCGTGGGCTGGATGGATTGCACCGCCAGGGGGTCAAAGATGGGCAGGGGACAGATACACCAGGCAACTTACGTCGAGGACGATGGGTTGGAATCTTCACAGTCATTGCAGGTTGATTTTCAAACACTGCCTTCTCGCTTTTTTGGGTTGGTACCCAAATCTCTCCTGCATTATTTCATGACTCCCTTCATGAACAATTTTGGCACCAGAATGGTGAATACCGCCAAGTACCTGGTTGGACGGACGAAAACGTACCAGCAATCACATGCAGCCTTCCACTTCCTGCTGGATTACGTGCCAGATTGGGAGCTGGGATACGGCAGGTATGGATTGATCCAGTATCAATCCTTCATTCCCAAGGAAACAACACTGGAAACATGGCGGGAAATGATCGATCTCAGCCAAAAGTCCAGGCTTCCCTCTTACCTGGGTGTGACCAAGCGTCACCGTCCGGATGCATTCCTGCTTTCCCATGCCGTGGATGGATTCTCACTAGCCATGGATTTCAAAGTCACCAGGCATAACCGCAAGGATCTATCTGCCATGCTGCAAGCGTTCGACCGGATGGTCCTGGAGGCGGGAGGAAGGTTCTATTTTGCCAAGAACAGTGAGACCCTGCCGGAAACAGCCAGAAGTTTCCTGGGTGATGAAGCCATTCAGCTATTCAGGAAATTAAAGGAAAAATGCGACCCGGACAACCTGCTGGAATCAGATCTATACCGCCGGGTATTTAAAAATGCCTGAAATCACTCCCTGCAAGGTTATGGACCTCGGATTGACAGATTACGAGGAAGCCTGGAAACTGCAGGGGGAGATTGCAGAATCGATCGCGGAAGGAGATCATCCAGCCTGCCTGATGCTGGTTGAACATCCCCCCACCTATACTTTTGGTAGACGCGGTGACCTGAAAAATCTCTTGTGGAATGATGAAGAACTGCAGGAACGCGGCATCAGCACACACTGGGTTGACCGGGGAGGAGACGTTACCTATCATGGACCGGGACAGCTGATTGGGTATCCCCTTCTATCGTTGGGAAAGCCAATAGATGAAGGTTCGCATATTCCCTCGGCAGATTATGTCGGCTATATCCGCAAACTGGAGGAATGCCTGATCCTGGCTTTAATGAAACTGGGCGTGGTCGCTGGGCAGATCCCCGGATTGACCGGGGTATGGCTGCAGCCTGACCTGGCATCACGCTGCCCACGCTGTAAACCGGAAGACCGTCTCAAACCTGCCAAGATTGCTGCCATAGGTGTGAAGGTGGATGCAAACGGCATCTCCAGGCATGGATTTGCCTTGAACGTTAGCCCGGATATGGAAAACTGGGAAGGGATCATTGCCTGCGGACTGGTTGGACACCCTGTCATCAGCCTGGCTGACATTCTCTCCCCTGCACCGCCAATGCAAACCGTCAAAAAAGCTGTGTTAGATTCCTTTGCTGAAATATTCAGGGTCCGCTATATCTAGTCCCATCCAGGTTCAATTGGAAGCAAGCAGCCAGCACTTTATTCTTAGCCACCACCAACAACATCATTCTTATAAACACACAAACCATCCCTGACTTCATGCAAAGAAAAGAATTTCGAAATGAACATGCGAATTTTCACGATTATGATTACACCCACACGGGTGAACAGATCCATATTTAGGCGTTATTGCAAAATGAAAAACAAGCAGCCCTTATATTTCACCTTCCTTATCTTCGGAATTCTTGCATTGGCATCCTGCAGCCCTCAGGCAGCAAGGGAAACACCTGCGATTGAAAATCCCAACCTGATCCTGGCGACCACAACCAGTACGCAGGATTCCGGGCTGCTGGATGTCCTGGTTCCCATGTTTGAAAGCCAGAGCGGCTACATAGTTCAGACCGTTGCTGTTGGTACCGGTGCTGCACTTAAGATGGCGGAAGAAGGAAATGCAGATGTGCTGCTGGTGCATGCTCCTGCCTCTGAAAAGGTCTTAATGGATGCCGGGTTTGGCAAAGATCGCTTCCTGGTGATGCATAATGACTTTGTGATCGTCGGGCCGGCAGATGATCCTGCCAGGATCAATAAAGCACTCGATGTTTACGATGCATTTCAGCTGATTTCAGCTTCAGGGCTGACCTTTATCTCACGCGGCGATGATTCAGGAACCGATAAGAAAGAAAAAAGCCTGTGGGCTGCAATTGATTATCAACCTGATGGTCAACTTTGGTATCTCGAATCCGGCCAGGGTATGGGTGCTACATTGATTCTCGCTTCTGAAAAGTCCGCTTATACCCTGAGTGATAGATCAACATTTCTGGCTAACCAGGGAAACCTGCAATTGAACATTTTATTTGAAGGTGACCCCCCGTTACTTAATGTCTATCACGTCATCACTGTCAATCCGGATAAATGGCCATCGGTCAATTATGATGGCGCACGGGCATTTGCCAATTTCCTGATCGACCCGGATACCCAGGCTGTCATCGGTGATTTTGGTGTTGATAAATTCGGTCAGCCCCTGTTCTTCCCGGATGCAGATAAGACCGATGCAGACCTGGGTTTGGAATAACCAACAGATGATCCAATTTTGATCTATTAATAAAATTTTTTTTGATCAGTAAACGACCTCTGTAGATCAACCCAGGGGTTGTTTGATTTATCTCGGGTTTGTTCCATGATATTATAATAATTTGGTGGTAGAATGATGAGCTTTTTAGAAAATCATTTTTCGTAGTACTAATTTTGAAGGTTCACTTATGACATTCGCAAGCTTAAAACATATTCTTTTCGGGAAACCATTCCCTACGTCCATGGAGATACACGAGCGGCTGGACAACATCAGAGCCCTGGCTGTTTTTGCTTCGGACCCGATCAGCAGCAATGCCTACGCAACAGAAGCGATCATGAGTGTATTGATCGTGTTGGGAAGCGGAGCGCTTACAATGACCCTGCCAATCGGACTGGCGGTGGCCGGGTTGATCCTGCTGGTGATCTCAAGTTATGTGCAAACCATCATTCACTACCCGGATGGGGGTGGTGCATACACTGTTGCCAAGGATAACCTGGGCGAATTCCCTTCCCTGCTTGCAGCTGCATCGCTTCTGACTGACTACATCCTGACTGTGGCGGTTTCCGTATCAGCTGGTGTTCGAGCTGTGACCTCTGCTTTTCCTGAACTTTATGATTTTCGTATACACATGGCCATCCTGGCCATCTTCCTGATCACCTGGATGAACCTGCGCGGCATCCGGGAAAGCGGAACTGTATTCGCCATTCCCACGTATGCATTTGTTTTCGGTGTTTTGGTAACCATCGTAATTGGGTTGCTCCGGCAATTTCAATTGTTTGGAATTCCGCCCCTGCCGGTTGAGTCTGTGGTAGTCCAGGCAATCTCGGCACCGGAAGGATTTGCGTATATCTGGCTGTTGTTAAGGGCTTTTTCCGGCGGCTGTACCGCCCTGACCGGTATTGAAGCCATCAGTAATGGTGTACAGGCTTTCAAGCCACCAGAGTCCAAAAATGCAGTCATCACCATGCTGGCTATGGGTGGTTTTGCCATGACCCTCTTCATTGGTATAACGGTTCTATCCACCCATATGCATCTCGTGCCTGGTGAAGCTGAAAGTATCCTTTCACAAATGACCCGCGAGATCGCCGGCAAAGGTTTCATCTACTACTGGGTGCAGCTTTTCACCGCTGCCATCCTGTTTTTGGCTGCCAATACTTCTTACCAGGATTTTCCGCGTTTAAGTTCCTTCCTCTCCAACGACAAGTTCATGCCGCGCTGGATGCAGAATCGCGGAGACCGGCTTGTATTCAATTCGGGTATCGTTGTCCTGGCATTCATCGCTTCGCTGATTGTCATCCTTTTCCGCGCGAACGAGATCGCCATGCTGCCCCTGTATGCCCTTGGAGTCATGCTCAGTTTCAGTGTCTCACAAACTGGAATGTTTGTCCTCATGGGAAGAATAGCACATTTAAAACCTGGTGAACATATCAAAACACTTGTGACAACCATTCATTATGAAAAGAATGTCCGCTGGAAGCAGGCATTAAATGCAGTTGGTGCAGTTGTCACATTCATGGTCTTTATCATCCTGATGGGTACGAAATTCATGGAAGGTGCCTGGATCGTGGTCGTCATCATTCCGATCCTTGTATTCATGTTCTACTCCATTTATCATCATTACGAGCGGGTCTCCCATGCCCTGGCCATCCATGACCTGGATCCAGATACCCTTTCCGAGATCGCCAATACGGTCATCGTTCCGATTGGAGATGTCCACCGCGGTGTGCTGCGTGCCCTGGTTTATGCCAAGAAAATTTCCAAGAATGTGAGAGCGTTCAGCGTGATTACTTCACCTGAAATGAAAGAGCGATTACTAAGACGCTGGAAACAATTTCCGAAGGTAACCAGGGGTGTCAAGCTGATCATGGTCGAGACCGACTACCGGGACGTGATCGGACCTGTTGTCAAATATATCGAGGAAGTCAATACGGTTGAATTTCCTGATCAACTGTTAACCGTGGTGGTTCCATTCTTCACCCCAACATATACCATTGGTCGTGTTCTGCACAACCAGACAGCTGCACAGATGCGCTGGGCGCTGCAGAATCACAAGGATATCGTCATCATCGACGTTCCCATCCATATTGATTCAAAGATGTGATCAACCCGTCTCCCAAGCTGGTCGATCCGGTGGCTATTAATGCAGACAGCCAAATGATACAATAACCGCAGCATGGATCTAATACAAACCATTTTCTCCGATCCCGAGGTATGGCAGATCACCATCCTGTCGCTTAAATTATCAGGTTTGGGAACGTTGATAAGCCTGTTCATCGGCTTACCCCTTGGAACGCTATTGGGATTGGGTAAATTTCCGGGGAGATCCTTCCTATTGAGCATAATGAATACCGGTATGGGACTGCCTCCAGTGGTGGTCGGACTGGCTGTTGCATTGATGCTCTGGCGGAGCGGCCCATTGGGTTCCCTGCACCTGATCTATACACCAACTGCCATCGTGATCGCCCAGACCATCATATCAGCCCCGGTTGTCACCGGTCTGACAGCAGCCGCCCTGCAGCAGTTGAACCCGCGCCTGCGGATGCAGCTGCTGGGACTGGGTGCCAACACCACACAGATGGTTGCCTGGATGTGGTGGGAAGCAAGGCTTTCTCTGCTGGCTGCCTTGATGGCCGGCTTTGGCAGCGTGATCTCGGAGGTGGGTGCCTCCATGATGGTGGGCGGGAACATCCGCTACCAGACCCGGGTACTGACCACAGCCATTGTGCTCGAGACAGGTAAAGGGCAGTTCGATCTGGCCATTGCCCTGGGGGTATGGCTGGTATTGTTGACCTTTATTGTCAACCTGGCTTTAACCTGGATACAGCAGAAAGGTGCCCGAAGTTGAATCCTGTCCTGGAGATCCTTGATCTTGAAGTTTGGCGGGATGAAAAACTGGCTGTCGAAGTTGAGCACCTGTCCGTTAACAAGGGGGATGTGCTGGCCATCATCGGACCCAATGGGGCTGGAAAAAGCAGCCTGCTCCTGGCGATCGCCAGGTTGTTAAAACCAAGACAGGGAACGATCTGTTTTAATGGATTCGAGCTCAACAAGAGATCTGATGTGGAGTACCGGCGTCACCTCGGACTTGTACTGCAGGAACCACTCCTGGTGGATGCTTCAGTTGCCAGCAATGTTGCCATGGGATTGCGGTTCAGGCGGATCGGACGGGATGTGATCAAGAAACGGACCGATCTTTGGCTGGAACGATTTGGAATATCTCACTTGCGATCCCGTTCTGCGTGTAATTTATCCGGCGGGGAAGCCCAGCGGGTCAGCCTGGCACGCGCATTTGCCATTCAACCGAACCTGCTTCTGCTGGATGAACCATTCAGCGCATTGGACGCCCCTACACGCATTAATCTCCTGGAAGACCTGCACAGGATCCTGGCCGAGACAGGTACCACCACCCTCTTTATCAGCCACGACCTTAAAGAAGCCTCTCAACTTGCCAACCGTATGGCTATCCTGCTGAATGGCAGACTGCGCCAGCAGGGAACTCCAGAAGAATTGTATGCCAATCCAATAGAGGATGATGTGCGTACATTCCTGGGGATATCAGAACCCAATTAATCCGATCCCATTCGCGAGTCTATTCCATCAAAGCAACCATCCGTTGGTTCCTTGGTTCAACCTGGAATAACAGCGGATGATCATCATTATGCATCCCTTAAGGGCTTATGGCGCAGCAATGGGATCGATCTCTCCCCGCTGCAGCCTGTCCAGAACCTGTTGAACATCAGCCTGTTTTCCCGGGCTTAACAGATCGGGGTTGACATCCGCCAGGAATAAGGGCAGGGACAGGTCCTGACCGCTGTTGCCTTCCAGAAGTTCAGACCAAATAGCCTTGATGGCAGGTATTACTTGCGGCTGGATGCTGACCACCCAGTTCGATGCGAGGCGGTCGTTAGGCATGGATTCACTGATGATGTTGATGCCGTATTGAGCCATGGTATCGAAAAGGTCCGGATCAGCCACAAAAGGCATGACATAAGCAAAATCAACCATGTAATTCTTCAATGGATCGGCATAAAAACGATACTGGGACTGGGGAATATCAGAGGGAATCTCGGAATGAACCGGGTATTCATACCAGGGTGGGAACAGGGGGTTGCACAGTCCGCAATAAAATGTCATGCCATTATAAAATGCTTCATTGGCAAGAGTCCCTGCTGGGGTATCTTTCTGGTTGATGATACCCACCCTGAAATCCTGGGAAAGCAGGCTGGCAATATAGCCAGCCATGAATGCCTGGTTCTCAATGGGGGTCCCTTGTGCGCCAACAATGGAAAGGTTGGCTGCAGGTTCCAACCCGGGAATGGTGACAGCCAGGAATTGCACACCCGGCTGGCTGGCAGCCATCTGGGAAAGACCGGGGTCAGGTGGGAAAACGACCACGATCTTCAGGTTCGACTCGAATTCAAAATCGGTCGTTGAGAGACTATTGCGTATCTGAAAACGCAATCCCGAACCTGCTGCAAGACTGCTGATGGCAGCCTGGTACATATCCGAGTCTTTCTTGGGCATATCTGCCGGAATGACAAGGATTGCCAAAGGTGACGAGGGAGTGGTAGTCTGCACTTCTGTAACAACTTCCGTTGGTGATGGGCTGCCGGGATCTGCATTGGTTGGTGTGCCACCACCCAAGAGGGAACAACCTGCCAGGAATATCAGTACGATCAGGGATGCTGTCTTCATCCACATAGGTTTCTCTCCACGAAAAGAATTTCTGATTCCCGTTATTGTACTTGATTCCAGTTCATCAAATAGACCTTTTTAAGAAACAACCTTGCAAAGGTTTCTACCCTTTGCAAGGTGATAAACAATTTAAGGCTGCAGTTGATGCCACCCGATCATTGTTCCAAGGCTTTATAGCAAGGCGGACTCTATGCTGGGTAAAGGACCAAGCCGACCGTACCCGGTCCCAGGTTGACTGCCAGGGCAACCGAAAGATCGGTCAATTCGAATGATCTCACGTTGAATACCTTCCTTGCCTTTTCGAGCAGGTTCTGCCCGGAAACAAGGTCACGGGCATGGACAACTGCCAGGTGGACTGGCTGGTTGCCAAAGACCTGGCGCCCGATCTCGATCACTCGTTCGAGCGAAGCCCTGCGGGTGCGCACCTTGTCTGTCATGGCAAGGATGCCATCTTTCAGGATGGCGATCGGTTTAACTTTTAACACGGATGATAATGCTGCAGTGAGCGTTCCCACACGACCGCTCATGCGGGCGTAATCCAGCTTATCCAGGGTCAGGATGATCTGTATCTTTTCCCTGATCCCTTCAAGGTACCGGACGATCTCTTCCACGCTCTTCCCAGCCTTTTCCATCTGCCGGGCAGCCCGGCACATGAAACCCATGCCCATCGAGCCTCCTGCTGAATCGATCGGTATGATCTTGTAGCGATCCTTCAATTCTTCGGCTGCCATCACGGCAGAAGCGAATGTCCCCGAGAGTTTGCTGGTGACATGCAGGGAAAGGATGGTATCCCCAACTTTGGCTATCTTCTGGTAAAACTCGCTGAACTGGTGGGGTGAAGGCTGCGAGGTCTTGGGGATGGTCCTGGTCTCATCCACCTTGCGATAAAAGTCTTCGATGGTGATATCTTCGTACTGGATGAAGGTCTGGTTACCAAATTGAATATTGATGGGCACGACCTGGATATCGTACGATTCCCGCCATCCATCCGGAAGGTCAACTGCACCGTCGGTAACTATATGTAGCATCTGATCTCTCCTTTGGCAAAAGGTTTTATCTCTGCATTTCATTAATTCAAACCCCTGAATTAACGAAAGTTGCATTAATAAAAATTAACTGTAGATAATTCCAGCTGCTAAAAAGGATAAAACAGATCAGTGATGATACCCAGATTCATTATACAACGCTGGAGATGGAAATAAAAGAAGTGGTGGAGGTTTTCCTTTTGAAACGAATGCGGACGTCAGGTAATGGTGGTCTTTTTAAAAATGATCAACGAGAATTCTCAACGGGAGTATTAAAAACCGTCCCGAGATAATCCTGTTCACCAGGATCACCTCGGGACTATTATTGTTAAATTTATTTTACAACGAGCAGTAGCGGTCCACTTCACCTGCGATGACGGAAAGGCTGTCTTCCCAGAACTTGGAAGTGCGGATATTAATTCCAAAGCGATCCGCCAGCTCGGCAGCGTTGTTTTCACCGGTTGACGCCAGCAGGTTCTTGTAATCCGCCACAAAGTCAGAACCACGCTGCTGGTAGATGGCATAGAGACCGGTGCCAAACAAGAGACCGAAGGAATAGGGGAAGTTGTAGAAGGAAAGACCGGGGTAGTAGTAATGCGGTTTCCAGGTCCACATGTACTTGTGCAGGTAGCGTTCGTCCAGGCCGTCACCGTAGGTAGTTTTCTGGGCACGCTCCATGATGTCGCTGATCTCATCAGCCGACAGCTCGGAATCAGCCCTGCGTTGGAAAACTTCCTTTTCGAACAGGTAGCGGGAATAGATATCGACGATCACCTGGGCGTGTCCGATCAGGGAGACCTCCAGGATGGCAAGCTGCTCCTGCGGATCGGTCGCCTGGTTGAGGGCAGCGTGCTTGACGATGGTCTCGCACATGATCGAAGCTGTCTCCGCCAGGGTCATGGGAGTGTCAGATTGCATGGCAGTTTTTCCAGCCTGGTAGATGTTGAAATTATGGTATCCATGCCCCAGTTCATGAGCCAGGGTGGAAACCTGGCTGAGGGTGCCGTCAAAATTGGCAAGGACGCGCGATTCTTTCACCAGCGGAAGCCCCATGCAGAAGGCGCCGCCGCGTTTGCCTTCACGCTGCTCGGCATCCACCCAGTTGTTTTCCATGGCGTGGCGGGCAAAATCGGAAAGCTCAGGGGAGAATTCAGCGAAGTGCTCACAGATGAATTCTTTCGCCTGCTCAAAGGTGAAGGTGCGGCTGGTATTGCCGGTGGGGGCAAAAATATCCCACCAGGCCAGTTTTTCACTACCCAGGCGCTTTGCCTTGGCCTGGTAATACTTGCGGAAGACCGGGAAGGAAGCCTGCATGGCTCCCAGCATGGCTTCCAGGGTGGCACGGTCGATGCGAGCTCCGTCGATGGGGGCATGCAGTGCATCCACGCGGCCGCGACGGCGGTCGAGCGTGTTGGCAGTGCCCTTGATGCCGTTCAAACAGGCAGCCAGCGGTTCCTCAACATTTTTCCAGGCAGCCATTTCTGCTTCATAAGCCCGCTTGCGGATATCGGCATCCGGGTGGGAATGCAGGTTGATGAGGGCAGGCATGGGCATTTTCTGAACTTCACCTTCCAGCTCAAAATCGACCGTCAGCTGGGATGTTACCGTCCCTTGCAGCTTGTTCCAGGCTCTGGCACCGCTCAGGCTCAGTTCGGCAGCCAGGCCTTCCTCTTCAGCCGGCATCAGGAACTTGCTCTGTTCGGCAGTCTCCTTAAGCATGAAAGCATGGGCAGCTGCGGTAGGGTTCGCTTCGATCAGGGCGGGAATCTTATCTGCCAGCTTGCCGATCCAGGCGCTGAACCCGACCGATAATTTCTGCAGGCGAACGATGTGCTGATCGAACTCGGATTGCAGTCGTTTGGCAGTGTCATTGTGCGAGTCGGTGGCAATGAATGAATGCAAATAAGCCCCCATGGTTGTAGCCAGGTCATCAAGTTCATTGAATGCCTTGATCGACCCCTCCACGGCTTTCGCCAGGTCGGACAGGGGTGTTTCAGCATCCATGGTGGAAATAACATTCTTGAAATTCTCTTCCTGAACTGCGACAAGACTCTTCAGTTTATCGACAGCATCCTTATATTCCCTGGATTCCAGACCAGGGAAAACATTGCTGAGATCCCAGCGTGGTGCAGATGTGGTCATTAATTCCTCCTGTGAGATATTTTGTGGCGCAAGTATAAACCATTATGGCTGGTGGTTGGATTAACAAGAGATTAATAAAAGGGCCTGACTTGACAGCCGTTCGGCTCAATACTATAATGCAACCTACCTTCCTCGCTAGCTCAATGGCAGAGCGGGCGGCTGTTAACCGCTAGGTTCGAGGTTCAAGTCCTCGGCGAGGAGCTTAAAAAAAGCCCTTTCGGGCTTTTCTGTTTCATTGAAAATACCCTGTCTATAATCTTGCGACTATAGTCCCGTTAAGGGAAGGTTCTAACCCTTCGCAAGGTTTATTAAATCAAGAGGTTCGAAGCTACTCATAATTGAGTTCCATTTGCAATTGATGATCAACAGGTCGTCTTCATTTTTACCTTGAAATCATCACAGGTCTCCTCCCTGGAAGGAAAATTATCTTGTTGATAATCTTCCACTTTATTCCGGTATCATAAATAAAACTTTATTCCGGTATCATAAATAAAACAGGGCAGCCATGAGACTGCCCTGAATTGTAAATCTGGGTGAAATCAGATTACTTACCGCCCAGACTTAGATTGAAACTCCCATTCGCAAAGGCATTTAGAAACGTATCCAAAAGGGAGCTGGTCTCGGCTTCTGTCTCGACAGTTCCACTGGCTTGAACATTGGCTTCAACGCTGCCATCAACACCAGCTTGTGCCTGGCTTTCATCCTGGATTGAGAGATCTGTTTCCAGGTCAGTATTGCCGGTCACCTGCACATCGGAAAACGCACTTGCATCGCCAAAAGCTGAAGCATTGATCCCTGCCTGGTTCATAACCATTGCAGCCAGGTCAGTGCTGCCGGTCAACAACGCATCGGCGGACACATTTGCATCTCCAGCGGCTGAAGCATTGATCTCTGCCTGATTCGTGAGCATAACAGAAAGGTCGGTGCCGGTCTGTTCCGCCAGGTCGACCGCCTGGGTTATGGTCCCTTCGATCCTGTCGAAGGCTTGTGACAATTGAGCTTGAATATTTGGGCTGAAACCTGCTGCCAGCCCCAGACTCAAAGCCACTGAAAGGATGATCTGAATCAAAGTTTGAAACATGGTAACTACCTCCTTTTGATTTGAGTTCCGGTCTCCAACGAGACCTTCAATCTGCTTAACGAGGTAATCGTCCAATTGTTACGGGTGTATCCAATCAAGGTGTGGGAGTCGTCAGAATCGGCGGAAGCTCCAATCCAGGTAGTTCTAACGGCAGAGCAGGTGTGGCTATTATGTCTTGGAACTCGGGCAGAGTGATCACAGTTGGCAATACTGGCACAGGGATCGTCGGCTGAATTGGCGGTGTTATTGCGGGTTGAGGTTCCAGATACTCATCCAGATCAGGCAGCGAGATTCCAACTTGTGCAAGAAGTATGCTATGTTCAGTCAAGGTGGAAAGAATATTCTGTTGAACAACTGGATCCGTCTGGTTTACCAGGCGGTTCAATACCTGCTGGTACCCTTGCAGGGCAAGATTGCGTTCGGACCCGGTACTACCCAGTATTTCCATAACACGACGTTCTGACAAGGTCAGATCAGTTCCAACAGGGTCGGGGGAGACGATCAACCAGGCTGACTCACTGGCAAGTTTCCAGTTATACAACAGGTCGCCCGGCATGGAGGATTGGGCAAAAGCAGTACCTGCCGCTAAAACTGTCAAGGCGAAGACAGTCAGAGTGGCAGCCAGCCGATATATTGGGATCAAACCATGGATCTTGTGAGGTTCACGCCGGTGCGGATTGGCGTGCATGTATGCCACCAGACGGTTCCGGCCGCGTCGCTTTGACTCAGGAGAAGCTTGTACTTCTGCAACGCTTCTCAATTGCATGGCTGCTTGCAGCACAGGACGGAGTTCTTCAGAAAATTCCGGGTACCTGCGCAGACAATCCTCCAGGTTGGTTTCTCCACCCGCCAGTCTTTCCAGGCAATTTTCCAATGCTTTTTCAAAGCTTTTCATATTAAAACTCCGTTTTCATCCATTATTCTTGCCAATGATTGCAAGGCTCTCATCTGCAAAGCCCGAATTGCACCCTGGCGTTTTTTCATTTGCCGTGCAATCTCCTGCGTAGATAACCCAGAGATGAATTTCAAGATCAGCACTTGCTGCTGCTCCTCGGTGAGTTGCTGCAGCGCCAGGCGGAGGTTATGTGACTCAAATTGCAGATCCAGTTTCTCGTCCAATTCTTTGGCTGGACTGGTATAAGTCCTCTCGACTTCCTCCCAGCCGATCGTCGATTTTTGAGTTCGATAATGATCTATCACGGTATTATGAGCGATCCGATATAGCCAGGCGATGAATGGTGAACCCTGCATCCGGTAACGATCCAGTTTCTCCCATGCCTTTAAAAATACCTGCGAAGTGAGATCGTCTGCAACCTGGTCGTCTGTAACCCGGAAATATACATAACGATAGATGTGTGTCTGATAAGCATCGTAAAGTAAGGCGAAGGCGTTCTCATCACCAGCTTGGGCTTTGTGGACCAGTTTGGTTTCGCCTTTCACCGGTCCCGAAGATTCCGAATCAATTGAGCTCATACTCATTCATTTAATATAACGATAGGTGAACGGAAATGTTATGGACATCTGTCTTCTGTCCGTAGCCTGCAGTTGTTTGAAATCCTACAAAGCCTCGAGCTGGGGATCAAAATTGGATTTACCATTTAAAGCTGGAGTTGAGTAAAGAGGTTCTCATTTTTACGAATAACCATACTCATATAATATCAAAAATTGGACAATGTGCATTCATTCAATTCCGATTACCGCAGTAAGGATAAATCAAGGGCTTTGTTCAACTTCTCATATGCCAATTGCCAATTATCATGCGGGTTTCGCAGTGCAACTTTTGAAAATGGAAAACGTTCAAATAATTCTTCAGCAACAAGATTCCAGGCTTTATAGAATTCAATGATCCCATCCTTGCCTGTTAAATTGCGGGTTTTAAGATAAGGGAATTCTGCAAACATCCAGGTGACCCATTGCTGCCAATCCATTGGACGTTCGGTGAATGCTTTTTCAATTACAGGAACCACATCATCATTTGCCAGGTAAACCAGGCAGGGTCTGTTAACCGATAATAATGCAATGACTTCCTGCTGGCGTTCAATGATCTCTACTGGATCGATCCCACACAGGAACCAGGTCATCGTTTCGTGCTGCCAGAATCGGCTTTCACTGATGATTACTTCCTCCCCCTGATCACAAATTTTAGAAAACTCCTCCCACTGGGTGAGCGTCTCCACGGCTGGATCCTTTGACTGGATCATCCGAACAACAGATGAGATGTCAAAATGCCTGCCGTAATTATCCTGCAGCAACCTGCTGATATAAAAATCGAGGGGATGATCCTGGGCGTACTCACGATACAAGACCACTTTCACACCAGTTTCCTCGATCTTTTCAGCAAGGTATTCAGCTGTTGTGGATTTCCCGGAACCAACGATCCCTTCCACCATGATAAGCCTGGTATCGATCATGTTCTCTCCTGATAAACTCCTAATGACTTATAAACTCTGCTGGTCAAACCTTAACCACAGAAAGAGTTGTTCAACATCATACTATAAATCAGTTATTATTTATTTAAGCAACATGAATAGTAATATCCTGATCTTCAATCAAAAAAACATAAAAACCTTCCATGGGCTTATATCGACATCCGTCAGATATGAAGTTATCAAATGGGTTTGATCTAACTGCAGCGATAAGAATGGATTTCCTGCTTATGAGGATTGGCTGGACGTTGCCAGTCCGGTTTTTTCCCCACCGGGAATGATATACTCGTAACCGTTATGCCCAAATGGAATGAACATATTTCTGCTGGATGCCATGGAGGGCTGCCTGGAGAGGTCCTTGAAGGGCTTGAGCTCTTTAACCTTGGGCATTATTTCGAAGCACACGAAGCCCTCGAGACAGCCTGGCGGAATGAATCGGATCCACAGCGCGAACTGTACCGGGGTATTTTACAGGTGGCGGTGGTGTACCTGCACATCACCAATCACAACTACCCAGGAGCCATAAAAGTCTATCAGCGCTGCCGGAAGTGGCTGCAGCCCTGGCCGGATAACTGCCTTGGGATTGAGGTCGGTAAATTACGGCAGGACCTGAAGAATATCATCAGCGATCTTCAGAAATTGGGGGTGGAGCGTATCAATGAATTCGATCTTTCGAGTTTGCAACCCGTCAGGTTTGATAGTACAAGGGTGGAATAACCATTCATCCTTGTTATCCTTGTTCTTCAATGGATGTTGATCATGGAGTGGGTTGAACTGTAGTTGCTGGTTGTGGGGTTGGATCCTGTCCTGAAATTACCTGGAAAGCTTCCAGACTTGAAAAACTAACGGTCACAGGGCTGTCGGCGGCTTCCCGCAGGTAAAAACCAAGACCTCCCTGTGAGAAAACCCCATCCTGGATGGAGAATTGGAAGCGATCATCAAGGAAGAATTCCAGTTCCTGACCAACAGCCGAGACACCCAGGGTGACCTCACCTGGAGCACCCAGGGGGGCATCCGGGCTGGGAGCCCAATCGCGGATGACGAATGGCTGACCGGCAACCACCCTTTCAAGACGAGTTTCTCCGCTGCAGGTAATACTGAAACGGTAAAAATCCTGTGGAGATGTTGCCCGAAAAAGGAAACCAACCTGGTCCCTGCCTTTACACAGGCTCAGACGAACCTTAACCCGGGCGAAGAAATCGCTGGATTGAAAATTCATCAGCAAAGCAGTGATACTGGCTCCTTGAGACGCATCCGGAATGGAAAGGGTCAGTTGATTGCTGCCTATGGTACCCTGCCCGGCGATGAAGGCAGAGATGCTCCATTCAGCAGCATTGGAGAAGGCATTTTCAAGGATCCTGGAACCCAACCCGGGCAGAAGAACAGTGGTTGGTGTGGATCGCTGGGTCGGCAGGAAAGTTGGTGTGTTGGTGGCTGGAAACCAATTAATGGTGGGGGTCACTGTGGAAGTCGCCAACGGAATGGTCGGCGTGCTTGTTTGTGACGTGTTAAAACCCGAGCAGGAAGCCATCAATAAGCTGGCAGCTACCAGGACCAAACAGGTATTCCTCCATTGGTGTGTAATCATGTGAGGTTAATACAAGCTATCAGTGTCAAATATCGCAGTCTTTTCATCCAAGCTGTTGTACAATTGTTTTTGATTTACAGATCATAACCAATTATTAGGGTCTTTCCTTTATTCGTCAAGGAGCATGGAATGAGCCAATCACAAGTTCTGGTTACTGGTGCATGTGGAGAGATCGGGCAGGCTTTGGTTCAGGGATTGGCAGAACGAGGCGGGGTGGACATCATCACTGCCGACCTGGCACCCCTGCCCGAACGCATTCAACCACACATCAGTGAGCATTTCCGGGGGGATATGCTCAACAAGACCAAGTACTTCTATGATTATGATTTTGACATTATATATCACCTGGTTGCCTTCCTTTCCTCCAAGGCTGAGACCATGCCGGAGGAAGCCCAGAAAGTTAACGTGGAAGGGACCATGCAGCTTCTGCTGCTGGCTGCCTTTAAATCTGAAAAGTGCGGGCGACCCGTGCAGTTCTTCTTCCCCAGTTCGATCGCAGCGTATGGTTTGCCAGACGCAGCCACCAAGCTCAAAGCTGGCAAAGTTCTTGAAGACCAATGGCTGAAACCGCACACCATGTATGGTGCCAATAAACGCTACTGCGAAGACCTGGGAGATTACTTCAGCCATTTTTATGGGCAACGACACCTGGAACCGAATCCACCTGCCATGGTGGATTTTCGCTCCCTGCGGTTCCCCGGACTGGTGAGCGCCTTCACACTTCCCAGCGGAGGTACCAGTGATTATGGTCCCGAGATGCTGCACGCTGCCGCCCAGGGTACCCCGTATGCCTGCTATGTCCGGGCTGATACCAGCCTGCCATTCATGGCCATGCCGGATGCTGTCAGGGCGACCTTCATGTTGATGGATGCTCCCAGGGATTCGCTCAGCCGGTCTGTTTACAACGTGAGCGCCTTCAGCCAGACCGCTGAAGAGTTTCGCCAGCGGGCTGTGAAAGCTTTTCCCGGCGCACAGATCACATACGAACCAAATGTCCTCCGCCAGGGAATCGTGGATTCATGGCCGGCGGACGTGGATGACTCCCTCGCACGGAAGGATTGGGGTTGGAAACCTGAATTTGATGCAGACAAATTCTTCGAGGTCTACTTCCTGCCTGAAATTCGCAAAATGCACCTGGCCTGAAAGGCTGCCTTTCGATACCAAACCAAATTAATGAAAGCTGATCGACCCACCAATTTGGTTTAAACTGCAATATTCTCACGCTCGGTTATCATGGCAACTCTATAAAATCCCTGGCCAGGAACGTGGAGTGATTGCCGATCGACAGTGAACAAGGAAAAGGGACCTCATCAGCTTAAGCATGTAAAATGATATAATCCGTGCAGAGTGCCCCATGAAAAGAAAAGTCCTTATCGGCTCCATCATCCTGCTGGTGTTTTTCTCCCTGATACGCATATCTTCTGCTGTGATTGCAGCTCCTGCAGCCCAGGTGCAGCAATTTACCACTCCAACACCTGGTCCTGATGGCCGTATCATCTACATTGTCAAGGCAAATGATACCTGCAGCCTGATATCAATTCTCACAGGTGTGTCGGTCGACCTGATCCGCCAGATGAATAAATTGGGGGAAAATTGCATCGTCTTCGAAGGGCAGGAACTGGTCATCGGAGTTGGTGGTCCATCGCAGCCGACTTCCACCCTGCTGCCTTCCACCCAGGAACCCACCTCCATCATTCCTTCCGCAACACCATTCTTCGGCAATGCCCAGGTTTGTGTGGCTGTTTACCTGGATGTCAATGGAGATGGTCTGCGCCAGGCAAATATTGATGAGTTTGATGCCTATGTACTGGAAGGGACAGAACCAACCATCCAGGGCGGAGCTGTCAGCCTTACCGGTCTGACCGGTGTTTTTTCGGAAACATTGAACACCCAGGCTGGCCTGGATCCTGTCTGTTTCACCGAAGTACCGGAAGGAAAGTACACGGTCAGTGCAGCCATTCCAGATGGGTTCAATCCAACAACTGACACAAGTTATGAATTATCTGTAAAACCTGGAGACCTTGCTTATGTCAGCTTTGGAGCTCAATCTTCGGGACAAAGCTCTCAGGCGAATAATGCTGGCGGTAAATCTCCTCTTTTGGGGATACTGGGAGCGATCCTGCTGCTTGGCGGGGTCGGTATCGGCATCTATGCGTTTCGGTCAAGGCGATAACGGTTCACAATCCCTCATTCCCCGATTTTAACCCGATCGATAACCAATTCAATTCACCCAATTAAGTTACTGGCAAATTGCGCAGGTGTATATGCAGATGGAAAACCGTCTGCCCGGCATCGAAACCGGTATTGATCATTAATTGGTAGTCTTCATCAATAAGACCCCTTTCTTGTGCCAATTCCTTTGCAATCGTAAAAAGATGTCCGCAAAGGGAGATATCCCCAGGTTGAAGATCATTTAAAGATTCGATATGGCGGTTGCTGACAATGAGGATATGGGTGGAAGCTGAGGGATGGGCATCCCAAAATGCTGTTACCAGACCGTCCTGGTAAATCACCCTCCCGGGAGCTTTTCCATCGACAATATCACAAAATGGGCAGGATGATCTCCTCCTTAATAAACGCAATAACCTGATAATCCATAAATGGATCCGGGTGTGCCTGTCAAGAAATATTCGAAGGCTGCTCGGTCTTTTCACCTCATGCATTCTTTTTGTTCATCCCTTTCAATACACCAACTTCAAATTTCTTTCCCGCCAACCAGGCAGGACGCGTTTCTTACCTTTCAACCTGTCTGCTGGTTTTTCCCAGGCGTAAATGGGATAGAAATGTCAATTTTCAAGCTCAGCTTTGGCTATGCTATAATCTTGAAGCTCAAGTAATTAACCGGCAACCATATATTATAAATTAATCATTTCCTATTGGCTTTCAAACCACAATCGTAAGAAAAAATGAAACCTGGATCCATAATTGCAGGGAAACTGCAGCATAACACCATTCTGCCTGCCAAAGGGTCTCCCATGGTCGATATTCCCGGTGGTGACCTGCTCTATACTGCAGCAGGATTCCTGGTTTGGGAAAAAGATATCGGACTGTTGGCCAGGGTGGGAGAAGATTATCCGCATAACTGGCTGGAAAGCTTTTCCCAGGCAGGGATGGACACGACCGGTATCAGGATCCTTCCGGAATCCATGGATCTGCGAAATTTCCTGGCTTATGACGATCGTTTTGAACGCGTAAACAGGAATCCCATTTCCTTATTTGTCAACCGGGGAATTCCTTTTCCCAAGTTTTTATCCGGGTACCTGGCACCTATTCCTGTGATAAAAGACCAGGATACGGTGGATCCGAGCTCACCACGTCCAGGAGACATTCCCCCGGCCTACCAAAAACCATGGAATGCTCATTTGTGTGAGATGGAACTCGTCACAGTAACCCGTTTCGTTTCATCATTCCGTGAAATGGGAACTCAATATATTTCCATTGATCCGGCAGAAGAATGGATGCTGCCTGAAAATTGGGCTGCGATCAGCCTGTTGTTAAATGGTTTAAGTGCTTTCCTGCCTTCCAGGAACTCATTACTAATTCTTTTCAGTCAAAAAACAACTTCGCTGATCGAAATGGCCGAAGCCATCAGCAGCGAGAATTGCGAAATGGTTGCCATCAAATGCGGTGCGCAGGGGCAGATGGTTCATGACGGAAAATCAGGAAAAAGCTGGCAGGTTCCTGCCTACCCGGTGAATATCACTGATCCAACCGGTGCAGGAGCAGCATTTTGTGG
>Ga0209342_10001659_pt1 | contig 24738 bp, 35 predicted proteins | sample RifCSP16_2_FD_184023 | JGI IMG/M metagenome (GOLD analysis project Ga0209342, IMG submission 184023) | Soil microbial communities from Rifle, Colorado - Rifle CSP2_sed 16_2 (SPAdes) (version 2) | ecosystem: Environmental > Terrestrial > Deep subsurface > Rock core/Sediment | place: Rifle... | reverse complement strand
AGGCGGCCTTCTCGCAAGCCCTCTCTTCAGGGTTTGCCACAACCTACTAGGGGGTCCGGTGATCGCTCGTGTTGGTCGAATTCTCGCGCTCTTCTGGCCCACGCTGGCCCTGGCAGCTTGCGGCCCGTATCAGCCCACGCGGGCCTACCCAGAGATGCCGTCGTCAGCCGCTCGTCTGCCGGAACAATGGACGCCCACAGCTTCTCCCATCCCGTCCGCAACGCCCATTCCTTCTTCCACCCCCCTGCCCACCCGCATTCCGCTAACCGCCCTGCGCCGACTGTCCAACATCCCTTTGTGGCTGAGTGCTCCTGACACCGCGGCCATCATCGAGAATCGAGGGCAGGGGACGGAATTTGGGCAAGTTGTAGCCGTCAACGCAACCTCAGGCGAGCAATTCGACTTCCCGTTCTATGCAGTGGAAAGATACCTATGGCTCGATGCCATGCGTATCGGCTTTCTAAGCCCTTGGACGGAGGGACTTGACGCCAAAATGACAGTCCTCCACCTCTCGGACGGTAGTATGCAGACAATCGAGTGGAGCGGCCAGGAAACGTATGCGGGCGGCCCGGGCACCTCCGCCGACGGCCGGTTCGAAGAGAACCTCGGAGGACTCTACGGGGAACTTTCCATTGTTGATCACGCCACCGGGACGGAAAAGCAGCTGAGCTCGCCGAGTGACGGCTTCTACTACCGTGCAGCGGCCTGGTCCCCAGCGGAACCACTTATCGCCGAGCTTGAAGAACACTCGGCGCCTGCCATCGACGACCCCACTCCGGACAGGTTGGTGATATGGGATGCCCTCTCAGGGAGACGAGTGGCCGTTCTTGACGCGCAGTTCGAGCGAAGCCCTCTATTCTGGTCCCCGGACGGTGAGCAACTCCTCTTTCTGGAGCACATCACTGACGATCCGTTGGGCGCAAAGCCTTGCCTTCTCACGCTATCTACGGCACGAACAATGTGCCTTTCAGGCATGGATCTCGTCGACCCCAAGCTTGCCTACGTACCTCCGTGGTCGTGGACCGGACGGGTCCTCCGTTTCCTATCCTGCCAAGCCGATCGGAGTTCGATTCTCGCCTACGACCTCCTTCGCGACGAATACGCGCTCTTGCCCGACGACTTTCTTGATAACCCCGGGCGGCGCATCATCTACTTCAAACCTTCGCCGGATGACCAGTACCTTCTCGTTGCGCATGATGATCATTGCCCATCCTCTGTCCGCCGACCCAATCCGCTGGAATATGGCATCCTGAACCTCGCATCTCACTCGTACGTCGCGCTCTCGACAACTTCGAACTGGCCTCTCGACAAGAGCCGTTGGTACGAACTGGACAGGTACTTCCTGTGGAGACCATTGCCGCCAGGAGGTCCGAACACCGCTCCCTAGCTCTCCAACCGGCAGACTCCGTTGCCGCCTAACCACTCGCTGGAGCCCTGGAAGTACACCAGGATCTCCGACGGACCCGGCCACGGCGGCGCGATCAACTGAACGGGTCTTGGCCGGGCCGCTCAGCTCGAGGCCGTTAGGCGTCACTTCTTGCTTTACTGAAAGGGTGCCGCGCTATTGCCTTGAATCCATCGGTGCGAACTTGGCAGGAGGGTGTACATTCAGTCGAGGAGTGACCCATGCGCTACGGAGCCGAGATCCTTAGACGAAGCCGTGATTCCGCCACGATCAGATCCAGAAATCCGGGACTGGCTGGATTTCTGAACATCCTTGTTCCGGGGCTCGGATGCGCCTATCTGGGCAAGTGGCTCTACGCCATCGGCTACCTGATATGGGTTCCGCTCGTTTTTGCAGCTGCCACAGGCCTTTCCGGGCTGGCCGCTCACACCGTCGGGTTGTTCTTCCCGGGCCCGGTGGTCAATATGGTCGTCAGGGCCGTTTTCCTCTTCCTTTTCAGGGCGATTGTGTTGTGGGATATGTTCTTCACTCCATATCGACTCGCAGAGGAATACACCCAAACACAAAGCGAAGCCAACCAGTGAGCCACATGCATGCCTTCTTGTTGAGGATCGCTTCAGAAGCCCGTGCCGCCTAACCACTCGCTGGAGCGGACCCGGCCACGGCGGCGCGATAATGGCAGCATGACTTGGCCGGGCCGCTCAGCTCGCAGCCGTTAGGCCGCCCGCCGTGGACGAGTCGCCTTCTCCGGCATGGAAGTGATCGATGGCCCTAGCTCCCCACCGCCGGTCAGCGACCTCAGATTGGATTTCCGCCTTTCGACCACTCTCTTCTCAGTCAGTATCACCTCTTCCGTTACAATAGTCCCACCTACCGCCATCCCCCAACCCGTCGCCAAGGAGGTAATGACATGTACGCGAGAACAGGTGTTTCCCGAATGAAGCCCGGCAAAATGGATGAGGCAATCGCGATCTACCGCGATTCGGTGGTGCCGCTCCTCACGCAGCAGAGAGGCTTCAAGGGTCTTTACTGGCTGGCAGACCGCAAGACCGACAAGTACACTGTCATCACTCTCTGGGAAAGCGAAGCCGACATGACCGCCACAGAGACCAGCGGCCTGCTCCAGGAAGTGATCTCCAAGTTCGCGCCCTTTGTGGCGGAACAAACTGCGATCGACCGCTACGAGGTGGCCTTGCAGGCCTAGCGCCTCATACCCCGCACGACCAAGGCTCATCTTACGGTCGGGGCCCTCCGATATCCTCGGGCGGCCTAACCACTCGCTGGAGCGGACCCGGCCACGGCGGCGCGATCAACTGAACGGGTCTTGGCCGGGCCGCTCAGCTCGAGGCCGCTAGGCTTCGCCCGGCGAGCGAATTGACGCTTGACGTTATTACCGCGTGGCGTTATTATAACCTAGGATGATCCGGAGCTTCGGCGATAGGGAAACCGAGCGGGTGTTTGCCCGCGACCGCTCCCCTCGGTTCTCGCCTGATTTGCAGCGGGCGGCGTGGAAGAAACTTGCCACACTCCACGCCGCGGGGTCGCTGCGCGACCTACGGGTGCCACCAGGGAATCGGCTCGAGAAGCTGGCAGGAAAGCGCCAAGGACAACACAGCATTCGAATCAATGACGAGTGGCGGATCTGCTTTGTATGGAAAGACGGCGATGCCTATGATGTTGAGATCGCCGACTATCATTGAGAGGAGGTAGCTATGTCCGCGAAGAAGCTTGCGCCGGTGCATCCCGGGGAGATCCTGATGGAGGAGTTCCTGGAGCCGATGGGGATCAGCCAGTATAGACTTGCAAAGGACATCAACGTCCCGCCGCGCAGGATTAACGAGATCGTGCATGGTAAGAGGGCCATTAGCGCCGACACTGCTCTTCGGCTCGCGAAGTACTTCGGCATGTCGGAGACGTTTTGGTCAAACCTACAGGGACATTACGACTTGGAGGTAGAGAAAGATCGATTGGGGGACAGCCTCGAGAGGGAAGTCGCTGTCTACGCCGGGGCCAGATAGCGGCAAGGCCTAACCACTCGCTGGAGCCCCACTCACTCCGTTCGTGGGACAGGCGGACCCGGCCAGCTCGGCGCGATACTCGGAACGGCTCTTGGCCGGGCCGCCTGTCCTTGGGATCTTACAAAGGCTCCCTGTACAGAACCCGGGATCTGCGACAGCTCGAAACCGTTAGGCGCCCGGATTCCGTGCGCAGGAGGTAGACCCCCAGCTGGATGGTAGTACAATGTAATTACTGATCAGTGGAGGTCAAGGCTCATGGAGAACTCGGTTCGCGCCCGCATTGTCCGCATAGGCAACTCGCGAGGCATACGCATCCCGAAGGTCTGGCTCGAACAGCTTAACCTCGGCGACGAGGTGGAGTTGGCTATCCAAGAGGACTCCCTCGTCGTCAGGCCAGCCCACTCCGCCAGAGAAGGCTGGTCCTCCGCTTTCCAAGCAATGGCGCTCCACCACGATGACGGCTTGATCGACCAGCCTCAATCGACCGAATGGGATCGTGAAGAATGGCAGTGGTAGTCCGCCGTTTCGATGTCTTCTTGGTTTCCCTGGATCCCACCATCGGCCACGAGATCAAGAAGACACGGCCGGCTTTGGTCATCTCCCCAGACGGGCCACGAGATCAAGAAGACACGGCCGGCTTTGGTCATCTCCCCAGACGAGATGAACGAACACCTCTCCACCTTCATCATCGCCCCCATGACCTCGAAGGGCCGCCCCTACCCCACTCGAGTCCCCTGCCGCTTCCAACGCAAGCAGGGGCAAGTAGTGCTTGACCAGATCAGAACGGTCGACAGAGCCCGCCTCGTAAGGCGGCTTGGCCGCATCAGTTCCTCTACCCGGCATGAGGTACTCGCCGCACTCCAGGAGATGTTCGCAGAATGAGGGCGCCTAGCCACTCGCTGGAGCCCCCTCCGCGTCGCTTCGGGGGTGCTTCGCGACCCTGGAAGTACACCAGGATCCCGGTAAGAGCGTCCGGGACGAGCGGTGCTGCGCGACGGACCCGGCCAGCTTGGCGCGATGATGTGAAGGTGTCTTGGCCGGGCCGCCTGTCCTTGGGATCTTACAAGGGCTCTCCGTACAGGTCACGGGGGAGGCAGCTCGAAACCGTAAGCTGCCCGTCTGATGAGGAGGGTCCCGCGCCGCAGTCGTTCTCCCGGATCCCGATTTCCCCGAGCTAATGACCCACTTCGCGGCAAGGATTGCAGTCGATCCCACAGACATGGAGTCTAGGGTGCGGGAGACTGCAAGGGAGGTCCAGGAATGTTTCGCCTCCGAACATGGCGGCAAGGCCGAGCTCGCCATCTGGTACGCACCTATCGCCCCCGTCTTCAGCTGCTGCAAGTTCGACAAGACCGGCGTGTTCACTCTCTACAAGCACTCCATCCAGAAGGTCGAAGTCCCCACTTTCGCAGTGCGCAAGGGTGGCACTCTGTATGAGTTCCTTTCAAATGATTTCAAGTCCCTTGTCGAAGGCCCCACGCCCCTTGCACGGCGGGTCTTCTCAAACGCGGCCCAGATGGGCGCCTGACACCGACACGGCTGGCGTGAGGCTTCCAATCTTGGCTTGGCCGGGCCGCACACGGTGCTGTGCGCGGTGCCATCCGAGACGCCTTCTTTGCCGTGCTCGACGCCAAGAGCGAAGAGGAGATCGTGACCATCCTCGACGGTCTCAACACGAGCGCCGCCCTGATGGTGGCTGAGTCGCAGTAGGCTCAATTGCACTCAGCATAAAGACGAACTTCCCACCGGGATTGCACCCGGTGGGAAGTCTTTCTTTCCAGCACGGAAGCGACGTGCGTGAAGGGAAATGAGGCCTGGGAGACCACACCCCTCACTGCATCGTTAGTGGGAATGAAACCTGGGGGCCGAGTGCCTTGGACTTCAATGGGAGGAGCAATCGCAGAAGAGTAGAATTGCCCGACGGCAAGCATGAACCACCCTACCCTGCACCCCCTAGTCCTGGTCCTGGCGACACTGGCTGCATGCATCACGCCGACACCTCCCCCGACCAACGGGCCGCCCACGGCCACAGCGCCTTCAAGCCGGTCGCCGACGTCGCAAGCGACCCCACGCCCCCGACCGACGGCAACTCTCAGTGACGTAGATACCTTCCTATACAAGGCTCCGAACAATATCCGAGTGATGACGTACAACGTCAATTGGGACTCGATCTTCCCCGAAGACGACCCCATGAATCACGAACTGCGCGCCTTCAACCGGGTTGAGTCCTTCGGCCGGATCATGCGCGCCCTCCGGCCAGATGTGCTGTGCCTGCAGGAAATCAACGATCGTCGAAGCCCTCAGGCGCTGGCGGATTTCCTAACACAGGTGATGGGCTCAGGCCAGGATCAACGCTGGCAGGTGGCCAGTGTCCGCGATGACGTGATCGCCACCCGGTTCGAATTGATCGAGGAAGGCTTCGGGCTGGTCACCAGAAGCGTCCTCCCGACGCTCAGTCAGGCTGCGGCTCTGGTGGACCTGCCGAACGCGGCCTTCGGACCGAATGATCTCTATGTGGTCTGCGCGCACTTCAAGTCCGGCGGTGGGCTCGGCGACATCCTACTTAGAGGACGTCAGGCGGATGTCATCATGGCTCATGTGCGCGACTTCGAAACCCCCGGAGGCTCTCTCGATCTGCTTGCGGGGACGCCGTTCATCATCATGGGGGACTTCAACGCGTACGATACCGATCCGGCCCTTCACCTACGCACGCTTGCGCAGGGAGACATCTACAACGAGAACAGCTACGGGGAGGACGTGTATCCCGACTGGGACGGCACAGCCCTGACGGATGTGATGCCGAGACACAATGGCCGGGGGACGGACAATTACACCTGGAGAAACGATGCGGAGCCTTTCAACCCGCGCGCCCTGGATCGGGTCATCTACAGCGACAGCGCCTTGCAGCTGGAAAACGCGTTCGTTCTAAACACCACCTTGCTCGCCGACGAGGTCCTGGCCGCGCACGACCTCGAGCGAGACGACGTCGTGCTCGATAGGAAATCAGGCAACTTCGATCATCTTCCCGTCGTTGTCGACTTCCGCGTCATCGAGAGTCCTTGACCCAACTCTGTGGAAGTTGGTTCCCAGGGCTCTCGCCCGCCCCTGCGGTCGGATATGCCGGCACTCCAAAGAAAAAGCGGGAGTGGCCGTGGGTTCCATTCGCCTCGGGGCCACCTTTGAGGCCTGCTTGGGGCCACGGAGCCCCCAGCGGATCTGAGACCGCTAGGCTGAGCGTGCCCAAATAGCAGCCGCCATAGGATCGGTTCGGTAGAAACCGACGGCCCAAGTGGGGTCTCGCGCGGTAAACTTCCCCCGATGCTCGCCGAAGCGGGGGCCGGGCTCGCCCCTGTGTCGCTCGGCGCCGGGCAGACGGTCTGGGAGCCCCCCGGCCGACAATGGGCAGTCCAAGGTTCTCTTGACCTGGGTCAATGCGGACGGTGGAAAACGAGCCAAGATGTGACTGATCCGGTTGTGGAATCCCATCGGGAGTTCGCCAAGCAGGCCAACGGGCGGGTGTGGCAACTGCTGGGCATGGCCGACCGCGCTCTGTCCGACGACGACGAGATGGTTGAAGCGGCCTATGCATCGTTGTATCACTGGGGCAAGGTGGGCAAAGAAGTCAATCGGCAGAGAGGAGAGTGGTTGATCGCTCATGTGCACACGATCCTCGGAGAACCCGGGCCAGCCCTGAGGCATGCGGACGCCTGTCTCACCCTGACCCATGATTTCAGGGACAGGATGGCCGATTTCGACCTGGCCTACGCCTTTGAGGGCATGGCCCGGGCCCTTGCGCTGAATGGGCAGATCGAGCAAGCAGAGAAATATCTGGCTTTGGCTGAGGATACGGCGGGTAGGATCTCCGACCCTGAGACAAGCAGATCTTCGTTGGGGATCTCGAAAGCGGGGCATGGTACGGGCTCAGGGAACCCGGGAGGCGGTTCGGTGTTTCTCGAAGGGGGTCTCGCGCCGAAGGCCGGGAGACGAGGGAGCCGACGGGGCTGTCTCATACTCCGACCGATTATCGGAGCGTATCCGGCAAGGATTGCTTTCCCGGGGCCATAGGCACTGAAGTGGCGACAGGCGAGGCCTTTTTTGGGGTTGAAGTTGCAGCCTGACGGCGCATTCACGACGGGACCGAATAAGACACAGTTGGGAGGTGGGAGATGAAGATCGCGGTCATCGGATCGGGCAAGCTCGGGGGGACCCTTGGGGGGAAGTGGGCTGAAGCGGGCCATGACGTCGTCTTCGGCGTCCGTGAACCCGAGCGGAAGAGGGCCGAGCGTTCGGCTGAGAACCCAGACATCCCTTTCGAGTCGCCCCATGAGGCGATCGTAGGCTCGCAAGTTGTCGTGTTCGCGGTTCCGGCTTCGGCGATGGCCGGGATTGTCGAGACACACGCCGATGACCTCAAGGGGAAGATCCTGGTTGACGGCACGAACGATTTCGGATCGGCCGGGATGAGCCATGTCGACAAGCTGCTGACGAGCGCCCCAGGAGCAAAGGTCTTCCGGGCCTTTAACTCGTTAGGGTGGGAGAACTTCGCCGATCCCACATTCGGCGGAGAGCGCGCCGATCTCTTCTACTGTGGGTCCGAAGATACTCAAGCGTCGAAGGTCGTTGAGGGTCTGATCCAGGATGTCGGCTTGCGCCCGATCCGAGTCGGGGACCTGGAGCAGGTTTCGATCGTTGATTCCGTCCTCACACTCTGGTTCACCCTGGCGGTAGGCAGAGGGTTGGGCCGGCACATGGCCTTCAAGGTTATCCGCGACTAGCCTTGCCCGCGGCTGCTGCGCGGCACCTCCGCACTGAATCGCCCGCGCGGCTGAGTCTGCCCCAGGAGCATCAGCGAACGATGGATCCACAACCTGCATTCCACTTGTGGCGGCCTCATCCCTGGCACGGTCTGCGGGTCGGGCCGGCCCCGCCCAAGATCGTTCATGCATATATCGAGATCTGTCCCTTCGACCTGGTGAAGTACGAGGTGGACAAGGACACCGGCTATCTTCGGGTCGATCGGCCTCAGCGGACCTCTTCTCAGCCCCCGACGCTATACGGCTTCATCCCGCGCACGCTGTGTGCGGAGGCAGTCGGAAGTCTCATGCCAGGATCGCTGAGAGGGGATGGAGATCCATTGGATGTCTGTGTCGTGAGCGAGAGACCGATCACCCGGGCCGAGGTGCTGCTCAATGCCCAGGTCGTCGGAGGGCTGCCCATGCTCGATGGCGGAGAGGCCGACGACAAGATTATCGCCGTACTCGAGAACGATCCGATCTGGTCGAACGCGGCGGATGTGTCCGAGTTGCCTGAGGCGCTCATCGATCGGCTGCGTCACTACTTCCTGACCTACAAGCTTGCGCCTGAAGAGGCGACGGAGATCTCAATCGGTCCCGCCTACGGCGCCGGTCATGCCCATGCTGTAGTCGAGGCCGCGATGGCTGACTATAACTCTCGTTTCGGGAAGGCAGAGTGAGGTTGGGGCAATTACTCCCGCTGTGAAGCGGGTCGTGGTACCTGGCCTCGGGTCTGGTTGTCCTGCTCGGGGGGTAACATGAGTCTGCGGATTCCAATGCACGATCAATAGGTTGAAGCTACAGATTGGTCATTCGATTCGGGTCTGACGGGACGACCTCGATTCCCCCTCCGATCTTCCACATCCCAGTAGTCTCCGGCCCTCCTTCTGCTTGGTGAGAATCGTCTTTCGCCGCCTTTCACCGATCAGTGCACGAGACCCATGTATACTTGCGTGCGATGCCCGGTTGAAAGGGGATCGCGTCCCCTTGGGTGCGCAGACAAAGCGGAGCATGAAACGTAGAAGGATACCCGTCCACCTGGCGGGCGAAGGCGCCAGCACGCCCGCTGCGCGTCCGGACCCAGCCCTAGGATTGCTCTCAAGATGACAGAAGGACTGCGGCCCGCCGAGATTTCACCGCCAGAGTCAGGTCCCAGATCGGCCTTAGGCAGCCACTGGCCGATTGTTGCTTTGCTCGCCCTCGGGATCATCGTGGGCCTGCTTTATGTCCGGGACTATGGCATGTCTACGGACGAGTACGGCAACGCCAGGGTCGGTGAGGCCGCCTTGAGGGCGTACGCGGGATCACCGGATTACTTCAGGCTCGGGTCACTGGTGGACCACGGACCTGTGTATTTCATGATCTTCTCGGCTTCTTCCAAAGCGCTGGTCCGCGTCTTCCCCCATTGGCTGTTGGCGGACGGCCGCCATTTCACCAACTACCTAACTTTCCTTGCCGGGGTGGTGTTCTTCTACCTGATTTGCCTCCAGGTCATCCGCCGAACCGAGGCGCTTGTGGCGACGGTTCTCTTTGCCACCCAGCCAATCCTGTTCGGCTCGGCGTTCATCAACCAGAAAGACATCCCGTTCATGTCTTTCTTTCTCGGCGTCATTGCGCTCGGGCTGCTTGCCGGTGAAGGACGACGGCTGCGGGAAGGCGTGGGACCGGCGCAGCCATCAGGCGGTTTCGCGGCCGTCACCCGGGAATTCGTCAGCCGATTGAGGAGCGAGTGGCACAGCCTGGAAAGCCGTAGGCGGAAAGCGCTCATTGTGGCGTCTCTGGTCGGTCTGCTCCTCCTCGTCGACCTGTTCATCGCCGGTAGCTTGCATCGCCTCGGAGAATCAATAGTGGTTGCAGCCTTCAATGGCCGGGCTCCTTGGCCGATTCAATCGCTCTATGCCCAAGTTGCGACGGATGCATACAAGACATCCCTCGAACTCTACCTGGCGAGATACGAGAGCCTTTTCGCAACCGCCCGGGTGGGCGTGACCGGCGTCTTCGTCGCTGCAGGATTGGTCTCTTTCGGGTTGGCCTTACCTTCATTAGGCCACATCTTGAGAGGTGAGTGGTCCAAGGAGCGCTACCCCGCCCTGATCGCCGGAGGCATTCTCCTCGGAGGCACGATCAGCGTCCGTCAAATCGGCGCTCTTGCCGGCGGTCTGGCCAGCTTATACCTGCTCTCCCGGGGCCGAGCGAGAGCGATTGTTCCGCTTTGCCTGTACTGGGTGCTTGCCGGACTCGTGACCTATGCAACCTGGCCCTATCTGTGGCCTGATCCGATCCAGAACGTGATCAACAGCTTCCTTGTCGTTCCAGGCTTCGGTGCTCACGATGTGCTCTTTCGGGGTGTGCTTTACCCCTCAAGCAATCTCCCCTGGACCTACTTCCCAACGCTGGCGATCCTGACCCTCACTGAGCCAGCTCTCATTCTGCTCTGCCTGGGGGTGGTCCTGCTCCTTTGGCGGTGCCTGCGCGGAAACACCAACCGCCTCGCCGCCGGTGTCCTTGCATTGTGGTTTGGTGTGCCAGTCTACTGGCTGATCGCCCACCAGGTACCCATCTACAACAACATCCGGCATTTCCTCTTCGTGCTGCCCCCGCTATTGGTTTTCGCCGGAGTCGGGTTTGAGGCGCTATTTCAGCGAGCACGGGGCCTGCGGCTGCGCGTCCTGCTCTCCGTCCTGGTAATAGCCCCGGGAGTCTGGGGAATCATTTGGCTCCACCCTTATGAGTACAGCTATTTCAACAGTCTTGCAGGTGGGGTGAGCGGGGCCTACGGGGAGTACGACCTGGATTATTGGTGCACATCCCTCAAAGAGGCCACGGAGCTCGTTGACCAAGTCGCCGGGCCAGGCGATTCCTTCCAGGTCATGGGACCGCTGGTGATCGCGGCTCCTTATGCGAGAGCGGACCTGACCTTGTTGGACCGGCGCGCGCAGATCGTGGACGCCGACATCGTCGCTGTCTGCACCAACAGGTTCGGCAGGAGATGGGACTCCTCCGGCTACCGGCTTGTCGAACAAGTCCGCAGAGGAGCAGCCGTGTTCGCCGAGGTATGGGAGCGGCAAGGAGAGCTCGAGTAGATCCCGCCCGAGGCGCGATAGATCAACCGCTCCACCGGACGCAACACGGGATCGAGGAACGTGCACTCGCCCTGGTAGACCCGGGCCATGAAACTCCCCAGCGGCCTGGCAAGTGCGAGCAAGACCACAAGGTAGAGGATGAGCTGGAGCCAACTGAAAGCGTTCATCCGGACCACTCCGGTTTGAGGAGGGCGACCATGAGGTAGACCAGCAGCCCCAAGGCGATGACCCTGCCCGCGACATAGAGTGGATTCATGGCTTGTCTTCCAGCAGCCGACCGCAGACCTCGAACTGGCCCAAAGGCAGCGCGAAAAAAACAACGGTCAACCCGATATCGACGGCATCCATTGGACTCCCTCGTATGAGTCAGACCGAATGGGATTTAACGACGAAACGCGTCAAATGGGGGGCAAGAACGACACACAAGAGGTCAATAAAGCATCAAGAACGGGAAGACGGAGGACGGAAGACCGGGGAGAAGGTCGACAGCGGACGACAGGCCGCAGACGACCGGAGACAATGGAGGGAGAGTGAACCTTGGCGCGCCAACCCCGCAATGGCCTTCATGTCGCCGCAGGCGGTCAGGATGAGAAGGGCATCCGCAGGATTGCTCAGGTAGCGGAGGAGCGGCCCTCGATCCGGTCCGTTGCCCTGCAGAACGCAGGCAGCACGACCCCCCGGGCGCGGCCCCCCAAAATGACGCCCTTACGACCGTTTTTTTGCGCTATGACCCGATCGAGGGCCGGGCCCTACGCCTCATCCCCGTCCAACACGTAGGGGACATCCGTGATCACGATCCCGGTCTCGAAGGGCAGAGAGAGGCGAAGCAGTACGGCCATCTGGGTGCGCATCAAGTTTGACCACCAGCGCGGCCGGATGGACTGTGGCACGACGATGGTGATGATCTCATTGGGCCGGTGCAGCTCCATCATCCGCTGAATGTACTCCAGCAGGGGTTCGAGCACCATGTTGTGAGGGGAGTCCAGGATGACCAGTCGGACACCGTCCCCCCAGGTCGGCCATCGGCGCTGCAAAGTTCCGGTCTCAGCCGAATCCATGGAGACGTGCACGGCGGTAACATCCTGCGACAGCGACTGGGCGTAACGCAGGGCGGTGAGCGTCCCTTGATGCAGGCCATCGATCGGTACGATGATGCGGTGCCGGACGATGTGCGGCGGGAGGTGGATATGTGCAAGCGAGGTGTCATCCGCCGCCTCCACGGCCTTCGCTTCAGGCTTGTCATCGGTTGAAGTCGAGGCCCGTCTCGTCCCGCCAGCGGCCATCATGTGCGCCAACTGCCTCATCGGGACGACACCCCCTTGCCCGCCGGCTAGTGCCAGCGACCTTTGCTGCTGGCCGATCCCGAAGAGCTCGAGAAAACTCGCGATCCCGATCATCAGGCGATAACGGTATTCCTGCATCCTGAAGGCTTGCCATTTGACAATGGAGGCCATCGCCCCTTCCACCCGGGCCTTCTCATGGACAATGCGATCGATCTGCCTCGGTTCTCGGTGGCCGTAGGGAGAAAGTAGGACCACATGGGCGAGGAGAGTCAGAATGCTGAAGCCCAGGAGGGCGATCCAACCGCCCTCGTGCCACTTGCCGATGAGCTGGCCCAGAAACACCATGCCCGCCAGGATGGTTACAAAGGTGGCGGCCGTTGCTCCCCAACGGCGAGCGCGACCGTTGAAGTGGATCAGGACGTGCCGGCGGACCGCCAGTCCCATAGCCGTAATGGGCATGAACACGCCGACACCGTAGAAGGGCACGGCCACCGTCGTCTGACCGCGCACCAGGAGCATGATCAGGACCGCTACTCCGAATGTGATCGTGACCGAGCGCGTGAACGTGCCGCGCGGATCGCGGTACACGATCGCCTCAGGGATTTCGCCGATGGCCACGTCGCGCCACTCGGTGGCCTGAGCGTCCTGGAGGGCCGTCATCGAGGCCGCGGCCAGCATCAGGACAGCCACGATCTGGTAAGCCCAGAAGAGCATGATGCCCCCGGGTATCTCGTTGAACCCGATGAACGCCAGGTTTCCGACCAAGGTCCGGCCGAGGGTGCCGTCAAATACGTCGAACCGGACCGCGAACGTCGTGACGAACAGGGTTGTCAGCCCGCCGTAGAACAGGAAGGAAGTCTGCACGAACCGCCCGATGCCTGACTTGCCGCCGTAGAATCTCCAGAGCCAGTCCAGCCTTGCCAGGTGCTTCTTGCCCCATTTGACGATCCCGGCATCTTCATCATGCATAAACTGGATGCCATTCGAGACAGCCTCAAGCCCGGTCAGGGCCACCATGCCCTTCATCGCCGCCGTCAACATGTGCAGCATGGCCTGTCCAAGTGAGACCGCTTTTGGCGCCTCCTGGAGCGGAACCGGTGGCACGCCTTTGAGGTGCGCCGCCACCAGTCCGACGGCCATGGTGAGGGTCAACAGCCCGAATACGGCAATCAGGGAGAACACGACTCGCGCCGACTCACCCCGCCCCCGGATGGTGAGATACCAGGTGACGGCAGCCAGGAGCGCCCCGATCCCAAAGTGGTAGCGCCAATCACGTCCGTAGAGGCCGAGGATCGACAGCAGTTGATCGCCACCCGAGAGCGCTGAGACCACGATCGTGAGCACATAGTCCTGAATGAGCGCCACCGCCACGATCAAGCTCAGCGTCGGCCACAGGTAGCGCATCGACGCCGTGTAGGATCCGCCGCCTTCATTGAACGGTCCGAGCGAGAACATGTACAGCAAGCCGAAGGCGAAGTTGGCAAAGGCGATGACGGCGACGGCGATGAAGGCTTTGTCCTGTAAACCATAGGGATGCAGGGCGCTCATCATCTCGCCGGTGGCGTAGTAGTACGACGTGAAATAGTCCACGCCGAACAAAGCAACCGCTGCCAGCAGTCCGATCTGGCCTGCTCCGTGGATGTGCGCGTGCTCCGCCTTCTCCCGCGGAGCGAGTTTGTGGGCAAAGAGGATGAAAAGAACCAGAAGAATCACGGACAGCATCGTTAGACTCCACAGTTCAGATGACAGGTGGGCGGGTCATCCGACCGAGAGAGAATTCCAGACCAAGATCAGCCCGATCTCGACCAGCACGGAGAAGGAGAGCAGGACGGCGCGCGTCGGCTCTCCCGTTAGCTGGCTGATCACCACCTGCAGCCAGAAGAGCCCGGCGATGATACCGAGTGGGCCCGCCCATGAGACCGCTTGACGAAGCAGGCCGGGCCGTGCACGGGACTCTGGGTTCATGCTGGAGAAAACGTGAACGGGCACCCGCAGGTCCGAGGTCAAGAGTTGGCTCGAGGGCGCCGGCCTGGATCCGGCCCGCCGGTCGTCGCTGCACACAACCAGATCGCCGGGCTGCCATATCCCCCGCACCCGCGCGACCCAGTCTCTACCCGACTCGATCAGGACACGCGTCGAGACATGATCATCCTGGATGGCGGCCGCCATGGTGATGAGATGCCGCCGCAGAAGCGCCTCTCCGGCGACATGATCGAACAAACCCAACAACAGGACGGCCGAACCGTGCACCGCAGCCAATTCCCATACACGGCGCGGGAGATCGGCGTCATCCCAGTCGGGCTCGGAGACCAGTACGACCAACCTCTGGATTTGCCCAGGCGCCGACTGCGGTGTGGAATCGGATGTCAGATGGGGTGGTGCAGGTAGTGGTGAGCTGGTCGCAACCATTTCGCCCGTCTCCTCCACTCCAGACTACCCGAGGGGGATAAGACGGCGACAAAGATGCAGACCAATCCCATAAAGCACAAATAAAACAGCCCGACCTCAAGCTGCGATCGGCCTGGTAGGAGCTTCCTACTCGTCTGCCAGGAACCGGTACCCGACGCCCGGCTCGGTGAGGATATACTCCGGCCGTTCTGGGTCAGCTTCGAGCTTCTTACGCAGCTGCCGCACGTAGACCCTCAGATACTCGGTGTGATCGGCGTCCTCCGGCCCCCACACCTGGGTGAGGATGCTCCGATGCGTAAGTACTCGGCCCCGGTTGGCCGCCAGGTAAGCCAGCAGCTTGAACTCGGTGGCGGTGAGCTTGACGTCTTCACCGTCCCGGGTGACCGTGTGCCAGGCCAGGTCGATCGTGATTGGCCCCGCCTTCACTGGCGTTTCCGGTGCTGTCTGCGTGCGACTGGCATGGCGCAGAGCCACCCGAACGCGGGCCAGGAGTTCTTCGATCCCAAACGGCTTGGTGAGGTAGTCGTCGGCGCCCTTGTCCAGAGCCGCTACTTTGTCCCGCTCGCCTTCGCGCACGGAGAGCACGATGATCGGGCACTGTGTCCATTCGCGCAGGCGGGCACACACCTCGATGCCATCCATGTCCGGCAAGCCCAGGTCAAGGATGACAATATCCGGCAGATTGGCGGCGGCCAGGGCTAGCCCCTCCTCCGCGCGCGCGGCCGTCGTCACCTTGAACTTCTTCTCGGTCAAGATGGTGCGCAGGGCCCGCAGAATCTGGGGCTCGTCATCGATGACCAGAATGTGAGGAGGACTGCTCATGACTCGGTCTCGACCTGTGGCCGAGGCGGCTGGGCACCGTCCCAGGCCAGGGGTAGCGTTAGATTAAAGGCAAATCCGGCCGGGAGGTTTTCGGCCCAGATTCGCCCGCCGTGAGCTTCGATGATCCCCTTGCAAATGGAGAGCCCCAAGCCGATCCCCGACACTCGCTCGGCGGCGGTGATTCGATAGAACTTGTCGAATATACGGTCCAGATGCTCCTCGGGCACCGCCGGCCCCTCATTGCTGATCTGTACGTACAAGGACGAATCATCGATCGGGCGGGCATGAATTCGGATGAGCGATCCGGCCGGCGCGTACTTCAGGCTGTTACTCAACAGGTTGGTGAAGACCTGCTCCATTTGGATGTAATCCACCGGGACGAGCGGCAGCTCCTCCACCAGGTCCACTTCAACCCGATGGGATTCCGCCAGCCGGTGCATACGCTGGAGCACGCTGCCGATGATCTCGGAAAGGACGTTCCACTGGCGTTGGGGTTTAAGCGCTCCCGATTCCAGGCGCGACATGTCCAGAAGGTTCCCCACAAGCAAGTTCAAGTGGTCTGACTCTTCATCGATCGCGGCGAGCAGATCGAGGCGAGCGGTCGAATCCCATCCGACTTCCCCGCTGCGCAAACTGGTGGCGGCGGCCTTGATGGTCGACAGCGGCGTTCGTAGCTCATGGGAGACCGAAGAGAGGATGGCGGACTTCAACCGGTCGCTCTCCTCTAGAATCCGGGCGCGCGATTCGGCCTGACCTAGCCAGGCCCTCTCCAACGCCAAGGCGCCCTGGGTAGCGAAGGTCTGGAGCAGACGTCGCTCCCCGGCAGAGGGAAGAGCCGCAGGTCTCCACATGCGGATCTCGCCCAGCACCCCACGGGCGGCCTGGATCGCGACGGCAAGCTCAGGCGGTCGCTGGGGGGATCGAATGCCGGCAGGGAGCTGGAATCTGAAGGGATCGCTCCCAGAGATCAGAAGCTCGACTTGCTCAGCCCGGAACATCACATGGAGATGCTCGGCCAGGACGCGAGCTATCGCCTGGTCGTCATGCAGACCGGACAGCACCGTACTCAGCTCGTAGAGTTGAGTCGCCTCACGCTCGCGCTCCCTGGCCGCGGTCAACCCCATCTGGGCCCGTCCGACTAACTGACTGATCACAACTGCCACAATCAGGAAGACCACAAGCATGACCAGATCGCTCGGACGATGGACAGTCATCGTGAAGTAGGGCTGGAGGAAGAGGTAATTGAAGGTCAGGAATGCGAAGAAGGAAGCTGTTACGCCCGGCCCGAGCCCCCATAAGGCTGTGCTCAGCACGATCGGCAACAAATAGAGGAGCGCAATCGGGGCCCGATCGAGAGTCCCGCGCAACGCGAAGAACACCGCCGTCGTCGCGGCGATGAAGGCGATGGCAAACAGATATCGCAAGAAGTAGGAGAGCGGAGGCAATTGCATGCCGACCCCATTATACTGGCGCGGGATCGGCCTCCCCAGATTCTCTGGCTTGCCGGTCACAACCTCAATATCGGGCCCGACTCACCACACTCCCCCTCGGGAGGCGCAAACCCGCACACGGCCCCGCCGCCGGCCTCGATCACATCAGAGCCTGATCCGTCTATAATTGCTGGCGGCGACTAGGGGCTGTGATCCCAAGATGACCGAGGAATCTCATCTCGCTCAACGCCACCAGAGCCGCTTGCCCAGAGTCAAGACGAGCAGATCGCGAGTGACTTTGTCGCGATTCATGGACGGGCGCTTCGCAATCGCGTTCATCTTGGCGCTCGGCCTTGTCCTCGGGCTGGTCCTGGTCAAGGACTATGGCGTGTCCTGGGACGAGACGTTTGAGGCCGAGATGGGCTCGGCCGCGCTCAAGGTATACACAGGTTCTCAGGAGTATTTCGCGCTCGAGGCGCTTCCCGAGCACGGGCCCTCGTACTACATGCTCTTCTCTGCAACATCGGCGGCGATACACCGTTACCTCCCGGGTTGGTCGATTCCAGATGGGCGGCATCTGACCAACTACCTGACCTTCCTCTTTGGGACATTCTGGTTCTACGTCCTTTGCCTGCGACTTGTCCGGCGAAACACTGCGGTGATGGCAACCCTCCTGTTCGCCACCCAACCGCTCTTCTTCGGTTCCAGCTTCATCAATCAAAAAGACATGCCACTGATGTCCATCTTCCTGGCCGTGGTCGTACTGGGATTGGTGGCTACCGAAGGCTGGTGGGGAGGGGGCGACCAGAGGCTCGAGCAGACCCCCGCCGCGGCTAGCCCTGGCTCTCCCGCGATCTGGAGGCACCTCGGAACCGAGTGGGAGGCCATGGGCGTCCGCCGGCAGAGAAGAATCGGATTGTGGTCTGCCTTGGTCCTGCTCTTTTTGGCAGACCTGTTCTTCGTGGGGGCTCTACACCGGCTGGGCCAATCAGCGGTTGTGGCCGCAGCCCAGAACCGCGCATTCTGGCCACTCCAGCCTCTCTTCGATCTCGTGGCCAGTGACGCCATCAAGACCCCCCTCCCACTCTATCTAGAGAAGTACCAGGCGCTCTTCAAGGTCCTCCGTCTGGCCGCGATCATCCTGGCAGGAGCAGCCGTGATCATTCCTCTTAGCCTCAACCTGCCTTCCATTGGTCGTGTATGGCACGGTTCGTGGTTTGCGCCTCGGTACACTGTTTTGCTTATCTCTGCCGTACTCCTCGGTTTTGCGATTTCGATCCGCCAGGTTGGTGTTTTCTCAGGGGGGCTTGTCAGCCTGTATCTGCTCTATCGGGGGCGGGCCAGGGCCGTCCTTCCCCTTGCCATCTACTGGCTCGTCGCCATCGCGGCCGCCTATGCTACCTGGCCATACTTGTGGCCCGATCCGTTCCACCGGATCGTCGACAGTTTCCAGGTGATCAAGGAATTCGGCCTGCATTACGTGATATTCCAAGGTCGAATCGTGTCTTCCTCTGATCTCCCCTGGAGCTACTTCCCCACCCTTGTCATGCTCAATCTCACAGAGCCCGCTCTCATCTTGACCCTGTTGGGCCTCAGCGTTAGCGCGTGGAGATCGCTTCGTGGGAAGGATGCCGCCGTCATGACGGGTCTCCTTGGCCTGTGGGTCGGCATTCCGGTCTACTTGTTGGTCACTCGTCACGTGCCGATCTACAACAACCTCCGCCACTTCTTCTTTGTCCTACCTCCCTTGCTGGGATTTGCGGCTGTCGGGCTTGACGGCCTTCTTGTTAGACTGCGCGCCATGCCCCTGCGCGCGGCAATCTCTGGTGTGAGCCTGCTACCGGGAATCTGGGCTATCTTCACCTTGCACCCTTACGAATACGCGTACTTCAACACTCTCGCTGGTGGAGTGAAAGGAGCTACCGGCGAGTACAACGTGGAGTATTGGTGCACATCGCTTAAGGAGGCAACCGACTTTGTCAACAAGACCGCGGCTCCCGGTGAGACACTGATGGTGTTCGGCCAGATCCAGAACGCCATTCCGTATGCCAGACAGGACTTGATTCTGGAGAGCATGTACTCCCCGCTCCCGAAGGCGGATATCGTCGCAATCTGCACCGATCTCGTCAGCGGCAGGTGGGATCCTTCCGACTTCCAACTCGTCCACGAGGTACAGAGGCGCGGGGCTGTTTTCGCGCAGATTTGGCGGAGGAACCAAGCCCCTGAATAGTGCGAGAAGCGGGATCCCTTGGGCCAGGAGCGGCCTACCTGAAGCGGCCCTTCTCAGGGCTATCATTGCGAGGAATGTGCGCACCGGACGAAGTCCTCTCTGGGCCGGGCGGCACCGTTCGACCATCGGTCCGCGGGAAACTGCCGTGGCGCGCCGGGTCTGAAAAAACGGGATGAGCGCGCCCCGACTCAGGATGTGAGACAATCGGATGATGGGACCGGCGCCCCGATTTGATGCGCCCCGACCCTTGGCCCGGAGGGATTGGACGCTCGGTCGGCGTGCGGGCAAGTCAGGTCGTGCGGGAGCAAGCCGGAACGACGCCCAGAACGAGGGGCCGGGGTACTGGAAGACGCATCTCTCTGAGGGTGAACCTCGTCATCGAATGACTGATTCTGATCATGGAGCTTTTCCCAAAGTCGGCGTCGCGCCCATCGAAAGAAAGGAGTGAGTTCAATGTCCGCTAGTTCGACCTCTCCTCAACCGGATTGGCGCACCCGGCGGCTTCATTTGGCAGTTCTCGGATGCCTGCTCATCGCCACCACATTCATCATGGGCTGTTCCCTCAGTCTCGACATCCGGACCGATGAGGGCCGCCGAAGCATTCCGATTCATGCCGACCGCGGCTGGCAAGACACGGGGGTGGTCCTCCGCGAAGGGGAGGAGGTCATCGTACAGGCGATCTCTGGCCGGTGGTTCGAGGATCCTGAGGGAGTCTGGCATGACGCCTCCGGCGGCCCGGACCCGTGGATCTGTGGAACTCCCGATTGTCATGAACCGCTCCCGCAACAACCAAAGTACGCGCTCATCGCGCGCGTCGGCGAGGAAGGCGATCCTCTTCTGGTGGGGGAGTTCTTGAGGTTCTTCCCGAGAGAAACTGGAAGGCTCTACCTGCGGGCTAACTACGGCGACATCGACATCCCGATCCACAATCCCGAGGGCCAATTGACGGTCCGGATCAGCTTCGAATGAAACCGGGATCTGATGGCAATGCAGGACGATGGGATCCCTGGATGCTCACCCAGTGCGATCTTGCCCAGGGAATACGAACATGCCAGGCGTCGGACCGACAATGCCCCCGACCCCGGACAGACTGCACTCGAGACTCGCAATGACTGATCGGACCGAAGGAATCCTGGCCGTCATGGCGGCGCTGCTCGTTCTCTTCTCCGCCATGTTGAACCCTCGAGTCTCCGCCGGACTTGCCGTGCTCGTTCTGGTCGGCTATGCGGCATACAAGTTCATCTCCAACAGGCCGGTTTAGCTGGAGGGCCAGCCAGGGACACGAAGGCCATCCAATTTGGCTCAAGAACATCCTCCGCCAGGATTCAGCTGCTGACAGCTTGATGCTTATTGCTTATGGCTTGTTTCTTCTTGCCTACTGCTGACTGCTAATTGCTATTCGCTGAGTTCATAGCCCATGCCGGGAACAACCCAAGGTCGGGTGACCGACAGAGAGTGCACCGGATCCAGCCGGCATGCCATCCCTTTCACGATTGCCCGAGGTATCCTAGATGACTCTCTTCTACGCCTCCATCTCGCTCGCCGTCCTCTCCAGTGTCCTTTATCACGTGTTCCAGAAAGCGACCTCGTCGGCGGTGAATCCGGCGATAGGGTTGATGGTCACGTATGGCGTGGCCTTCGGACTTTCGGCGCTCTTGTTGTTGATCTACCCATTGAAATCAACCGTTGTTGCCGCACTGCGCCAGGTGAACTGGGCAAGTGTGGCTTTGGCCTTCTCCATCCTCGGGCTCGAGCTTGGTTTTCTCCTGGCCTACAGGGCGGGATGGGATATTAGTGTGGCGGCAATCGCTGCAAACGCCGCCGCCGGCCTGGCGCTTCTGCCAACCGGGGCGCTGCTCTTCCGAGAGAGGCCATCGATCGTTAACCTGGTCGGCGTCTTCGTTTGCATTGTGGGTCTGATCATGGTCAGTGTCCGGCGGTAGTGGCCCGACATCGCCCGAATTCAGCCCTGCGGCTTCGGGGGGGCTCTCGACAGCGGGGTTCCAGCCCGGCCCATGTAGCTCTCGGTCCCTGGTCCTCGCCTAGGTTACCCAAGGACTCGATTCGGATGCAGGGGGAACCGGACCGGTGTAACCCGGATGCAAACGGAGGACGCTTCGATATGTCATCCGGCGAAGTATGACCCCGCATGGCTTCGCCCGGATCACACATGCTCCGCCAGACCAGGGATGGCTCAATCGAAAGGTGGCCGCGTGGCCGAACAGGCTTCACTCCAGACCCGAGGCCTCACTCTGAGGCCGTTCAGGCCTTCAGACGCCCCTTACGTCCAGAAGCTCGCCGGAGAGAGGGAGATCGCCGACACGACGGCCAATATCCCGCACCCCTATTGGGACGGTCTGGCCGAGGAGTGGATCGCTTCACACGACAAACGACTTCGGGCCGGGGAGTCGGTAGTTTTCGCCGTTACCAGCTCTGCGGACGGCGAGTTGCAGGGGGCTATCGGTCTGGAGATCGCCGCTCAAGAAATATCGGCCGAGATGGGATACTGGATCGGCCGGCCGTTCTGGAACCGAGGCGTGTGCACCCAGGCTGCGAGGGCAGTCTTGCGATACGGGTTCGAGGAGCTTGGTCTGGTGAGGATTCAGGCCCGGCACTTCCTCCGGAATCCCGCTTCGTGCCGGGTGATGAACAAGATAGGCATGGCCGTCGAGGGACGACTCCCCGAACCGTTCTTGAAGTGGGGCAAGCCGGAGACAATCGAGATGCATGCAATCCTGAAGGAGGAATTCGTCCCCTGATGTCCAAGGATGCCCTTCAGGCAGTGCCGGGCCGACAGTCGGGCGAGGGCGGACCACAGGACATCGGCCGCGACCAGCTTCTCGAGAGCCAGGACCCCTATCGCGCCTTCGCCAGATGGTACGACAGGATCTTCGGCCCCATGAACCACGGGCTACGTCTACTCGGCCTGAGGCTGTTCACACCGAAACCGGGGATGACGGTTCTGGACGTCGGGTGCGGCACCGGCGCTCAGCTCGAGCTGTACCGGCGATTCGACTGCAAGCTGTTTGGGATAGACTCATCCCAGTCGATGCTGGCGGTCGCAAAGAGCAGACTTGCGGATGCAGCCGATCTCCAATTGGGGAACGCCGTCGGGCTTCCCTACTCGACCGGTAAGTTCGACCTGGTGATTTCGATGCTCTCCCTGCACGAGATGAAACCACAGGTACGGATCGGCGCGGTCGAAGAGATGAAGCGTGTCCTCAAGGACACCGGCCGCATCCTGCTGATCGATCATCACCCCGGTCCGATTCAGCCAGTTGGGGGATGGATAACCAAAGCCATCGTGCTTATCGCCGAAGCGGCAGCCGGCCGGGAGCATTTCAGAAACTACCGCCAGTTCATGTCGATCAAGGGGCTTCCGGCGTTAGCCGAGATGTGTAGTTTGAGTATCATCAAGAGTAAGGTTGTTGGCGGCGGTGCGCTTGGACTTCTACTGCTTGAGAAACATTCATGATCGCCGGGCGCCCGCCGAGGAATCCCGTGATCTCACCCTCACCGGTGACATCACCGTGGGCGCGGACGAGGGACTATGCCACTCCTGCAATGCCAGTGCCCTGGAGGGGTCTCCCTGGGGCGTGAGGAGGTCACTCAGATGGCCGGCCTGACTGCCCGAATGGCAACTTCACTCGTTTAGGGTTCGGACAGATCTCTGCACCAACACAATGGAGGTGGTCTTGTGACGCCAAAAGATGTGCAACGACTCTTCGCCTACAACGCCTGGGCGTTCGATCGAGTTTGGGGCTGCGTCGAACGATTATCTGACGAGCAGTTTGTCAGAGAGGTCGACTACTCGAGGGGTTCGGTCCGAAACCAGATGTTGCATATCGCCACCGCTATCGAGCGTTGGATGCAGCGCCTGAAAGGTGACTCACCTACCCCTGGCCGTGCCGCGGAAAGCTACCCCACGCGAGGCTCGGTTCGGACCCAATGGGAGCAAACCAAGGCCGAGCTCGATGCCTATCTGGCGACCCTTGACCAGGCCAAGTTAGATGAGATTGTCGTAGGTCGGATCGCCGGCCGCGGAGCGGATTACGCCAGCCGGCGATCCGACCTGCTGCTGCACCTGGCGAACCACGGTACCGATCACCGAGCCCAGGTGCTCGCGATCCTCCACAGTGAATTCCAGGTCCCGACAGTCGAACAGGACATGGTGCTCTACCTGATCGAGGCCGACGGATCGGCGGAGTAGTCAGGGCTTCGTGAGCCGGTGCATCGGACTCCTGTTTATCTCATCTGGAGCGGCCGCGTTCTGGTCTCTGCAGGCCTCAACGACCGAAGGGACTCTCAGCCCTCTCCCGGCGCTAGCCCTGCTGGACTGGGGAATCCCGGGGTTAGCCGGGTTCCTATTAGCCCGGCTTGGAGACGCCGCTCCGGGCTAGCCTGGCCCCTTTGCCATGCTTGGCGGCGCTGGCCTTCATCATCGGCGTCGCCTGCAACACCGCAGCGCTTGCTTCCACCCCCACCATGGCTGCTCCGAGGTCGAGCACGCCGGCCCAGATCCCGACCACGGCCGCATCGACGGCAACCAGCGAATGGGCCACCCCCGTCTCGCAAGAGCCGGCGGCCGGGATCTGCGGCAGCGTCGATGGACCGGTAGTCGAATTCCGGATCGAACCCGGAATTCCTGACCCGCGTTGTGCGCGGGTAGAACCAGATCAGCACCTCAAGGTCGTGAATAAGTCCGACGGTCCTCTGGACCTCACGATCGGGACATACAGCTCTCACCTGGAGCCCGGAGGTGAGACCGTGATCGATGCTCTATTCGGCGATTACCTTGCTCCCGGAGTCCACCTGCTGCACGTCCCTCCATGCTGCGGCCCGGAGTTGTGGCTTGAGGGGGGATCCAACTAGCAGCCCATAAACCCACGCATCGATGGGGTTGGGTCCTTCTTTCCTCACCGAATCCTCATTTTTCTTACACACTTGGCCGGAATCCTGACCTTATAATGATCGCCGCTTTGGCTGCCGGCTTCGCCCATCGGGCTTGCCGTCCGTCGCAGGGCCGCTTTGTACGGCCGGCCCAAACTCACTTAGAAGGGAATACCCATGTCGGTTGCGATTCTCAGATCTCGGCTCTCTCAGATTCTGGCAGTCTTGGGCGTGGCGGGCGTGGGCCTAACGGCTTGTGGCGGGGCCGCTCCTGCCTCCACGGCGTTTCTTCCAACCCGGGCCGAGACGGCGCCATCTCCAACTCCCGTGAGGGTCGACCAGCCAACCCAGGCCTCTGAAACACCAGCGGCCTCC
>Ga0209342_10001657_pt1 | contig 24766 bp, 18 predicted proteins | sample RifCSP16_2_FD_184023 | JGI IMG/M metagenome (GOLD analysis project Ga0209342, IMG submission 184023) | Soil microbial communities from Rifle, Colorado - Rifle CSP2_sed 16_2 (SPAdes) (version 2) | ecosystem: Environmental > Terrestrial > Deep subsurface > Rock core/Sediment | place: Rifle... | reverse complement strand
GCACGTTCTGGTTGCCGCACCCTCTATGGGTGCGCCGATCTAGAGGCTCCCGGAGCCTCCAAGGCTCCGGGAGCCTGCCATCAGCTCAAGATGCCCCACAGAGTGAGCCCGACCAGGCAAGCCAGGGCCAGAAGGACAAATCCCTGAGCGATCCTGCCCTCCGGATTGAACCAGATCGCCGCCCCCGTCCGGCTGCGATCGAGTGCGTAGGGCAGGGCAATCAGGATAACCAGCAGGGCGGCCGGGACCCCAACACCGAGCAGCAAGGGATCCCCGAGGCGGAGAAGCCGCTGCACCCAGATGAAGAACCATGGCGCCGTGGCCTCGGTCGGAGGCTGGCCCAGGTCCATCGGGCCACCGACACTCGGCGGAAAAAGGAGTGAGAGCAAGACGAGGGCAATCGAGGCCAGGACGGTCGCCAGGGCTTCTCTCGCCAGCAACTCGGTGCGGGGAATCCGGTCAGGTGGGAGAGGGTCTTCCGGAGCGACAGGCTCCTGATGGGCATACTCCAGATGTGAAATCCCGCCGTCTCGTCGAACTCGAAACAAATGCCAGATCATCACGAAGAAACCGGGTAGGGAGAGGCCGAAGATGTGCCAGGCGTAGAAACGGATGATAGTCGGCGGGCCGAGTTGGCTGCCTCCGACGATGGCCACATACAACCACGGGCCGACCAGCGGGATGCTTCTAGTCAGGTTTGTGCCCACGAGCACGGCCCATGCCACGCGGTCATCCCAGCGCAGGGCATATCCTGTGAAGTCGAGCAGAAGCACGGCCACGAGTAGCGCAACGCCCAGGACCCAATTGAATCGGCGGGGCGCCTTATAGGCTCCCGTCAGGACCACTCGGACCATGTGGAGGAGAGCTGTCACGACGAGCGCTTGCGCTGCCCAGAAGTGAAGCGCGCGGACCAGCCAACCGAAGGGGACCAGGAAGGTGAGCGTCTGCACCGAAGCGTTGGCGCCCTCGGCGCTGGGGATGTAATAGAACAGCTCGAGAGTCCCGGTCAGAAACAGGCTGAGAAAAAGGAATACCGAAAGCCCGCCGAGCCCAAACGTGTAGCGGAAGCTGGCCTCACGGAGCGGGATCGAGGGCGGATGAAGGTGAAGAAAGAAGCTCGGGCGATTCGTGCGCGGCTCTGCAGGGCTCGGATGGGATTCGCCGCTCACCGTCCCCGCCTTGTCCAGAAGGTTATGGCCAATGCGGTCCCGGATATCACGAGCAAGCCGAACCCGGCTAGAACGGCAGGCCTCTCGAACGGCCGTAGGCGCACCTGGTGCAACGGATCGAACGCGGACAGGTTCGCCTCACTCAGGGCGGTGCCTGGCGGTAGGGCGTCACGTTCCCGAAGCAAATACGCGGTCACACCCAGGCTTTGTTGTGGGGTCAGCGAACCGGGCGACCACCACGGCATGGTATCGGCGATGTAATCATAGAGAGCCCTGGCATCCTCAAACCGAGCCATTGTGCCTGGTCCGAGAATGGCAGGCACCGTTTTGGGTAGAAGAAACCCCTGCGGCGGGTGGCTCGCGGAATGGCACTTCGAAGACCAGCAGTTCCTGTCCTCTCCCCAGACATCGCGCCATTCGTCGGTGAGGCCCTGGGCGCGGTCCCCATGACAGGCCATGCAGATCCCCCAATAGACCAACTCACCCTTGTCGGTCTGCGTCGCATTGGAAGACAAGCCAGGTCCACTCAAGCGAGGGCTCAGCCCCGCCAGAGTGGCCACGGCAACATTGTCCGGCAGGGCCGGGTCGTCCGTCGGACGTGAGAAGCCCGGGGAGCCATCGGCGGGTTGGCTGCAGCCGAGCACGAGCCAGGCCAGTGTAAGTGCCGCGACCAGCCCAGAGGCTCGGCTCACGCGCTCACATGCGAAAACGACCATAACCTGCCGACGATCCTTGCGGGCGCATATTTTGCCCTGAGGGGTCGACCCCTGTTTGCCGATGCTCGAGGGGACGCCTCGATCCACGGAAGATGCTTACGCTACCTGGCCGGAAGCGAAGAACGTCGGGACGAAGAGGATGCGCTCACCGGCCACCCTCGACCTCTCATCCATCTCCCGATAGGCGGCAAGCCGATCAGGCTCCACGAGGCCGGAAAGGTCATTCTCAAGCACTCGCCACTCCGACTCAACGGTCTCTGGATCTTCAGCGGCGCTCCATTCTCCGCCGAGAACCCCAGCTACCACATGGGTGAGGCCCGCGGCATTGAGCAGGGCCCGGAGCTTCCGCCCGATCGACGGATCCGCCCCGCGGTCCCGCAAGGCCTCGGCCTGGGTCGTGCCGAGCTCCTCGAGATCCACCGGATAATCGATCCTCGCGCAGTAATCCGGCTCGGCCATGGCAATCACGTGGCCGTCGCTGCAGGTCACGCGCACCATTTCACGCAGCAGCTCGGCAGGGTCAGCGACCCATAGGAGCAGGAAATGACATACGCACGCGTCGAATCCCCCATCGGGGAAGGGCAGGGCCGCTCCATCGGCCACCGCGAACCGGCTCTTTACGTCGTATGACGCGGAGAACGCCGCTGCCGCGGGGTCGATGTCCACTCCATAGGTAGTGCGACTATACCGATCGGAGAGTTCGGAGGTGATTACACCGGTGCCCGACCCGACTTCCAGGATGCGGCCGGCCCGTTCCGCTGGAAGATCGGCCAGCAGGCGTCGCCGGATGGCCGCCGTCCAGGTCGCTTGAAGACGGTAGCGTGCATGCAGCCCGGAGTAGGATGCAGCCATAGATGGATTGTACCTTGGGGTCTGGCCGCGGAATCGAGGATAGATCAGTCGCGCGCCCGCTCCCAGATCGTCGGCCAGGGATCTCTGAGCATATTCCCGAGGACCTCATTCAGCCCTTGAGACGGCAGGACGTCGCCGTCCGGCTCGACGTACAGCCACGAGCGCCCGGCACCCGGCGTCCGCTCTTCGACTTCCAGGTCGATCGGGTTTGCGGCGGAGTACGGGACGGGGAGATCCCAGACGAGATCAAGCCCGAGAGAGGCGGCGCTCTCGCGCGCCTCCCCGAGCGCCATCAGTGTATCGGGAGCGTTGTCGGAGGCCGACAGAGAAACTGCCGGGACACCCATGCTAGCGAGGTGGCCAAGCTCGGAAATGGCGGCCTTGAAGTTCTTCAGTCCCAAGGTCAGGTGGACTGCGGTGAACACGTCCGAGTCGACTGCGTTCTTCAACCCCGCCTTGCTCAAAGGATCCACGAGGTCGAGGACGAATAGGATGTGATCCAGGCCGGCTTGTTCCAGATCTTTCATATTGGAGACTTCGGCCAGCCGACGCCCGCCGGTCAGAACCCCGGTGACCTGGCCGAGGGACTCCCCATGACGGATGAGCTCCACCAGATCCTCGCGGCGCATCGGCTCACCCCCGGTGAATGTCACGTGGGGGATGCCGGCCCGCCAGGCGGAGGCCATCACTGCGCGCCATTCGTCGGTGGAGAGTTCCCGATCTACGCGTCGCCGCGCCTCGGGATCCATCGCCCCGTCGGGGTCGGCCGAGTAGGTCAGGGCAAGATCCAGTCGGTAAGGGGCGGAGAGCTGTTCGGTATGCACCGGCGTCCGTTCCATCCCGAGGTACATGACGGGGTCGACATCTGGGCTGACGGCCAATCGGATCACCTGCTCACGCAAAGCACGTTGATCCGCCAGTGCCTTCTCGCGGGCAACTCGATAGCGAGAAGCAACGGCTTTGGCTGCAGCCGTCTCAGAGGCGCCTTGGACGAATTGAAGCGCGTGCTCTGTGGCGGTCGGGTTGAGGTGGAGAACGATCGAAGCGTTAACCATCATCACACTCGTCCCGTCCGGCTCCACGCGCAGGTGCAGTCGGAATGGACGGGCGGAATCGTCCTTCGAGGCATAGTGATACAGTCCCGTCGGGAGTGGGCCCGGCCGGGGTCCGGCAGGGATGATTCGATCAATGAAGGATGTCATAGATCCTGTTCCTCGTGCAATGCCAGGTTGTGGACCATCACGTGTGCCAGCGGATCGGCGGGGGATTGCTGGGCAAGGGAAAGTGGACAGCCTCCGCCGCATTCGGATAGAACCGGGCAGGCGTGGCAGACCGCGGGAGTGTAGCGCCGTTCGCGCAGCCAGAGTGCGAGATCATGGTTCCAGATCGAGTCCCAGGTGTCCGTCGTCAGGTTCCCCATTGACTCATAGTAGGACTGGCATGGGATCACGCTTCCGTCGGGCTCCACGCACATGTTGTAGGCTGCCGCGGTGCAGCCTTTGACCCCCAGCTCCATCTGAACCGGATCGAAATGGCAATACTGGGTAGGGGTGTACCAGATAAGCCTCAGTCCGTGGCTGGTCGTGCGTTCGCGCGCGAGCTGCAGCAACGGCTCGAGCGAGGCTTCCGCCAGGCCGGTACCGACGGATTCTCCGTGGCCCGCGTAGATCAATGCATTGAAGCCGACCGTCGGCACGCCCAGCCCGGCGAGGAAGTCGATCGTCTCTCCGAGGCCGGCACAGTTCTCCGCCAGGAGCGTAGTGTTGGTCATGACGAACAGACCGGCGGTGAGTGCATTCTGTATCCCGTCGACCGTTTGTCTCCACGCGCCCCGCCGGGCGACCATCTGGTCGTGAATCCCGGGTTGGGAAGACTCGAGCGTGACCTGGATGTGGTCGAGCCCGGCCTCCACCAGCCGGTCGGTATAGGATCGATCGGACAGGCGGCGTCCGTTGGAAAGCAATCCGGTGATCTGACCGAGCTCCTTGGCGTGGCGGATCAGCTCGGGCAGGTCGTCCCGTAGAGTTGCCTCGCCTCCGGTGAAGCAGATGTGGGGCACGCCGACACGCCATAGGCGGTCAAGAATCCCGCGCCAGGCATCCGTCTCGAGTTCAGGGAAGGATCGTGGCCGCCCGTTGTAGCAATGCGGGCAGTCGTTATTGCAGCGATAAGTGATCGCAAGATCCATCCGATAAGGCGCGGAGGGTGCCTTATCGAATGGGGGCAAGATGTCCAGTCCAAGGTCGTGGATCAAACAGAATTCATCGGGATGAAGTAGGCCATCGATCTGATATCTCAGATGCGCATAGTCACTTTCTAACTGGCTGCCGTCGACTCGGAAGCGCCGTTGGAGCCAGCCAAGCGCCTCATTTGTCTCAACTTGTTCCAGCACCAGCCAGGCCATCAGGGCAGCTGTCGGATTGAGCCGCACGGCTCTGTCGGCGTTGACCATGAGCGTCGCTTCGCCTTCGGGCTCTAGCCGCAGGTGGACCTGGGCGCGGCCTCCCTCCCAGGTCAGAGGATAGCTGCGCAGTCCCGGTTCTGGCGGGCTAGGCGGCCCGTTTCTCTTCCGTCTCAGAAAAGGGATCACCGACCACCGCCGGCGCAGGCGCATGCGCATCCGGCGCACGCGCAAGCACAGGCACAGCCGCCGGAATGGAACCCTCCCGAGCTCCACCCACCGGAAGAACGTGGTGGCGGTGGCGGCGGGGGATTGGTGGTCTTGGTCACCCCGTTGGTGAAGTCGACGACATTCGAGACCAAATTACCGGCGGTGTTCTGAACGCCGTTGACCATCGCCGCCGCGAAGTCGGCCCCGGGGAGATGCGGCAGCCCCGACGTGCCGGGGCGCATGGCGCCACCGCCAGGAGCGGAGACAGGTGCCGCCAGGCCCTTGGAGGTGCGCGCCAGGCCGCCGCCCGAGGTGGCCGGGCTGAAGTTCCCCCACCAGATCGGGACGAAGACCGGTCCGGTGTTGAAGACCCGCCGCGTCCGTCCGTCGAAGTCGCGGTCGAGCATCGTCCACTCGAGGTTATCGGCGTATTTCTCCGAACGGACTTCGGGCGTCTTGGCAGCCTCGACTTCCTCCCAGGCCTTCTTCATGATCGCCCGGTAGTAGTCTTTCGTCTCACGCAGGCTGAAGCCTTTCATCTTCTGCTGGACCGATTTGACGAGGTCGATCGATAGCTCCTGCATGCTCTTGCTGCGCTTGCGCGAATCGGTCTCCTGGATCGCGGCCAGGAATGCCAACTCGTAGGCGCGCAGGCCCTCGGGTGGGGGAGGGATGGGCTGGACTTTCAGGGGTTTCTCCGACGCCACTCGAGCCGCGTTCTTTTTGATCAGGCCGAACAGGATCATCGTCAACACGCGATCGAGCGGGCTTTCGAGCAAGATCGCCGATTCGACTGCCGTTAGGCCGCGCTTGATGCCGTGACCTTGAACCGAAATCTTGGGCGGGAGATAGTCGAGTTTGCGACGGCGGTCGCTGTTGATGGCCAGGGCAACGAAGCCGACCGCCAGCAAGGCGAACCCGCCGAAACATAGGATAGCCGAGAGGACCCCCGAGACGGCACTCGAGGGGCTGGAAGAGACTCCCGTAGAGGGCTGGATGGCGGGCGCCTGCCCGGGTTGAGCGATCGCCTGGCTCGGGACGTACTTGCTTGGGAAGGACGCTCCGAACATGTATTGGGTATACCCATTGGCGGAGGCGTTCTTCCACTGGTAGGCCATGCGGCCGTCAGACGTCGTGCCGGTGTCGGGCTGAGAGGGCCATCCGGAGGGGGAGGAGTGCCAGCGTGGCTCCTCCGGCTGGACTCCGGGAGGGAAGACGAAGGTCACCGTCATGTCGGTGGTGCCGTGGACGAACTCGCTGCCGAACCAGGTCGGAGAGAACACGGCACTGACATAGTCGTTCTCTTCGGCTTCGAAGAGCCGGCCGGTCACGCGCCCGATGAATACTTGTACGACACCCGTTGCCCCGGGGCGGATGGCGTTGTCTCCAAGCCCGAGGGCGATCCCCGGTTGAACGTACGGTGAAGGTTGGATATCCTTGATCTCATTCCCGTCGACGCTGGCGCTGATGCTCGAGGAATCGTAGCTGCTACTCGGCAGGCCGACGTCGATGAAATCGATAGGCGAGGCCGAGGCGTCGTTGGTGAAAGTGAAGGTGTAGCGGAGCTCGAGCGATCCGTCGGCCTGCCAGAAAGCACCGATCTCCTCCTTATCCAGGCTGAAGGAGTAATTCTGTGCCCCGGCTGGTGCCGGAGACAGGATCAGTGCAAGGAAGGCCGTGGCCAGGAAGGTGGTGATGACTCGTCTCATGGCGCCTCTACCACTTGGGCTCTTCAGTGAGTTGATAGCTCGTGCCGCAATAGGGGCATGTCACAACGGGTGCCCCGGCGACCATCTTGATGTTGTCGCTCGAGAGGGCGCCACCGCAATTCCGGCAGGTGAGTTTCTCGAGGTTGATGTCTCCCGACAGCTCGATCTTCTGGATCAACTCTTGTTTGGCTGCTCCTTCGCGCCTGCCGAAGGCTCCCGCAAGCACGATCAAGCCGAATCCCACGGCCACACTGATCGCACCAACGAGGATCCAGCCTGGAGACCCTTGAGGGCTGAAGGCCCCCCAGATGAACAGCACGCCGAAGAAGATCAAAATGGCGGCTGCGATATAGGCGATGACCCGGATTGCCGACATTTCACCTCCAAGCCCTTGGCCTCAGCCAGAGGCACGGCCCTCAGCCGAGATACCACCTGGTCTTTCCTCATTCCTCAGACCGCGCAATAGAATCGGGCAGAAGGCACCCATCTTCGATCAGTCTAACAAAACGGTCTGGGCGTAACAATTGACGAATGGCACTCCCAGACGGTGCAGGTGGACGCCGGCACTTGTCTCGACAAGACGGCTCTAAGCCTGCGAAGCTCATACGCGGTCACGTCTCTTGTGAAGGATTGCACAGCCTCCGGCGACTTACCTGACGTTCCAGGCCCTGGGCCGCACCCGGAAGCTGACACAGCGCCGCGGACTGATGGAGCCTGAGTATGGGTTCGCACCCATCCGGACCTCCGAAAGGAATGCTCGCCGGATTCGGGCGGATTGCCACGGCGGATGGATGCCGCCGCGGCGGGGAGGGTCTTTCGGGCAGGGTGCTAACCTCAGGATCGCCCTCGTCTTCGAGGCCTCTTCCACGAACCTTCGGGCTATAATCCAGTCTATGGCCAAGCGCGACCTACAGTCCAGAGCGGATGGGCTCAGGCGAGAGATCAACTCCCACAACTACAGTTACCATGTCCTCGACGCGCCTGTCGTCAGCGACTCAGAATACGACAGGCTTATGCGCGAACTCCAGGAACTCGAAGAAGGACACCCGGAGCTTGCTACGCCCGACTCCCCGACCCGACGCGTGGGCGGATGGGTCGCCGAGCGTTTCAGCCGGATCGCTCATCCGGCGCCGATCCTGAGTCTGGGCAACGCCTACGAAGCCGGCGAGGTCCGCGCCTGGTTTGATCGGATCCGCAAACTCGATCCGCGTGTGGGTGCAACCGAATTTGTCGTCGAGCCGAAACTCGACGGCCTGACGGTTGTGTTGCACTATGAGGACGGGCTGTTCACGCTGGGTGCCACCCGGGGCGACGGCGAGTTCGGCGAAGAGATCACCGCCAACTTGCGCACGGTGCGCAGCCTCCCTCTGCGGATCCCCGTCGATCCAGGCTCGATGAAAGTCCCGCGGCATCTAGTCGTGCGCGGTGAAGCAATCATCTTCAAGCGCGACTTCGATGAAATGAACCGCCGGCTCTTGGAAGCCGGCGAGCGCACCTATGTCAACCCGCGCAACACTGCGGCCGGCACATTGCGTCAACTCGACTCGAGCCTGACCGCTGCCCGCCCGATCCGGCTGTTGTGCTACGCGATCGTGACCGCCGACGGAGGCGTCCCGGACCACCAATGGGAAGTGTTGCATTACCTGCAGCAACTGGGATTTCCCGTGGCGGACCAGATCAGCCTGTGTGCCGGGATTGAGCAGGCGATCGCCGAGGTCGAGGCGTGGTCCGAGAAGCGTGAAAGCCTGCCATACGAGGCGGACGGGATGGTGATCAAGATCGATGATCTCGGGCTGGCGGCCGATCTGGGTGTCGTGGGCAAGGATCCGCGCGGCGCCATCGCCTTCAAATTCCCGGCTCAAATCGCCTCGACTCTGCTGCAAGATATCGGGGTCAACGTCGGGCGGACCGGGGTGATCACGCCCTATGCGATCCTCGAACCGGTGGAGGTCAGCGGCGTCACCGTCCGCCAGGCGACGCTCCACAACTTCGACTTCATCGACGAGAAAGACATTCGCGTCGGCGACCGGGTGCTGGTCAAACGCGCGGGCGAGGTGATTCCATACGTCATCGGGCCGGTGATTGAGGCCCGGACCGGGAAAGAGAAGCGGTACAGACCTCCGAAACGCTGCCCGTCCTGTGGCGAAGCCCTCGAGCATATTCCGGAGGAAGTCGCCATCTACTGCGTCAATTCTGCCTGCCCAGCCCAACTCGTCCGCAATCTGGAGCACTATGCCTCCCGGGGGGCGATGGATATCGAAGGCATGGGAATCAAGGTGGCGGAGCTTCTAGGCGGCCAAGGCCTTGTCAGCGACGTTGCAGATATCTACGCCATCACGAAAGAAGCTCTCCTGGAGTTGGAGGGATTTGCCGAGAAGCGCGCCGACAACTTACTGGCGGCGATCGATGCCACGCGTCGGCAGTCGCTCCCCAGGCTGATCGGAGCGCTCGGAATCCGCGGAGTGGGGGAGACCGTCGCGGCGGACCTGGCTCGCCGGTTCGCGGACTTGGGTGAGCTCCGAGGAGCAAGCCTGGAGGACCTCCAGGAAGTGGCGGGGATCGGTCCGAACACAGCCACGGCCGTCGTTGACTGGTTCTCGAGACCGGCCAACAAGAAGGTGATCGACAAGCTTCACAAGGCCGGCGTGTGGCCTCGCGGACAGGCCCGCCGTAGTCGCTCTGGGCCGCTTCCGCTGGAAGGTCTGACCTTCGTGATCTCCGGCACGCTGCCTGTCCTCAGCCGGGAGGAGGCCAAGGCCCTGATCGAGGACAATGGAGGCAAGGTCACCGGGAGCGTAAGCCGCAAGACCGACTTCCTCGTCCTTGGTGAATCGCCGGGTTCGAAGCTCAACGATGCCACCCGTCTCGGCGTACCTAGCCTCAGCGAACAAGGGCTGCGCGATCTCATCGAAGAACGGCGGCCATAATTCGACTTTCTCTCTCCGCTCACCCTGACGACTAGTAGTCGAACGCGGGGAGTGTTCTTCAACCTGAATACAGATACCCCTGGGCCATGGCGGCGTTCTGACGTGGTAGAAAGACACTTGAGACGTCCAACCCCCCGCGCGCGCCGTGGGGGGACTGGGGCTTGGGAGCGAACTTTATGGCACTTATTCGAGCAGACGACAGTATCAGCAGGCGCATCGCGGCGATGTGCGAACGCGTCAACGCAGCCCAGGTCGCTGATGAGTATTTCTATAACATGCCGGTCAGCGAACTGCACGGGGGCTCGCGGGTCCTCATTGGCGGGCGTGAAATGGGCATGTTCGCCTCATACAGCTATCTCGGCCTGATCGGTCATCCGCGGATCAGCGCGGCCGCCCAGGCGGCCCTGGCCAAGTACGGGACCGGGACACACGGCGTGCGGATTCTGGCCGGGACCTTGCCGGTGCACGTCGAGCTGGAGCAGAAGATCGCCGAGTTCAAAGGCACCGAGGCCGCCATCACTTTCAGCTCGGGCTACGTGACGAACTTGACATGCGTATCCACCCTCATCGGCCGCCGTGACTACGTGTTCAGTGACAAACTCAACCACGCCAGCATCGTCGATGGTTGCCTGCTCTCGGGTGCAAAGTTCGTGCGTTTCCGGCACAAGGACATGGCGGATCTGGAGGCGCGTTTAAACGAGGCGCCAGCCGGGGCGGCCAAACTGGTCGTCTCCGACGCCGTCTTCAGCATGGATGGCGATATCTCCGACCTTCCAAACCTGGCCCGCCTGTGCCGCGAAACTGGCGCATGGCTCATGATCGACGAGGCCCACTCACTGGGGGTCTTGGGTGAGAAGGGGCACGGTATCGAGGAGCATTTTGGGCTCAGCGGCGTCGTCGATATCAAGATGGGCACCTTGAGCAAGACGATTCCCAGCATCGGCGGCTACGTTGCTGGCAGCGCTGAGATGGTGAGCTACTTGCGCCATCAAGCGCGAGGCTATGTCTTCTCGGCTGCGCTGCCACCGGCTCAAGCCGCCGCGGCTTTGGAGGCCTTCGAGGTCATCGACGCCGAACCATGGCGGGTCGAAGCACTGCGCCGCAATTCACGCCAGTTCATTGACGGCCTGCGCAGGCGTGGGCTGGACACGTTGAACACTCAAACGGCGATCGTGCCGATCCTGTGTGGCGAGGATGAGGCAGCTTACCGAATGACGAGTGCATGCCAGAATGACGCCCTGTTTGTGCTCCCAGTCGTCTCCCCGGCCGTCCCGGCCGGCCTGGCGCGCTTGAGGGCGACGGTAACGGCGGCTCACACGAGAGACGAGATCTCGAGTGCGCTGGACATCTTCGAACGGGCGGGGAGGCACTCCGGCGTGATTTCATGACCCGGGCGTCAGCCGTCGCTCACGCCCCTCGCTGGGATTGGCGAGTGTCACGCAACGCGGAATGATCCAAATCCGTCTGAAGCCCAAGCGGGAGAAACCTCTCCTGCAACGTCACCCGTGGGTCTTCTCGGGGGCGGTCGACTCGGTTGAGGGTGTACCCGAGCCGGGGGAAACGGTTGACGTTTGTTCGTCGGCTGGCGAGTGGTTGGCCAGAGGCGCGTACTCCCCACATTCTCAGATCAGAATCAGGATTTGGACCTGGGAAGAATCCGAGGCGATCGATGAGTCGTTCATCGCTCCCCGGATCCAGCGGGCGCTGCTCTCCAGGGAACGGCTGGCCGGCGACCCCGAAGTCACCGCCTACCGCGAGGTCTTTGCCGAGTCGGATGGTGTCCCCGGTTTGGTTGTCGACCGGTATGGAGACCTGCGCGTCGTTCAACTTCTGACTGCCGGGGCGGAGCGATGGCGCAGGCAGATCCTCGATGTCCTGGCGAAGGCAGGGGAATGTCGCGGCCTGTATGAGCGCTCGGACAGTGATGCGCGTGCCTTGGAGGGGCTAGCGGAGAGCGTCGGGCCGTTATGGGGCGAACTCCCGCAAGGGCCGGTAGAGATCAAGGAGAACGGGCTGAGGTTCTTGGTGGATCCGGTGGCGGGACAGAAGACTGGCTTCTACCTCGATCAGCGCGAAAACCGGACACGGGTAAGGGCGATCGCAAGGGGTGGGGAGCTCCTGGATTGCTTCAGCTATACCGGCGGGTTTACCGTCGCTGCGTTGAGAGGCGGGGTGGAGCGGGCGCTGGCCCTCGAGTCCTCCGTGGCGGCGTTGGAAATGGCGCGCGCAAATCTGGCGTTGAACGGCCTCGCCGACGACCGTCTCGAGGGGATCGCCGGGGACGCATTCGTCGAACTCCGGCGGTTGCGCGATCGCGGCCGGCAGTTCGATGTGATCGTGGTCGATCCGCCTCGCTTTGCCCCAACGTCGTCCCAAGTGCAGCGTGCTGCCCGGGGCTACAAAGATATCAATCTCCTGGCGTTCAAGTTGTTGCGCCCCGGGGGATTGCTGTTCACTTTCTCTTGTTCAGGGGGAGTCGGGCCGGACCTATTCCAGAAGATCGTCGCCGACGCGGCCCTCGATGCCGGGGTGAAGGCCAACATCATCGAGTGGCTGGGCCAGCCTGCAGACCACCCGGTGGCCCTGTCCTTCCCCGAGGGGCGATACCTAAAGGGCCTTGTTATCCGGGTTGAGGGTTGAGAGGATTCGATTGTGGAGTGCGCAAGCTCTGCTTGCGCTCGGAAGCGAAGCTTCCGCTTTCCGGACCTTCGCGAACCTCCGGCTGTCGCCGGCGCACCCACAAAGGGTGCGGCCACCAGAACACGCCTCTGGAGTGCGCAAGCTCTGCTTGCGCTCGGAAGCGAAGCTTCCGCGCGATCCCTGCGGCCTTCCTACGCGCACCAAGAGCCTACACACCCAGATCGGCGCACTCCAACGACTCTCGGTTGTCGCCGGCTTCAGCCGGCGCCATGACCACTCATCTTGGCACGCATGGCCAGCCGCAGCGCATGACGGTGAAGGTGGCGGATCCTCGCCGCCTGTTCGGTCTGTCCCTCTTGCTCCATCCGCTGTGCGCTGCTCATCAGCGCCGATAGAAGCTGATCATCGATCTGTCCGACCGATGCCTCCAGCTTGGCCGTGGCCTCAGCCTCATCCGCCATCGCGAGGAGGTCTTGAGCGAGTTGCAGAGAAGGCGGAAGCGACTCGCGGACTGCCTTCCGGATGAGCCGGTCAATCTCTCTCAGGCGATCTACCACGGTCTGCTCGTTCCGGTCTGACGCCGCGCGAAGATTTGCCTGAAGGATCCCCAGGAAGATCTCGTCGATCAAGGGCAGAGCTTGTTGAACGGCTTTGGGCAGATCCTCGGCGCTGACCAGCGATCGGAGCAGAGCGGCAGCCTCGGCGGCCCGCGCCTGCTGAGCCTTGTCGAGCTCTTGCGTGATCTGCAGGATCCGTTGTCTCAAGCTCGCGATCCGTTCCCTGTCTTCGCCGGAAGCACGATCGATCCTCTCGGTCAGCAATTGGAAGAACGAATAGTCGAGGGCCGGGCCGGTCAGGTTGGCCAGTGCCAGGACGCGGTCGTCGTTCGGCGCGCTCATGAACAGCTCGAGAAGCTTCTCGCGGGTCAGCGACTCGCCGGCTTGCCGTAGGCTTTCGGCTGCCAGCCGAACCTCTGCCTCTTGCGCCTGAATCCGTTTCCCAAAGCTGCTCAGGCTGAGCGCCGCTTCCAGGCGTTCCGCCGCCGGAGCGTTGGCTTGAGACTCCTTGGCCGTCTGGAGGGCCAGGCTTGCCAATTGGAAGAAGCCGGCATCAAGGTCGGAGTCGTGTTCGGCGACGAATTGGCGAAGGTTTTCCTGAGAGGTTTCCAGGAGCTGCATGAATAGCCGCATCTTGGTCTGCTGCGCCTCGATTTCCTCGCGCGTGATCCCATCGGCCTCGAGCACGCGCTCGAGCAAACCCTGCACAGTCAGAACCTTCTGCGGTTGAAGGAGGTACGCCTTCCGTCCCTCCGGCGGGAGATGGTCCATGACTTGCTTGATGAGATGCCCGATAGCCCGCTCTTGGTCGTCGCGACTGAGGTCGATCTCGACCGGGATGTGGGTGAGCAGTAGCTCCTTGGCCGGGTCGTGGTACACGAGCGGCGTCGCCAGTTGCCCATCAAAACCGCAAACTGGGCAGCGGATTCTATTAAGGGCGCCGGATAGGAGCCTGGCTTTGGAGCCGGGGTCCTGACCGACGTCGACAAGCTGCTCGACCCGGGCCTGGATCGGGTTCCTGCAGTTCGGGCAACGGATTTGAGTGCGGGTTTCAGGCATCCAACCCTCGAACTTGCGTTATGACCTGGATCCAATCAACGCGGTAAGGAGAAACAAATCCGGGCGCCTCGCTCGACTTGATCGTCCACCCATATTCGGCCGCCGTGGGCCTCGACAACGGCCTTGGCCAGGAACAAACCGAGCCCCGCACCTTTGGTCCGGCGGGCGGCCTCACTCGAGCGGTAGAACCGGTCGAATACTCTGGGTGCGTCTTCGCGGGCAATCCCGGCCCCCTCGTCACTGACACACACGACGACCTCCCCCGGTGGTAGCGATCCTTTGATCGTCACTTTGCCGCCAGCCGGCGAGTACTTGACGGCATTGGACAGCAGGTTACTCAGCACCTGGGTCAGGCGTTTCTCGTCGGCTGCGATGATCGGGAACTCGGACGGGAAAGACAATTCGAAGGAGTGGTGCTCGGATTGAATCCGGAATCGCTCGACCAGCCGCCTGGCGATGGCGTCGAGCGCGACCTCGGAGGAATCCAGAGCCATGGCGCCGGCCTGGAGGCGCGAGGCGTCCAGGAGGTCATCGATCAACCCCGCCAGCCGGTCGGCCTCTTCTTCGATCACCTGGAGCGAGTCTCCGACGATCCCGGGATCCCACTCGGCATCCTCCCGCCGCAGCGTGCCCACATAGCCCTTGATCAACGCCACCGGGGTTCGCAGCTCGTGGCTGATGATGGAGATGAACGTGCTCTTGAGTTCCTCGGCTTCACGGAACCTGGTGATGTCGCGCATATTGGCCACGATGCTCATCAGCCGTCCCGGGCCGGAAAGCGTGGGTGCGTAAGTGATTCCGACGCTGAGCGTACTACCGTCACGCCGGCGAAGGTCGCCTTCGGTGTACAGGCTGCTGGTGGCAGAAAGCGGCCAGCCGCCGGCCACGGCCTCCTGCAGGGTTTGTCCCTGCTGGCGGGTTCGCCAGCCAATGATCTCATCGTGCTCCTTCCCGATTACTTCATCGGGCGCAAACCCGGTCAGGCGCGAGCATGAACGATTGAATCGCTCGAAGCGCAGGCCCGGATCGAGGATGAAGATCCCGTCGGCCGACGACTCGAGGATCGCATCCAGGTGCTGGTTCTGCTGGGCCACCTGTGTGTAGAGCCGGGCGTTGTGAACGGCGATCGCGGCCTGGGAGGCGAATGATTGGAGGAGGTCGCGGTCCTCCCGCGAGAAGGGGCCGCGATAGGAGCGGAAGACGAAGATTGCGCCGAGCACGTCGCCCTGGGCGATGAGGGGCAGCCCGACGCAATTCAACAAACCCATGCTGGCCGCCTCGGTGATCCGTTGCAGGCGTCGGTTGACCTCCGGCAGTTGGAATCGAGCGCTGTCTCCGTGCTCAGGGATGTCGGCCAGGAGCGGCTTGAGGTGGGTCAGGAAGGAGGGCTGGATCCCAAAGGAGGAGGCGATCTCCCAACCGCCGTCGGTCTGGCGCAAGGCGATCAACCCGGCGTGGCCTGCCAGCAGCTCGCCGGAGAGCCGTACGATCCGCGTCAGGACTTTGTTGAGATCGAGCTCCTCGGTGATGCTGCGCGAGATCTCAAGCAGATAATCGCGTTGGCGGACGCGGAAGTCGGGCAGCATCCTTTCAGTCCAGACCCTCCGCCTCGGCCTCGGCGATGGATGAATCCAAGATTTGCAGTCCTTCGTCGAGCATGGGACTCCCAATCATCAACGGAGGCGCGATGCGAATGGTGCTCTTGCCACATCCCAGCAGGAGCAGGCCGTGAGAGAAGGCCTTACTAACGATCCGTTCGCGTAACCGTGGGGCCGGTTCGCGCGTGTCGCGGTTCTTCACGAACTCGACTCCGATCATCAAACCCTTCCCCCGGATGTCACCGATGCTCGGGTGGCGGACCTCGATCTCCGCCAACGCATCCAGGGCCCGCTGACCCATCTCGGAGGCATTCTGCATGAATCCCTTTTCGATCAGATCGAGTGTGGCGATTGAGGCACTGCACGCGAGGGGGTTGCCACCAAAAGTGTTGCCATGCGCCCCTTCAGGCCAGTCCATCACGCTCTCGCGTGCGATCATCGCCCCCATCGGCAGGCCGGAGGCTATGCCCTTGGCGGCGCAAACGATGTCCGGCTCGACCCCCCAGTGCTGGACCGCCCACCATTTTCCGGTCCGGCCGACGCCCGACTGAACCTCGTCGACGATGAGCAAGATGCCGAACTTGTCGCACAACGTCCGCAAGGCGGGGAAGAAACCGTCCGTGGGAACGACATAGCCGCCTTCGCCTTGGATCGGCTCAACCAGGATCGCGGCGCACTCTTCAGCGGGAGTAACTCGAGCGAAAACTACATCCTCGATGTACTTCACGACAGTCTCGCCGTAGTCAGATGAAGTTGAGGCCAAGAGCTGGCGATATGGATCCGGGAAGGGGACATGGGTCACCCCGTTCAGGAGCGGGAGGAACCCGCGCCGGTAGACAGGCTTGCTTGCGGTGAAGGCTAGAGCCCCCATCGTCCGGCCGTGGAAGGCTCCATAGAAGGCGATGAACTGTTGTCGCCCGGTGTGATGGCGGGCGAGCTTGACTGCAGCCTCAACCGCCTCCGCCCCTGAATTGCCCAGAAACACCTTGGCCTTCTCCTTGAAGGGGGCAATTCCGGCGATCCTCTCCGAGGCCTCGACCCACTTCGGGTGGTAGTAATCGGACGAGATATGCAGGAACTTGTCGGCCTGCTCTTTGACCGCCTGAACGACCTTGGGGTGGCTGTGACCCGTAGAACAAACGGCGATCCCGGCGGCAAAGTCGATGTACCGATTTCCGTCGACATCCCACACTTCCGAGCCTCGACCATGGTCCATGATGAATGGGTAGGCCCGCGGGTAGGAACCGGAGACCACGGCACGGTCGCGTTCCAGGTATTGCCTGGCTTTGGGGCCGGGCAGGGAGTACGTCTTCAAATCATGTTCCTCCAGGAGGTGAGGAAGGCCTGGTTGGCTTCGTTTCGTCGGGATCCGCGCCCGCGAGTCGTAGTCCGGGCGCATCTGCTCGCCCTTATTCGGGATCGACCCGCTTCCAGGCGACGAAGGGCGACATAATGCCGGCCGATTATATCACCCCGAGCGCGCACCCGGCCGATATGGGCGCGGAGTATTCGGCAAGCATTAGATCGTTTGAGAGGATCTAATGTGGACTGCATCGAGTTTCTGCTCTGCTCGGTAGGGGAGTAAGACTACCTGCATTAACCGGTTGGGCCGGGCGCCTGGCTCGGATCATTCCGTTGTATAAATGAATTAGCCACATCCCCGCATGCCTCCTCAAGCCACGATACGAAAGGAGATCAGACCTATGGAAGACCGACCCTGGTTCAAGAAGTACGATCCTGGGGTGCCACGCCGCATCGATTACCCACCGGTCCCGCTCTTCCGCTTTCTGGAGGATGACGCCCGGAACTATCCTGACAGGGCGTGCACGATCTTTAGAGGAGGCAGGCTGACCTATCTTGAGATGAACGACCTGACCGACAGACTGGCGGCCGGTCTGGTAGATCTGGGGGTGAAGAAGGGAGACCCGGTCGGTATCTTCATGCCCAACACCCCACAGTTTGTGCTTGTCTTCTTCGCCATTCTGAAGGCGGGCGGTGTGGTCGTGGCGACCAATCCTCTGTATACGCCGCGTGAGGTCAAGTACCAGCTCGAGGATTCCGGGGCCGAGATCATGTTCGTCATGAGCAACTTCTACAAAACGCTCAAGGCGGCTCAGCCAGGGACACCGCTAAAGCGTATCGTCGTGGCGAACATCAAGGAGTACCTCCCGCCTGTCCTGAGGTTCCTCTTTACATTAGCCAAGGAGAAGAAAGGCGGACACCGGGTCCAGCTCGCCGAGGGCGACATATGGCTGCAGGATCTAATCTCACGCCGCACCCCGGCCGACCTGCCGGATCTCGACATCGGACCTGACGACGTTGCTTTGTATCAGTACAGCGGAGGGACCACCGGCGTTTCGAAGGCGGCCATCGCCCTACACCGAAACCTGGTTGCGAACTCGCTTCAGATACGCGCCTGGATGAGCAACATCGAAATGGGCAGGGAAATCGTTTTGATGGCCATCCCTCTGTTTCACGTCTATGGGATGGTCGCCGGGATGACTTTCGCCATCGCCGCCGGCGCGACGATGGTCATGATCCCCAACCCGCGCGACATTGACGACGTGCTTTCCTCAATCGCCAAGTATCGTCCGACGGTCTACCCCGGTGTTCCGGCGATGTACAACGCCATTAACGGGAACCCGGACGTCATTGCCGGGAAGGTGGATGTGAGCTCGATCAAGGGTTGTATCTCCGGCTCGGCGCCGCTGATGCGTGAGACCAAGGAGAAATTCGAAGCCCTGACCGGGGGAAAGCTGGTCGAAGGTTACGGACTATCGGAGGCGCCGACAGCCACCCACTGCAATCCACTTCAGGGTGAGAATCGTACCGGATCGATCGGCCTGCCGATGCCGGACGTGGACTCCCGGATCATCTCACTCGACGATGGCCTGACGGTTCTGAACAAGGGCGAGATAGGCGAACTGGCGATCAAGAGCCCGAACGTGATGCACGGGTATCTCAAGATGCCGACGGAGACCCAGAACACACTCCGTGACGGTTGGCTGATGACGGGCGATATCGCCAGGATGGACGAGGATGGCTACTTCTACATCGTCGATCGCAAGAAGGAATTGATCAAGCCGGGAGGGTATCAGGTGTGGCCGCGCGAAGTGGAAGAGGTCCTCTCCAGCCACGCCAAAGTGCTCGAGGTCGGCGTCGCCGGAGTCCCGGATGCCTACCGCGGCGAGACAGTCAAGGCCTGGGTCGTCCTTCGCCCGGGAGAGTCGGTCGATGCCGATGAGCTTCGTCAATGGTGCAGGGAAAGCCTGGCCCCTTTCAAAATCCCAACGCAGATCGAGTTCCGAAGCGAGTTACCCAAGACGACGGTCGGGAAAGTCCTACGCCGCGAGCTGGTTCGGCAAGATCGGGAAAGTGCCACCCCACCCGAACCGGTAGATGCATGAGTCGAAACCCTCATTAAGGACATGAGTCGGCCGATAGGCCTTAGCTGGGCGACGAGACCGGCCAGCATACAAGAAAGCCCCCGGGAGGATCCCCGGGGGCTCTGTCTGTGGGTTGAGCTAGTGGTGCTGGGCGGGCTAAACCGGACCGGCCATGGCGACCGGGACAGGCGTACCGCTGTTCTTGGGATCGACCTGTTCTGTGAAAAGCCTTTCGAATTTGTCGCGGTCGATCGTTTCGAGCTCGATCAAGGCCTGGGCGACGTTGTCAAGCTGACCACGGTAACTGCTCAGGATCTCTTCCGCGCGCTCGTATGCTTCCTGAACCAGGAGGCGTACCTCGTCATCGATCTTCTCGGCCACGTGCTCGGAGTAGTCGCGCTGTTCGGAGATCTCTCTCCCAAGAAAGATCAACTCCTCTTTCTGGCCGTAGACCATTGGACCCAACCCTCGGCTCATGCCGAGCCGGGTCACCATGGCGCGCGCCATCTTCGTCACGCGGTCGAGATCGTTGGAGGCGCCCGAGGTGATATCGTTGAACACCAGCTCCTCGGCGGCGCGACCACCCAGCAAGCCGGCCATGTCGGCCTTGAGCTTGTTGCGGGCCATCAGGGTGCGTTCCTCGGAAGGCAGGGCCATGGTGAACCCGCCCATCAGGCCGCGAGCGATGATGCTCACCTTGTGAACCGGGTCGGCCTCGGGGATGACGTGCATCACCACCGCATGTCCGGCCTCGTGGTAGGCGATGATCTTCTTTTCTTCGGCGCTGATGAGCCGGCTCTTGCGCTCCGGCCCGGCGATGACCCGTTCGATCGACTCCTGGAACTCGTCCTGACCGATCATGCGCTTGTTGCGCCGGGCGGCCAGGATGGCAGCTTCGTTGACGAGATTCTCCAGGTCGGCCCCGACGAAGCCGGGGGTCGCTTTGGCGATTACCTCCAACTGGACCTCGGGCTCGAGGGGCTTGCCCTTGACATGCACCCGCAGGATCATCTCCCGACCGTGCATGTCGGGTCGGTCGAGCACAACCCGGCGGTCGAAGCGGCCGGGGCGGAGTAGGGCCGGGTCGAGGACATCGGGTCGGTTTGTAGCAGCCATGATGATGACGTTGGTGTCGGTGTCAAAGCCGTCCATCTCGACGAGCATCTGGTTGAGCGTTTGCTCGCGCTCGTCGTGGCTTCCACCGAGGCCGGCCCCACGCTGGCGCCCGACGGCGTCGATCTCATCCACGAACACGATGCACGGCGAATGTCGCTTGGCCTGGTCGAAAAGGTCCCGAACCCGGCTGGCGCCGACGCCGACGAACATCTCGACGAACTCGGATCCAGAAATCGAGAAGAACGGAACCCCGGCCTCGCCGGAGACCGCCTTCGCCAGAAGAGTCTTCCCTGTCCCGGGCGTGCCGATCAGGAGCACGCCCTTCGGGATGCGAGCCCCGAGCGTGATGAACTTCTCCGGCTCCTTGAGGAACTCTACGACTTCTTGAAGCTCCTCTTTGGCCTCCTCTACACCGGCGACATCCTCGAAAGTGACCGTCGGTTGGTCACCGGTAAACATCCGTGCCCGGCTCTTTCCGAATGACAGGGCCTGGTTGTTTGAGCCTTGCGCCTGGCGCAGCATTAGGAAGATCAGCCCGACCACCAGCAGGCCGGGAAGCAAGTAAGTCACGAGACTGAGAACGGTGTTCCAGTCGCTCGGCTGCTTGATCTCGAGCTGGAGATTCCCCGGGCTGAGTTGTTCCTGGGTGACCCCCAGGTCCATCAACTGTTTGACTGCCGATTCCGAAGGTTCTTTTCGCGAGAGGGCACTGTGCCCGTCGCGGTATATCACTTCGATGTTGTTGTCGTCAACCACGACCCGCGTGACTTCGCCCTTCTTGACGGCTTCAGCCACCTGATTAAAGTACAGCCGTTCGGGCTGGGGCGATCCGGCCCTGAACTGAATGATCAGAACGGCGATGATCAGGAGCAGAATCAGGAGGACGAGGGTGTTACGACCTCTTGCTGAATTCACGTGTACCTCCATCCAGATAGTACCACTCCAACAAACCTCCGAGAGGACGGTAAGGAGCTTCGGGAATTATACCGCGCCTCAACGACATGGGCCACCGCTCCGCCTGCCTCGGGTGCAGTTCATCGGCGTTGGCATGAACCCAAGCGCTCGTTGGCGGAACCGCCCCCGCGCGTCAGCTCGGCCTCGGCCATTCCTTGGCGACCTTGCTTGTCTCCATCTGCCTCGTCTTACGAGGTCAACATTCAAGCAGGAATGGCCGGGTTCACACCGTCGCAGACCACTCCATCAACGGCCCCCTCCTCCCTCCTCAAAGAGGACATCCTCTCAAGGGGCTTGCACACGGGTTTCTAGAACCCCGAGAGGGGGCACGTCGGGTAAAGCAGGCACGCCCAGAGCCAGAGAGGGATCAGTCCGCCGATCGCCAGAAACACCAGTAGTCCCAGCAAGACGGCCAACCAGTCGACTTGATCGCGGCCGAGATCCATAGAGGCGGTCAAGGCCTGAGGGTCATGAACCGGTTCCGGGATGGGAACCGCCGCCGGCAGCGCCTCGGCCATCCCGAGCTGGGAAGCAAAGGTCATCAAGACGCGCCCCATCTGATCAGCAGTCCGGTAGCGGCTGGCGGGTTCCTTGGACAGGACTTTGAGCACGATCGACTCCAGGACCGGCGGAATCTCAGGGTTGATAGAACGAGGTCGGGGAGGAGGCGTGTGCAGATGGAGTTGAGCCAACGCCTCGCCGTCGGTCGCTTCAAACGGGAGCCTTCCGGTGAGCATCTCGAAGAATATCACGCCCAGGGCATAGACGTCTGTAGCCGGGGAAGGCGCGCCGCCGGAGGCCTGTTCGGGGGCGAAGTACTGCGGGCTTCCCCAGACGACATCCGACCTTTCGCCAGGGGTGATCGAGGCCAGGGCACGGGCGATCCCAAAGTCCGTGATCTTCACCCTGCCATCGGCGGCGACAAGCACGTTGTGGGGCTTTAAATCGCAATGGACCAAGCCAGCCCGATGCGCATAGCCAACCCCGGCGGAGATCTGGATCATCATCTCGATGGCTTCGTCGACTTGAAGCCGGGCGCGTCGGCGGATGAGGGTCTTGAGGTCGGTCCCGACGACGTACTCCATCACGATGAAGTTTCGCTCGGCCTCGGTGCCGAAGTCGTAAACGGTGACAATGTTGGGGTGGATGAGATTGGCTGCCGCGCGTGCCTCTTGGAGGAAGCGGGCCTGGAAAGCGACATCGCGGATCAGATCTTCGCGCAAGAGCTTGATGGCGACCTCGCGCTGGAGATTCAGATCGCGCGCGCGCAGGACCTTGGCCATACCTCCCGCACCAAGCTGGCCCAAGATCTGGTATCTTCCGCCGAGATAGGTCGCTTCGTCGGCCATCGGACCTCGCAGCATGATTCTAACCGTCCACACCATGAGGGGCAATCCTACAACTGCGGCGGACGGACTCACGGTGACCGGGCGATTCAGCGCGGGACGTGGGCCAATTCGCCACACCTTTGTGGCCCTAAGGAACGCTGCGCTATAATCCCAGTGGGGAGAGCCCGATGCGGAGAGCCTGGCTAATCTACAATCCATTTGCTGGGCGATTTCCAGCCGGTCCGTTGCTCAGCCGTGCAGTGCGCGTGCTGACGGATGCTGACTGGGAGATCGAAGTCATGGAGACTGCTGAGGGTCAGCAGCTTGCCGATCTGGCGCTCCAGGCGGCCGAGGGGAAATGCGAGGCCGTCTTTGTCGCCGGCGGGGATGGATCGGTCGGGCGAGTGGCGTCGGCGCTCGCCGGCCGAGACACTGCTTTGGCAGTCTTGCCGGCCGGAACTGCCAATGTCTGGGCTCAAGAGCTAGGCCTGGCGGGTCTGGATTGGACACACTGGTTCGCCCTGGAGGACGCTGCGGCCAGGCTTGCTCATGGCGATATCCGCCTGGTCGATCTCGGCGTATGCAACCAGCGCGCATTCTTGCTGTGGGCGGGGGTCGGGCTGGACGCGCGGATTGTGAACAGCGTTGAGCCGCGCGACCGCTGGGAGAAGGCCCTGGCGAGCGTGCACTATGTGACCATGGCGGTTTGGACCTCCTTGGGCTGGGACGGGATCGACCTGGTGGTCCGGGCGAATGGCGAGGCTTGGCAGGGTCGCTTCCTCGTGGCCGTCGCCAGCAATATCCGGGCCTATGCCGGCGGCTTGCTGGAGCTTTCCCCCCACGCCAAAGTCGATGACGGCCTGCTCGACTTCTGGTTGATTGGTGGACGCTCAATCAAGGACGCGGTCGTCCGCGTGGCTCAAATCCTCATGGGCACCCATGCCGAGACGCCCGGGGTCGTCCATTTTCAGACGGATCAGGCCGTGTTCGAGTGCGAGGGATCGATTACCATGCAATTGGACGGAGAGCCGATCGAGTTTCCCACACCGTGTGAATTCACCGTGAGACCAAGAGCTCTGAAAGTCATCGTCCCGCGGCCCGCCGGGCCGCGGGTTTTCACCCTTGGCACCCCCTCGGGGGATGATCTCTCGTGATCCGCCGCCTCGGGCAAGAGCTAAAGTCCAACCCACTTTACTGGCTTCTTGTGTGCGCACCGCTTGCACCGGCCGTAGAGATCCTTGGCGTCCCGCCCGTGTGGGTGATGCTCGTGTCGGGAGCGGCGCCGTCGAAGCGCTCAGTCTGGGTGTGGCGGCGTTGATGATCGTGATCAACGGCCTCGGCTTGATCTACGGGATGAAGCTGGAGCCAAGCCCGCTATCCTGGCCCTCGACCCAGGTCGTCGCCGACGAGCCCGGATGGAGCATGCGGAGCGCCGTGATCGTCTTGGTTGGTTCGACCCTGGGGACCGTCTGGATGTCCGAGCTGCTGGTGAGTCAGGTTGAACCGGTTGTCGCCCAGCTTGGGGTGTCGGAGTTCTTCCTGGGGATCATCCTCGTCCCTATCGTCGGGAATGTGGCTGAGCATCTCGTGGCAGTGCGCGTGGCGATCAAGAACAGGATGACGCTGTGCACGGAGATAGCCATAGGCTCGAGCATTCAGGTTGCCCTCCTGGTGGCTCCGCTGTTGGTCTTCATCAGCCTGCTCCTCGGCCATCCCTTGACCCTCGTGTTCAATTCCTTCGAGCTCGTTGCATTAATCGGCGGAGTCGTGGTTACGGCCTTTGTCGCCTCCGATGGAGAGTCCAATTGGCTCGAAGGAGCGGCGCTACTGACCGTATACCTCATCCTCGGCCTGGCATTCTTCTTGCTCCCTCGATGAGCCGGACACCTAAATCGGAAGGGTTCGGCCTGGGTTTGAATCGGCTTGTCCCGATAGTCGGCGGGGCATTGGGGCTGGCTTGCGTCGGAACGGTGTTGATGCTCGGGGCGTTGACCCGGCCGGCAAGGTCACGCGGGGAGCTCCCAACACCGGTCTTCACTCTGGTTGTACTTCCGAGCCGGACTCCCACTCCCTCCGCGGCGACCGCTACCCCGCCCGGGATTCCAGCCGCGCCGTCACCCACACTTCCCTCCGGGGAAGGAGTG
>Ga0209342_10001656_pt1 | contig 24769 bp, 36 predicted proteins | sample RifCSP16_2_FD_184023 | JGI IMG/M metagenome (GOLD analysis project Ga0209342, IMG submission 184023) | Soil microbial communities from Rifle, Colorado - Rifle CSP2_sed 16_2 (SPAdes) (version 2) | ecosystem: Environmental > Terrestrial > Deep subsurface > Rock core/Sediment | place: Rifle... | reverse complement strand
GCCAGGGCAACCCGCACCCGGTGTCGCCCTGGGGTCAGAAGACGAAGGGCCTGAAGACCCGCAACAACCGCCGGACCGACAAGTTCATCGTCACCCGCCGGCGCGCCGGCGTCCGCAACTCGCCCCACTAGCTCCGGGAACTACACATGGCGCGTTCCATCAAGAAGGGACCGTTCGCGGACAAGCACCTCACGAAGAAGGTGGAGGACGCGAACCGGGGCAGCAAGAAGGCGGTCATCAAGACCTGGTCACGGCGGAGCACCGTCCTGCCCGACTTCGTGGGCCAGACGATCGCCGTCCACAACGGCCGCAAGTTCGTTCCGGTGTTCGTGACCGAGAACATGGTCGGGCACAAGCTGGGCGAGTTCGCGCCCACGCGCACCTTCCACGGCCACTCCGCCGAGAAGAAGGTGGCCGCGGCCAGCGCGCCGCCGCCGAAGAGGTAGAGGAGCCACCACATGGCCGAGAAGAACACCAAGAACCCGGAGAAGGTGGCTACAGCGGCGAAGGAGGAGTCTGCCCCCGAGGCTCCGCGCGCCCGGCGTGCGCCCGCGGCCGCGGGTCCGCACGCCCGGCTCGCGTTCCTGCGCCTCGCGCCTCGCAAGGTGCGGCTCGTCGCCGACAACGTGCGGGGGATGCCGGTCGGACAGGCGCTGGCGCTCCTCAAGTACACGCCGCAGTCGGCGGCGAAGCCGCTCGCCAAGCTCCTCCGCTCGGCGGTGGCCAACGCCGAGCAGAAGGGCGGCCACGTCGACGTGGACCGGCTGTACGTGAAGACGCTGACCGTGGACGGCGGGCCCAAGATGCGGCGCTTCATGCCGCGCGCCATGGGGCGCGCCTTCCGCATCGAGAAGCGCACCAGCCACGTCTACGTCGAGCTCGGGACGGGCGCCCGCGCGTAAGGAAAGGGAAGGCGAAATGGGTCAGAAAGTCCATCCGATCGGGTTCCGCCTGGGCGTCATCCGCTCCTGGGAATCGAAGTGGTACGAGGAGAAGAACTACGCCAAGTGGCTGCACGAGGACATCAAGCTCCGCGAGTACGTGAAGGAGAAGCTGGGCCAGGCCGGCATCTCCCGGATCGAGATCGAGCGCGCCGCCAACAAGGTGAAGATCAACGTCCACACGGCGCGGCCCGGGATCGTCATCGGCAAGCGGGGCGCCGGCATCGAGACCATCAAGAAGGACCTGCAGGGGCTGACCGATAACGAGGTCTACCTGAACGTGGTCGAGGTCCGGAAGGCGGAGACCGACGCCCAGCTGGTGGCGGAGAACATCGCCACCCAGCTCGAGCGCCGCATCGCATTCCGCCGCGCCATGAAGAAGTCGGTGCAGACTGCGCAGAAGTTCGGGGCCAAGGGCATCCGCGTGGCGTGCTCGGGCCGCCTGGGCGGAGCTGAGATGGCGCGCTACGAGTGGTACCGCGAGGGCCGGGTGCCGCTGCACACGCTGCGCGCGGACATCGACTACGGGTTCGCCGAGGCGAAGACGACCTACGGCAAGATCGGGTGCAAGGTGTGGATCATGCGGGGCGAGGTGCTGCCCACCACGAGCGCCCCACGCGCGCCTCGGAACGCGGGCGCCCGCGCCTAGCGCCGCAGAAGGACGGGAACGAACATGCTCCAGCCGGCGCGAACGAAATACCGCAAGATGCAGAAGGGCCGCATGCGCGGCAAGGCGTACCGGGGCTCGACCCTGTCGTACGGTGAGTACGGCCTGGCGGCGACCGAGTGCGGCTACGTCACCAGCCGCCAGATCGAGGCCGCCCGCGTGGCCATCGCGCGCTACGTGAAGCGCGGCGGGAAGCTCTGGATCCGGGTCTTCCCGGACAAGCCCATCACCAAGAAGCCCGCCGAGACGCGCATGGGCACGGGCAAGGGACCGGTGGAGTACTACGTCGCGGTGGTGAAGCCCGGCCGCGTCCTCTACGAGATGGAGGGCGTGGACGACGCCATGGCCAGGAAGGCGTTCCTTCTCGCCGCCCACAAGCTGCCCGTCTCCACGCGCGTCATGAAGCGCGGCGCGACCCTCTGAGGAGAGCCATGGCGAGCGCACAGGAGCTGAGGGAGCTGAAACCGGATGAGCTGGAAGGGCGGGCCAAGGAGCTGAAGCGCCAGATCTTCGAGCTCAAGTCCAAGCACAACACCGGCGTCCTCGACTCGACGGCCGACCTGGGGAAGGCCCGGCGCGACGCGGCGCGCTGCTTCACCGTGAAGCGCGAGAAGGAGATTGCGCTGTCGCGGGCGGCGGCTGAGAAGGGGAAGGAGTGACCTCTATGGAGCGCGGAATCCGCAAGAGTCGCATCGGCGTCGTCGTCTCCAACAAGATGGAGAAGACGTTGGTGGTCCGGGTCGAGCGCCGGGTTGCCGATGCCAAGTACGGCAAGATCGTGAAGAGGGCGAGCACCTTCAAGGTGCACGACGAGCGAAAGGAGTGCAAGCCGGGCGACCGCGTCCGCATCGTCGAGACCCGGCCGATCTCGAAGTTCAAGCGCTGGCGTGTCGCCGAGACCCTGGAGAAGGCGGTGGAGGTCTAGGCCATGATCCAGATGCAAACGATGCTCGACGTCGCCGATAACTCCGGCGCCAAGAAGGTGCAGTGCATCAAGGTGCTGGGGGGCAGCCGCCGCAGGTACGCCTCCATCGGCGACATCATCGTGGTCGCCGTGAAGGAGGCCATCCCCCAGGCTAAGGTGAAGAAGGGCGAGGTCGCGCGTGCGGTCATCGTGCGCACGTCCCGCGAGGTGAAGCGCGCCGACGGCAGCTACATCAAGTTCGACGGGAACTCGGCGGTGCTCATCAACAAAGACATGGAGCCGATCGGCACCCGCATCTTCGGCCCCGTCGCCCGCGAGCTCCGCGCGCGCAAGTTCATGAAGATCATCTCGCTCGCGCCGGAGGTGTTGTAGCCATGCGGATCCGTAAGAATGACCTGGTGAAGGTCATCGCCGGGAAGGACAAGGGCAAGACCGGCAAGGTGCTCGAGGTGCTGCGCGAGAAGGGCCGGGTCCGCGTCGAGAAGGTGCAGGTGGTGAAGCGGCACCTCAAGAAGGGCCGCAGCCAGGCGCACCCCGACGGCGGCATCATCGAGAAGAACGCGTCCATCGCCGTCTCCAACGTGATGGTGGTGGGCGCGGACGGGGAGGGCGTCCGGCGCGAGAAGATCGTCCGCGACCTGGGCGCCAAGGAGAAGGCCAGGCGGGAGAAGAGGAAGAGCGCGTAGGGGAGCACCTGCGCCGAACTGCGCATCGCCCGGCACGAGCAGGCGCCGGCCCGAAGGCGAGGAGAGAGGACATGGCCGCACGGTTGAAGGAACGCTTCGAGAAAGAGGTCCGCGCCGCGCTCATGAAGGAGCTCGGGTTCGAGAACCCCATGCAGGTGCCGCGGATCGACAAGGTCGTCGTGAACATGGGGCTCGGCGAGGCCATCAGCAACGGCAAGATCCTCGACGCGTCGATCGAGCAGCTCTCGGCCATCACTGGCCAGAAGCCGGTGATCACCAAGGCTCGCAAGTCGATCGCCAACTTCAAGCTGCGCCAGGGCCAGTCCATCGGGGCAATGGTCACCCTGCGGGGCGACCGCGCCTACGAGTTCCTCGATCGGCTCGTGAACGTGGCCCTCCCGCGAGTGCGCGACTTCAAGGGCGTCTCGCCCAAGGCGTTCGACGGCAAGGGCAATTACACGCTGGGTGTTCGCGAGCAGATCATCTTCCCCGAGATCGACTACGACAAGGTCGAAAAGATCAAGGGGATGAACATCACAGTGGTCACCACCGCCCGGGACGATGAGGAAGGCCGCGCGCTGCTGCGGGCGCTCGGCATGCCGTTCCGCCAGTAGCGGCGCGAGAGGGATTCCAGGAGATCCGAATGGCCAAGCTTTCCAAAATGGCGCAGGCTAAGCGCAAGCTGAAGTTCCCGGTGCGGCAGTATAATCGCTGCGAGCTCTGCGGCCGCCCGCGCGCGTTTCTGCGCAAGTTCGAGATGTGCCGGATCTGCTTCCGGAAGCGCGCGCTCCAGGGAGAGATCACCGGCGTCATCAAGTCGAGCTGGTAGGGAGACCTCGACCCATGTCCATGACCGATCCCATTTCAGACATGCTGACGCGCATCCGCAACGCGTCCTCCGCCCGCCACGAGAAGGTGGTGGTGCCCGCCTCCCGCGTTAAGCTCCGCATCGCGGAGGTGCTGAAGCAGGAGGGCTACATCCAGGACTACGTGCGGCACGACGACGGCGTCCAAGGCGCGATCACGATCCTCTTGAGGTACAGCGCGGATCGCGAGCCTGCCATCAGCGACATCAAGCGGGTTTCGCGGCCGGGCCTCCGTCGGTACGTGCCGACGGACTCCATCCCGCGGATCCTGAACGGCCTCGGCATCGCCATTCTCTCCACGTCCAAGGGAGTGATGGTCGACCGCGAGGCGCGCAAGCAGAAGGTGGGCGGCGAGCTCATCTGCACGGTCTGGTAGGAGAGCCCATGTCCCGAGTCGGCAAGCTTCCGGTCAAGATCCCGGACAAGGTGAAGGTCCAGATCGTGGACTGTGACATCAAGATCGAGGGTCCGAAGGGGAAGATGCACTTCCCTCACAACCCGAAGGTCAAGGTCGAGGTCGTCGGCAAGGAGGTCAAGGTCTCGCGCCCCGACGACACTCGTCTCTCGAAGGGGCTGCACGGCCTCACCCGCACCCTGGTCAAGAACGCCATAGAGGGCGTAGTGAAGGGGTACGAGCGGTCGCTGGAGATCTACGGGGTCGGCTTCAAGGCCGAGCCGAAGGGGAAGGAGCTGAACTTCGTCCTCGGCTACTCGCACCCCATCGCGTTCCCGCTCCCCGAGGGCGTGACCGCGGACGTGGACGCGAAGCAGACGCGCATCACCGTGCGCGGCGTCGACAAGCACCTCGTCGGCCTCACCGCCGCGAAGATGCGTGACCTGCGCCTGCCCGAGCCCTACAAGGGGAAGGGCGTCAAGTACGCCGAGGAGAAGATCCGGCGCAAGGAAGGCAAGACTGGCGCGGCCTAGAGCCGCCATCTCATGCGCCGGCTGATCGGGCGCCGACGCAAGGAGGAGGACGAAAGTGGCCCAGCAACTGACGCCGCGCGAGAAGCGCAAGGCGCGTATCCGGAAGAAGCTCAGCGGCAGCACCGAGCGGCCCAGGCTCACCATCTACAAGAGCCTGAAGCACATGTACGCCCAGATCGTGGACGACACGACTGGTCGCACGATCGTCGCCGCGTCGACGGGCTCGAAGGCGCTGAAGGACGCGGTTAAGGAGGACGACAAGACCGGCGCCGCGAAGAAGGTCGGGGCCGCGATCGCCAAGGCCGCCCTCGAGAAGGGCGTGACCCAGGTCGTCTTCGACCGGAACGGGTTCGACTATCACGGCCGCGTCGCGGCCGTCGCCGAGGCGGCCCGCGAGGCCGGCCTCCAGTTCTAGGTGATCGGCATGGCATCCCCCATCAACGCGAACGATCTCGACCTGCAGGACCGCGTCGTTCACATCAACCGCGTCGCCAAGGTGGTGAAGGGCGGCCGGCGGTTCAGCTTCTCTGCCCTGGTCGTCGTCGGCGACGGACAGGGCCACGTGGGCGTCGGCCTGGGGAAGGCGAACGAGGTCCCGGAGGCCATCCGGAAGGGTGGAGAGCAGGCGAAAAAGAATCTCTTCACCGTGCCGCTCGTGGGGACCTCCATCCCGCACGAGGTGCTCGGGCACTTCGGCGCAGGGCGGGTGCTGCTCAAGCCCGCGGGGGAAGGCACGGGCGTGATCGCAGGAGGTCCTGTCCGCGCCGTCCTCGAGTCGGCGGGGATCCGCAACGTGCTCACCAAGTGCCAGGGCTCGCGGAACCCCCATAACGTCATCAAGGCCACCGTCGCGGGCTTGAAGCGCCTGCGCTCCGCCGAGGACTCCGCTCGCCTGCGAGGGAAGCAGGCCGCAGAGATCCAGGGCTAGGGAGAGAGCATGTCCGCCATTCGCGTGAAGCTGGTGCGCGGCCTCGCCGCCTGTCCCGAGAGCCACCGTGTGGTGGTGCGGGGCATGGGCCTGAAGAAGCTAGCCTCGACGAAGCTCCTCCCCGACACGCCGCAGACCCTGGGGATGATCGACAAGGTCAGGTACCTCGTGACCTGGGAGCGGGTGGACGAGGCGCCGCCGGTCGGCCGCCTGAAGAAGAAGGCGGCCGCCAAGGCCTGACGCCCCCGCGGCCGCGAGTGGGAACGGGCCGCGCATCCGGGTTAAAAGGAGATTCGAGCGATGTCACTCAGCCAGCTGAAGAGGCCGCAGGGCGCCAGCCGCAAGCGCAAGCGCGTCGGTCGCGGCCAGGCCAGCGGCCTCGGCAAGACCGCCGGCCGCGGCGCCAAGGGCCAGAAGGCGCGCACCGGTAACATGCATTTCGAGGGGTTCGAGGGCGGCCAGATGCCGCTCCAGCGCCGCCTGCCGAAGTTCGGCTTCCACAGCATCTTCAGGCGGGAGCTGGAGGAGGTGCAGGTCGGGCGCCTGGAGAAGCTGCCTGCGGGCTCGGTGGTCGATCTCGCCGCGCTCAAGGGGGCGGGCCTCGCGAAAGGCAAGGGCGACGGGCTCGTGGTGCTGGGGAAGGGCGAGCTCAAGGGCGCGTACACCGTGAAGGCGGACCGCGTCACCGCCGGCGCTCGCGCGGCCATCGAGAAGGCGGGCGGAAGCGTTGAGCTCCTCGCTCGGCCTCAGACGATGGGCGAGAAGGCCAGGGCGGCGGAGCAGGCGACGAGGGCGGCCAAGCTCGCTGCCAGGCCGCCGCGGCCGCCCAAGCCCGAGAAGGCGGAGAAGGCAGAGAAGGTCGAGAAGGCAGAGAAGGCTCCCAAGGCAGAGAAGGCTCCCAAGGCAGAGAAGGCCCCGAAGGCAGAGAAGGCCCCCAAGGCGGAGAAGAAGCCCAAGGAGCCGAAGTCGTAGGGGCAGGCTGCCGCCGCGCGCGGCGAAGGACTTGAGCATGGTGACGAGCGGCATCGCGAGCATGTTCCGGATCCCGGAGCTGCGCAAACGGCTTCTCTTCACCCTGGCGATCCTGGGAGTGTACCGGCTCGGTATCTTCGTCACCACGCCGGGGGTGGACCGCGTCGCGATGCGGCGCGTGGTGGAGAGCTCGGGTGGTCTGCTCAGCCTCTTCAACCTCTTCTCGGGCGGCGCCCTGGAGCAGTTGTCGATTTTCGCGCTCGGGATCATGCCCTACATCTCGGCGTCGATCATCCTCCAGCTCCTCACCGTGGTCATCCCCGCCCTGGAGAAGATCCAGAAGGAGGGGGAGGTCGGGCGGCGCAAGATCACGCAGTACACGCGCTACGGCACCATCGTCCTCTCGGTCGTCCAGGGCTTCGCCATCGCCAACTACCTCGAGTCGCTGCGCGATCCGACCGGGCTCATGGTGGTCACGGATCCCGGGTGGGGGTTCCAGGCGCTGACGGTCATCTCGCTCACCGCCGGCACCGCCTTCATCATGTGGATGGGCGAGCAGATCACCGAGCGCGGCGTCGGCAACGGGATCTCGCTCATCATCTTCGCCGGGATCGTGGCGCGCATCCCCGATGCCCTGTACCAGACCTACGCCGCGTACAGGACGCGCGCCGGGCTGGACGAGTTCAAGGTCGCCATCCTCCTGGCGGTGATGGTCGCTGTCGTGGCCGTCATCGTCTTCTTCGAGCGCGGCCAGCGGCGCATCCCCATCCAGTACGCCAAGCGGGTGGTGGGGCGGAAGCTCTACGGCGGCCAGTCGACGCACCTGCCGCTCAAGGTGAACACCGCGGGCGTCATCCCCCCCATCTTCGCCGGCTCGATCCTGATCTTCCCGGCCACGCTCGCGTCCTGGTTCCCCTTCCTGCAGCGCTTCTCGGACGCGGTGCGGCCCGGCGAGTTCATCTACGACGTGATCTACGTTATCCTCATCATCTTCTTCGCCTACTTCTACACCGCGGTCACCTTCAACCCGGTCGACGTCGCCGACAACCTGAAGAAGTACGGTGGGTACGTGCCGGGGATCCGCCCCGGGAAGACCACGGCGGACTACATCGATCACGTGCTCTCGCGCATCACCTTCGGCGGGGCGATCTACATCGCCGCCGTCTGCGTGCTGCCGACCTTGCTCATCACCCAGTTCGGGGTGCCGTTCTACTTCGGTGGCACGGCGCTCCTCATCGTGGTGGGTGTCGCCCTCGATACGGTGCAGCAGATCGAAGGCCATCTCATCACGCGGCACTACGAGGGCTTCACCGGGCCGCGCGGGCCCCGCATCCGCGGGCGGCGCGTCGGGTCCGGCACTGCTGTGAACGCATGACGGTACGTGAGCAGGGCCGAGGGCTCGTTCACGTCAGGAGAGGACCATGATTCTCATCCTCCTCGGCGCCCCGGGCGCGGGCAAGGGGACGCAGGCGAAGATGCTGTCGAAGGAGTACTCCATCGCCCACATCTCCACGGGGGACATGTTCCGCGACCACAAGTCGCGCGGGACCGAGATCGGCAAGACGATCCAGGCCATCATGGACGCGGGCGGGCTGGTCACCGACGACATCACGAACGCCATGGTGAAGGAGCGTCTCTCCCGCCCCGACGTGGCGAGCGGCTTCATCCTCGACGGCTACCCCCGCACCTCGGCGCAGGCGGAGTATCTCGAGAAGGAGCTCGCCGCGCTGGGCCGCAAGGTCGATCGCGTGGTCTCTTACGAGGTCGCGGAGGAGATGGTGGTCGAGCGCATCGGCGGCCGCCGGAGCTGCCCCAAGTGCGGCGCCGTCTACCACGTCACCGCCAGCCCTCCGCAGCGCGCCGGCTACTGCGACAAGTGCGGGACCGGCCTTGTCCTGCGCGAGGACGACAAGCCGGAGAACGTGAAGAAGCGGATGCAGGAGTACGCCGCCAAGACCGCCCCGTTGAAGAGCTTCTACCAGCAGCGCGGCCTGGTGAGCGAGGTGGAAGGGGTAGGCACTCCTGAAGGCATCCTCGCAGCGACCAAGGCGGTGCTCGCCAAGCGGTAGGTCCCGGAGGCTCCGCGAGCTGGCCGGGCGGGGGGGGCCCTCGCCGCCCCCCGGCCGGCAGCCAGCGTCTGTCCAGACATGAAGGAGCGGGTGGAGCTGAAGAGTGCGGACGAGATCGCGCACGTGCGCGAGGCGAGCCTCATCGTCCACGCAGTGCTGCAAGAGGTGATCGCGGCCATCGCGCCGGGCATCACCACTTACGAGATCGACCGCATCGCCGAGCGAGGCACGATCGCGCGCGGCGCGCAGCCCGCCTTCAAGGGCTACCATGGGTTTCCGGCGTCGATCTGCGTGTCGGTGAACGACGAGGTGGTGCACGGGATCCCGTCGCGCTCGCGCGCGCTCGAGGAGGGCGACATCGTGGGGCTCGACTTCGGGGCGGTCTACGCCGGCTACTACGGCGACTCGGCCTATACGGTGCCGGTGGGGCGCCCCACGCCCTCCGGCGCGCGCCTGATCGACGCGACGCGCGAAGCGCTGGTTCGCGCCATCGCCTGTGCGCGGCCAGACGGAAGGCTAGGCGACATCGGGGCGGCGGTGCAGGGCTTCGTGGAGACGCTGGGGTACTCGGTGGTGAGGGATTTCGTGGGGCACGGGATCGGGCGGCGGCTGCACGAGCCACCGCAGGTCCCGAACTACGGCGCGCCCGGTACCGGGATGCGGCTCAAGCCGGGGATGGTCCTGGCGATCGAGCCCATGGTCAACGAGAGGAGCCCGGATGTCCGGACGCTCGACGACGGTTGGACGGCGGTCACGATCGACGGGGGACTCTCGGCCCACTTCGAACACACTGTCGCGGTCACCGAGGCAGGGCCCGAGATCCTCTCCCTCCCCCCCGGGTGTGGCTGACGAGAAGGGGCTAGGATGCCTGCACTCTCGTCCGATGGAGGCACGATCGCAGAAGAGACGTTGCAACGGAAAAAACCGTGTGTTATAGGGCGCGCTTCGCGATCTCCCCTGCGAGGGGGGCAGGCGCGAGCGATCGATCACGGGCGGTCCGGGAGCCTGCTCCCCGACGCCAGTCCCGCCGGAAGCCACGGCGGGGCTTTTTGTCTGGAAGATTAGGGATTCCAGGGGAGGCAGTCGCGTCATGAAGGTCCGCGCGTCAGTCAAGAAGATCTGCGACAAGTGCAAGGTCGTGAAGCGCAAGGGCGTAGTGCGGATCATCTGCCCTGCGAACCCTCGCCACAAGCAGCGCCAGGGCTAGCCCGGCGCGACAGCAGCCAGGAGAAAGGCGAAGATGGCCCGCATCGCAGGCGTCGACCTCCCCCGCGAGAAGTGCATCGAGATCTCGCTCCAGTACATCTACGGAATCGGCAAGACCACCGCGGCGCGCATCTGCGAGAAGTCGAGCGTCGCGGCGAAGACGCGAACCAAGGACCTCACCGACGACGAGGTCCGGCGGCTGCGCGAGACGATCGAGCAGATCTGCAAGGTGGAGGGCGACCTCAGGCGCGAGGTGTCGATGAACATCAAGCGCCTCATGGACCTCGGGTGCTACCGGGGGCTGCGCCACCGCAGGGGGCTGCCCGTCCGCGGACAGCGGACGCACACGAACGCGAGGACTCGCAAGGGGCCGAAGCGCGGGCTCGTCCGCAAACCCGCCGCCGCCGCGCCCGCGCCCAAGGCGTAATCCCAACGCGAACCTGAACGGAGAAGAGAGTGGCCGACGAGAAGCAGACCACGGAGAAGAAGCCCGCCGCCCCCAAGGCCGAGGAGGCCCCGGCGGCGCCGAGCGCCCCGGGCGTTCCAAACCTGGGCGGCATCGAGCCCGTCACCGCCTCGCCCGTCACCCCGAAGAAGGGGAAGAAGCGGGTCAAGAAGAACATCTCGACCGGGATCGTGCACATCGCCGCGAGCTTCAACAACACGATGATCACCATCACCGACACGACCGGGAACGTGCTCTCCTGGTCGTCGGCGGGCGCGCGCGGCTTCAAGGGCTCGCGGAAGTCGACGCCCTTCGCGGCGCAGGTGGCCGCGGGCGACGCCGCGGCCAAGGCGATGGAGCACGGCCTGAAGATCGTCTCCGTCCAGGTCTCGGGTCCTGGCGCCGGCCGGGAATCGGCGCTCCGGGCGCTCTCCGCGGCTGGCCTCAAGATCACGCTCATCCGCGACGTGACCCCCATCCCCCACAACGGCTGCCGCGCTCCAAAGCGCCGTCGCGTCTAGCGAGGAGAGAGAACGTGGCTCGTTACACCGAAAGCGTTTGCCGGCTGTGCCGCCGCGAGAATCTGAAGATGTACCTCAAGGGGGATCGCTGCTACACGGACAAGTGCGCCATCGAGCGCCGCCCGTACCCCCCGGGGCAGCATGGCCAGGGCAGGGTCAAGTTCTCCGAGTATGGCGTCCAGCTCCGCGAGAAGCAGAAGGTGAAGCGGATGTACGGCATGCTGGAGGCCGACTTCGGCCACGCCTACTGGAACGCCGCGGCGGCCAAGGGCAAGACGGGTGAGAACCTCCTCCAGACACTGGAGCTCAGGCTCGACAACGTCGTCTTCCGCCTCGGCCTGGCCGACACGCGCAACGAGGCCCGGCAGCTCGTGCTCCACGGGCACTTCCGCGTGAACGGCCGGAAGGTGAACATCCCCTCGTACCGGCTCAAGGTGGGCGACAAGGTCGAGGTGAAGGAGCGGTCGAAGAAGGTGATGCGGATCAGCGAGGCCTTGGAGACCGTCGATCGCCGCGGCGTGCCGCAGTGGCTCGAGCTCGACAAGGCGGGGTTCAAGGGCACCGTCAAGAGTTTGCCGGCGCGCGAGGACATCACCATGCCGATCCAGGAGCAGCTCATCGTCGAGCTCTACTCCAAGTAAGGACCGGACTAGCACACCTCACAGGGGCTGCGCGCTCCACGGTGCCTCGTCTCCGCTCGGCCGGCGGAGTCGGGGAGGGAGCGGCGGCGGAGGACGGAGCCATGGCGGATGCCATCGTGACGAAGAACTGGCGAGACCTCATCAAGCCGCGAGGCCTGCAGGTCGACCAGGACAGCCTGACCACCACCTACGGCAAGTTCATCGCCGAGCCGCTCGAGCGCGGCTTCGGCATCACTCTCGGCAACTCGCTCCGCCGCGTGCTCCTGTCGAGCCTGCAAGGCGCGGCGATCACGACGGTCAAGATCGACGGTGTCGAGCACGAGTTCATGACCATCCCCGAGGTGGCGGAGGACGTCACCGACATCATCCTGAACCTCAAGGAGGTCCTGCTCCAGATCCACACCAACGAGCCGAAGACGCTGCGTGTGGAGGCGGAGGGCCCCAAGGAGATCAAGGCCGGGGACATCATCGCCGACGGCCAGGTCGAGATCCTGAACCCGGGCCACCACCTCTTCACCGTCAGCGACGGCGGGCGCGTGCGCATGGACCTCTCCGCCCGTCGCGGGCGCGGGTACGTCCCCTCGGAGAAGAACAAGGTGGCCGGCCAGCCCATCGGCACCATCCCCATCGACGCGCTCTTCAGCCCCATCCGCAAGGTGAACTACCAGGTCACCAACGCGCGCGTCGGGCAGCAGACCGACTTCGACAAGCTCACGCTCGAGGTGTGGACCGACGGCTCGGTCGAGCCCGCCGACGCCGTGGCGTATGCCGCCAAGATCGTGAAGGAGCAGCTCTCCATCTTCATCAACTTCGACGAGACCGAGGAGCCCACGGCGGAGCCGGTCGCGATCGAGGAGACGAAGCTCAACGAGAACCTGTTCCGCTCGGTCGACGAGCTCGAGCTCTCGGTCCGCAGCGCCAACTGCCTGCAGAACGCGAACATCAAGAGCATCGGCGATCTCGTCCAGAAGAGCGAGGCCGAGATGCTGAAGACGAAGAACTTCGGCCGGAAGTCGCTGAAGGAGATCAAGGAGATCCTCGCCGAGATGGGGCTCTCCTTGGGCATGAAGCTCGACAACTGGCCGCCGAAGACCGCGCCGCAGGCCCCCAAGGTCTAAGAGCGGAGCGAGGAGATCCCGATGAAGCACCGCGTGGTAGGCCGCCGGCTGGATCGCACGACCGAGCACCGCACTGCGATGTTCCGAAATCTGATGACGAGCCTCTTCCGGCACGAGCGCCTCGTCACCACCACCCCCAAGGCGAAGGAGATCAAACGCCTGGCGGACAAGTTCATCACCCTCGCGAAGGACGGCACGCCTCACGCGCGCCGTCGCGCTCACCGCGATGTCCGTGACGTCGAGATCCTGAACAAGCTCTTCGAAGCGCTCGGGCCCAGGTTCAAGGACCGTCCGGGTGGGTACACGCGCATCGTCCGCGTCGGCCGCCGCGCCGGCGACGCCGCGGAGATGGCGATGATCGAACTCGTCGAGCGGACGCCCGCGGCTCCGGAGGGCGAGAAGAAGCCGGGGAAGGAGAAGGCCGAGGTCGAGAAGAGGGCGTAGGAGCTCCCGGCTGCAAGGCAGGGTCTCTCGCGCAAGGGCGCCAAGCCGCAAGGCCTTCTCCTCTTTTGCGTCTCTGCGTCTTTGCGCGAGCCATGCGAGGGTGCAGGGTGCGCCACGGCGGGTTTTCGTCCCGCGCAGTCCTTGACAGGCGGGGCTAGTACCCGTAAAAAAGGGCGCTTTTTCTAGAAGGCGCGCGGGCCCGGGCCAAAGGTTGCCTGGGCCGAACGCGTCGTTTTCGTTCGCGGGTCCCAGGGAGGCAGCTCATGGCAGTGGTTCTGCGGCTAAGCCGGGCCGGCACGCACAAGTCACCTTTCTATCACGTGGTGGCGACCGACTCGCGCGCCGCTCGTGACGGCAGGTATCTCGAGGACGTCGGCCTCTACGACCCGCGGCAGCGCCCCGAGCGCATCGAGCTGAAGGGCGATCGCGTGGAGCACTGGCTCAAGAACGGAGCCCGCCCGAGCCAGACCGTGGCCATGGTGTTGAAGGCGGCGAAGCGGCGCGCGGCCAGGGCTGCGGAGAAGCCGGCGAAGTAGCCGGGAGCAGCGATGCGTGACCTCGTCCTCTGGCTCGCCCGACAACTCGTCGAGAACAAGGACGCCGTGCGGGTGGATAGCCTCGAGCGCGATCGCTCGACCGTCCTCGAGCTCAAGGTGGCGGAGGAGGACCTGGGGCGCGTCATCGGGCGCGGGGGCCGCACCGCGAAGGCGCTGCGGACGGTCCTCGATGCCGCCGCGCGGCGACAGGGCCGGCGGGCGGTTCTCGACATCCTCGACTGATGCGGGACCTCGTCCGCATCGGCAAGGTGGTCCGGGCGGTCGGCCTCGACGGTTACGTGGGGGTGGCGGGGACGGATGGGGCGCTGGCCACGCTCGAGAGGGTGGCGCTGGCGCGTGCCGGCGGCGACCCGGAGCCGAGGCGGGTGGTGGAGGCGAGGCGGCAGGGAAAGCTGTGGGCGGTGCGGTTGGATGGCGTCACGGACCGCGATGGTGCGGAGGCGCTCGTGGGACGCGAGGTCCTGGCGGCGCGTGCGGACCTCGGGGAGGCGGGTGAGGGTTCGTACTGGTGGGCAGACCTGGAAGGCCTGCCGGTGGTGACGGTAGAGGGCGTGGAGGTCGGAAAGGTGACCGGCCTCTACGAGACGGGCGCGGCGGACGTGCTCGTCGTGACGGGTGACCGGGGCGAGGTGCTCATCCCGCTCGCGCCGTACGTGACGGTGGACCTGGCGGCGGGCCGGGTGGTGGTCGATCCGCCCGAGGGATTGCTGGACCTCGCGACCCCGGTTGCAGGAGGGGAGGGAGGTCCCCGGCGAGGCGAGTGACGTGGCGAAGCTGGAGGCCGAGATCCTGACGCTGTTCCCCCGCATGTGCGAGGGGTACCTGGCCGAGAGCATCCTCGGCAAGGCGCGGGAGAGCGGGCTCGTGTCGGTGAGGGTCGTGGACATCCGCGAGCACGCCTCGGGCAAGCACAAGGTGACCGACGACGCGCCGTACGGTGGCGGACCCGGCATGGTGATGAAGCCCGAGCCGCTCACGGAGGCGATCGAGGCGGCCCGCGCGCGCCTGCCAGGGGCCGCCGTGATCCTGACGAGCCCGAGGGGCGAGCGCCTCCGGCAGGGCGTCGCGCGCGGGCTCGCCGAGCGGGGCCGGTTCGTGGTCGCGTGTGGCCGCTACGAGGGCGTGGACGAGCGGGTGAGGACGGCCGTCGACATGGAGGTCTCACTGGGGGACTTCGTCCTCACCGGAGGCGAGCTCGTGGCGCTGGCGATCGTCGACGCTGCGGCGAGGCTCGTGCCCGGCGTGCTCGGGAACGAGGTCTCCGCGGGATCCGAGAGCTTCGCCGACGAGGGAGGGCTGCTCGAGTACCCGCAATACACCCGACCCCCGGTGTACCGGGGATTGAAGGTTCCGGAGGTCCTGCTGTCCGGGGACCACCAGCGCATCGAGCGATGGCGGCGGCGCGAGGCGCTGCGCGTCACACGCGATCGGCGCCCGGATTTGCTGACCAGGGCGGCGCTGACGCGAGACGACATCCGGCTCTTGGAAGCCGGAGACGACGAGCCGTGAAGGGAGAGACCGATGCTGCGCAAGGCCATCAGCGACATCGAGGCGAAGTACCTGAGGAAGGACCTCCCGGCGTTCCGCGCCGGCGACACGGTCCGCGTCCACACGAAGATCCGGGAGGGCGACAAGGAGCGCATCCAGGTCTTCGAGGGCGTGGTCATCCGGCACCGGAAGGGCCAGGCGCGCGCCATGTTCACGGTGCGCAAGGTGAGCTACGGCATCGGCGTCGAGCGCATGTTCCCGGTGCACAGCCCGCGGATCGAGCGGGTCGAGGTGATGGGCCGCGGGCAGGTGCGGCGGGCGCGCCTCTACTTCCTGCGCCAGCTCCAGGGCAAGGCGGCGCGGCTCCAGCAGGAGGAGGGCGGCGCGGAGCGCCGGCCCCCGCCGGCTCCCGCCGCAGCGCCGGCGACGCCAGATCCCGCGCCGCAGGGGTGATGCCCCAGCCGGTTCAATTGATCCCGAGTCCGAGTCCGAGTCCGAGCCCGACGATTTCGGGCGCGGGCGCGGGCGCGTTCACGGGCTCGGGCAATCCAACCGGGCGGCGCGTTGTTAGAGGGATGTGTGCGCGAGGGTGCGCGGGCCGGCAGCGCGAGCTTTCGCACACGCCCGAGCGGGGCTAACATCGCGCGCCGTGCTCGTCCTCGAGATCGCGGCGCAGGGCGTGAAGGGCGTGTCGCCCGCGGGTGGAAGCGCTCGCCTGCGCCCTGGCTACAACGTGCTCGGAGTGGACGGGGCCGCCCTGCACCACCTCTTGCTCGCCCTGTTCCGTCCTGGGCCGCGCGACTTCGACGCGCTGCGCGCGCCAGGCGCCGCGTCGGCTCCCTTCCGCGCCGGCCTCACCATCGCCGGCAGCGACGGCCTCACCTACAGGCTCCTGCGCGACTTCGCCGCCACGTCGCAGCTTCTTAGATTTGACCCCCAGCGGCGAGCCTTCGCCACCGTCTCCGAGAATCCGGAGGAGATCATCAGGATCCTGGAGGCGGAGGTCGGGGTCCCGGGCGGTCCAGTCTCGAGCCTGCTCACCCTGTCTTCGGCCGACCTGCCCTCCTGCCGCTGCGCGATGCTCGCCGCTCCGACGTGCGGGCTCGAGGTCGCCCGCCAGGCGATGTCGCCGGCCGATGCGGAGAAGCGCCTCTCAGAGCTCCGGGAGGAGCTGGAGCGCTCGCGCCGGGCCGAGAAGCTGCAGTACCAGCTCGATGGCCTGCAGACGCGCCTGTTCAAGTCGGAGGAGGCGATCAAGGAGGGGTCCCGGCTCCGGGAAGCGCTGGAGGCGGCCGACAGGGCGGTCGCGGCGCTGGGCCCCGCCGCTGCCGCGGCCGAGGGGCTGGGAGATCTGGAGCTCAGGCTCGCCGCTCACGCGAAGTCGGAGGCCAGGCGCGAAGAGGCGATGACGCGGATCGCGGAGGAGCGGAGCGCCATCGAGGCCGCGGAGTCGAAGGGGTCGCCTGCGCCATTCTGGATCCGTCCGAGGTTCTGGGCCGCCGCTGGCGGGGGTGTGGCGGCGCTCGCCGTGGCGGCTGCCGTGGGTGGCACGGGCGGGCTCCGGTACGTGGGGCTCCTCGACATCCCCGCCTTCGGGTGGGCGGCGTGGATCGCGCTCTCCTGGGTGGCCGACCTCGAGTGGCACGGCCGCCTGGAGCGGCGCCTCGTCCTGGTGGAGGAGCACGAGCGCAAGGTGGGCGAGGCGTTCGAGCGGGAGACGGCGGACGTCCGCGAGGCCATGCAGGCGCTGGGGGCGCGAGCCCTGCCGGAGCTGAAGGACGCGCTGCAGCGGCTCGCCGACGCGCGGGCTGCCGCTGTGAGCGCCCGCGAGCACCTGGCCGCTTTCGAGGCGCGGCCCGAAGCTGCCGCGGAGGAGCGGGAGCGAGAGAGCGCAGACCGCGACCTGCGCGAGGTCGAGGCGGCGCTGGCGGCGGAGGTGGGGGGCTTCATCCGCGACCCGCGCTCGGTGGAGGTCGAGATCCAGCGCCTGGAGCGCGAGCTGGCCATGCCCGAGCCGGCGCTGGCGGAAGCGCTCGCCCCGCTCGCCGAGAAGCGCGATCCCTTCGAGGAGCTCCTGGAGCGAGCGGGGGCGCTCGACCCCTCCGGCAGCGTCGCGGCCTCGATCCTGGCGGTGCAGGCCAAGGCGTCGCAAGTCCTCCAGGCCATCTCCAGCGGGCGGCTCGGAGCTGTGAGCACGGACGACAAGGCTAGCCTCCTCGTCAAGATGGGCGGGCGCGTCGAGCCGGTGGCAGGGGTGGCGCCTCCCGACCGGGATCTCGTCTACCTTGCGCTCCGGCTGGCGATGATGGAGCGCGTGCTGGCGACGAGCAAGGCGATGGGCTTCGTCGAGGATGGCTTCTCTGCCGTTCCGGAGGGCGTCCGACGGATGATGGCGCGCGTCCTGAAACAGGCCGCACGGCCGGGGCAGATCGTGCACGCCACGAGCGAGCCGTGCTTCCGGGAGGCCGCGGATAACGTGGCGTAGGGTTTTTGGGGCTCGGGAGAGGCGATTGAAAGCGCTGACGCCAAGCAGCCGGGAGCGCGGGCGCGCCGCAGAGGACGCAGCCGCAGCCTGGCTCGTGGCGCAGGGGTTCGAGGTGCTGGCGCGCAATCACTCCACGAGGCGTGGCGAGGTCGACCTCATCTGCCGCGAGGCGGGCGTCCTGTGCTTCGTCGAGGTGCGCAGCCGCGCCCGCCTCGACTACGGCTCGCCAGCGGCATCGGTGGACGTCCGCAAGGCACGGCGCGTGGTCGCGGCGGCGACCGACTGGGCGCTGCGGCACGGAGGGCTGGAGCAGGACATGCGGTTCGACGTCGTCTCGGTCGACCTCTCGCCAGCAGCTCCGAGGCTCGAGCTCTTCCGCGGCGCCTTCGACGCCACCGGCCACCCGAGGTAGAACGGGCCGTGCCCGGGACCCTCTACCTGATCGCGACCCCGATCGGGAACCTCGACGACCTTTCGCCGCGCGCGGCCGAGGTGCTCCGGACCGTGAGGACCGTCGCGGCCGAGGACACGCGGCGGACGCGCAAGCTCTACGCTCACCTGGGCGCGAGGGCGCCGGCGATGGTCTCCCTGCCGGCGTTCGGCGAGCGCGAGCGAATGGGAGCGATCCTGGAGCGGCTCGCGGCCGGCGAGGACGTCGCGCTTTGCACCGACGCCGGCACGCCGGCCGTCTCCGACCCCGGGCAGAAGCTGGTCGCGGCGGCGTGGGAAGCGGGCGCGCGGGTGGTGCCCATCCCGGGCCCGTGCGCCGCGATCGCGGCGCTCGCCGCCTCGGGGCTCGAGAGCGATCGCTTCCTCGTGCACGGGTTCCTGCCGCGCAAGGGCGGCGGCCGCGAGCGGGCGCTGGCCCGGCTCGCTCGCATCCCGGCGACGCTGGTGATCTACGAGGCAGGGAACAGGACCGGCGAGACGCTCCGCGACCTCCTGGCCGTCCTCGGCGACCGCCAGGCGGCGGTCGCGCGCGAGCTGACCAAGGTGCACGAGGAGATCGCGCGGGGGACCCTCGCGACGCTCTCGGAGCGGTTCAAGGAGGGGGCGAGGGGCGAGGTGACGCTCGTCGTGGCGGGAGCGGGCGAGGAGGCTGCGGCGGAGCCGGACGGGGAGCCGCTCGAGGCGGAGCTGCGGCGCCGCCTGGCCGCGGGCGAGCCGCCGAGCGCGCTGGCGCGGGAGGTGGCGAGAGCGAGGGGCCTTCGCCGCTCGGACGTGTACAGGGAGCTGGAGCGGTTGAAGCGGGGGTAGTTCGCCTCTTGCGAGGTCTTGCCCGTCAACGAGGAGATCGCGCTCGCTGCGCCGTCACGTTCGACGCCCCCTGACCGGAAATCTCAGGGCCTGCCGGGCGTCACTCCGCGTCCTCTCCCCCCCGCAGCCCCAGCTCCTTCATCTTCACCTGGAGCGACTTGCGGCTGATCTGCAGCCGCTTCGCGGCGCGGGTGACGTTGCCGCCCGTCTCGTCGAGTGCGCGGGCGATGAGCTCGCGCTCCAGCTCCGCCTGGGCGTGCCGGACGATCTCCTTCATCGACGCGCCGCTGGGGGCGGCGATGGCGCCGAGCGGTCCCACGGCGGCGATGGGGATGGGCGGCCCCAGGGCACGCTCCTGCAAGGCGTCGGGCAAGGAGGAGCCCAGGATCACCGGAGCGTCCGCGAAGAGCACCGACCGCTCCATGAGATTTTCGAGCTCGCGAATGTTGCCGGGCCAGGAGTAGTGCAGGAGCATCTGCATCGCGTCGTCGTCCACCCGCTCGACCCGCTTGCCCAGGCGCTGGTTGTACTTCGCGATGAAGTGCTCGGTGAGCAGGGGGATGTCCTCCTTGCGCTCCCGCAGCGGCGGGAGGGAGATGGGCACCACGGCGAGCCGGTAGAAGAGGTCCTCGCGGAAGCGTCCGTCGGCGATGAGCGCCTTGAGGTCGCGGTTCGTGGCGGCGATGAGCCGCACGTCGACGCGGATCGTCTTGATCCCCCCCACGCGCTCGAACTCCGACTCCTGCAGCGCGCGCAGGAGCTTCACCTGCATCTCGACCGGGATCTCCCCGATCTCGTCGAGGAAGAGCGTCCCCTCGTCCGCCAGCTCGAAGCGCCCCGGCTTCGAGCCCACCGCCCCCGTGAAGGCGCCCTTCTCGTACCCGAAGAGCTCGCTCTCCACGAGGTCCTTGGGGATGGCGGCGCAGTTCACCTTGATGAGCGCCTTGTCGCGCCGGGAGGATCCGAGGTGGAGCTCCCGCGCGATGAGCTCCTTGCCGGTTCCGCTCTCGCCGGTGATGAGGACGGTCGACGGCGAGTCGGCGACCTTGCTCACCATGTCGTGGATCTGGCGCATCGACGCCGAATGGCCGACGAGCGGCGGCTTCTCGCCGGCGCGGGCCGGTCCGTGGACGTTCTGGCGCTCGATCTCGTGCGCTCGGCTGGCCTTGGCGATGACCTTCTTCAGCTCGGCCTGCTCGAACGGCTTGGTGATGTAGTCGAAGGCGCCCGCCTTCAAGGCCTGGACGGCGCTGTCGACCGTCCCGTGGGCGGTGATCACGATGACCGGGACGTCGGGGAACTCCGCGGAGACGCGCTGCAAGAGCTCGAGCCCGCCCATGCGCGGCATCACCAGGTCGCTCACGACGACGTGGACGGGGGTCTTGTTGAGCACCGCCAGCGCCTGTTCGCCGTCGGCGGCGGTGGTGACGTCATACCCCTCTCGCGCCAGCATGGCCGCGAGCACGCGTCGGATGTTGAGCTCGTCGTCGACGATGAGAACGTGCGGCACGGCGCCTGATTAGCACGGCGGCCGGCGCTTGGCACGGTCGCGGCGAGGGTCCGGGCTCTCAGGCCTGTTTTCGCGAGGGCCGCCGGCGGCGCGGGCGCCCGCGCGGTTTCTCCCGCGGCGGGATCGCCACGGTCCCGGAGGGCTCCTTCTCTCGCCCCTCCCAGAGCCCCGGGAGGGCGATCACGAACTCCGCTCCGCGCCCGGGCGCGGACTGCACGCCGATGGTACCCCCGTGGTTCTTCACGATGCGCTGGCAGATGGCGAGCCCCAGCCCGGTACCCTTCTCCTTGGTCGTGTAGAAGGGCACGAAGATGTGCTCGCGCGCCTCGTCGGAGACCCCGGGTCCGGTGTCGCAGAAGCGGATCTCCACCAGGTCGCTGCGGCGTGGCGCGTCGCGCCAGATCGCCACCTCGTCGCGCGCGAGTCGCGTGGAGATGGTGAGCTCTCCGCCCTCGGGCATGGCCTGAAGCGCGTTCAGCGCCAGGTTGAGGAAGACCTGCCGGAGCTGCTCCGGATCGCACGTCACGCGCGGCAGCCCCTCCGCCAGCTCGAGGGCGAGCTTCACGTTCGCCGGCACGTCTGCCTGCAGGAGCGCCAGCGTGCGCCGGAGGATCTCGTTCACGTCCCCTGGCGCGAGGGTGCCGCGGAGGGGGCGGGAGTAGTCGAGGAACTGGGTCACGACGCCGTTCAGGCGCTGCACTTCGTCCGCGATGATGAGCAGGAACTCGTGCTCCGGCCCGACCTCGCGGGCCGGGCCCTCCGCGCCGCGGGCGCCGACCGGCGGGAGCAGGAGCTGGATCGCGCCCTGGATGGCGGCCAGTGGATTGCGGATCTCGTGCGCCAGCCCGGCCGCCATCTCGCCGAGCGCGGCGAGGCGATCGCGCTCCTTCATCTGCTGGTAGAGCTTGGAGTTCTCGATGACGAGCGCGGCCCGCTCGGCCACCTCGATGAGCGCGGCGATCTCGTTCGACGCGAAGGCCTCCGGGACGCGCTCGTCCCAGCAGGCGAGGAAGCCGACCACCCGGTCGCCCGCTGCGAGAGGCATGGCGATGCCGGCCTTCATCGTGCCCATCGCGGCGCGCGCGTCGTGGAGCCGCTTCATCTCCTCGGCGAAGACCGCCGGTCCGCCCCGGATCTCGCCGTCGGCGGGTCCGGGGGGGAGGAGCGCTCGCAGCTCCGCGATGCGCCGGTCGATGTTCTCGAGCAGGATCGCCTTCTGGCCGCCGCTCGCGGCGCCGTGGAGCGCGCGAGCGGTGGCGGGCTCGAGGAAGGGCGCCGGGGGGGGACCTCGGCTGTCGAGGAGGCGATACCCGGGGCGGTCGTCGGCGAGGAGCCACAGCGAGGCGTGCGTCACGCGGCGCGTCTCGGACAGCCCGTCGAGGAGCACGGTCCCGAGCCGCGGGGGATCGATGACGTTCGAGATGCGATCGCGCAGCGCCTCCAGGTGGCGGACGAGCTCGTAGCGCTCCCTGAACAGCGTCACCACCACCCACTCCTCGACCTTCTCCCGCATCGGCTCGAAGAGCGAGAGGATGACGAACGAGGCCACGAGCGTGTTGAAGATGAAGAGCTCGGGCCGGTTGCCCACCCACGAGACGAGCCCGCCGTAGATGGCGACGAGCACGAGGCCGAGGGTGCTGACGACCACGATCTTCCCCAGGAACTCGTGCAGATCGAGCAGGCGGTGGCGGAGCAGCGTCTGCGAGAGGAAGAACATGAAGAGCGTGAGCGTGATCGCGCCCAGGCCCTCGGGCGGGTAGGGCACCCCGAAGCGCGGGAGCACGTCCAGCGTGGAGAGCGTCACCGCGATGCAGGCCCCGGCGAAGAGATAGAGGAGCCGCGCGCGCTCGACGCGCGTGGGCGCGCTGCGCATGCGGTTCCAGAGGACCGTGAGCACCGCCGCCATCCCGCAGACGACGTAGATCGTCACCGTCAGCTTCGCGACCGAGAGGCGCACCAGCGGCGACGCCGCGACGGCGAGGCCGGAGAGCGAGCCCGCGAGCATCGCGTTGCGCGCGCGGCGGGCCGGCCTGCGCGCCACACCCAGGAACTCGAGGAAGAACGCGAGAGCCGATGCAGGCAGGAGCGCGCCCGTCGCCACCGCGAGCCGTTCCCACAGGTGGTACTGCCCCTCGCCTCCCGGCCATCGGTGCAGGAAATCGGCGAGCGAGTAGGTGCCCAGGTTCGCGGCGAAGAGCGCGAAGAGGGTGAAGACGCGGGGCCGGTTGTCCCGCAGGAGCGCGGCTCCCGCGAGCGCCATCGTGACGATGGCGGTGAGCAGCGTGGCCTGTGTGTGGATGTCCACGAGTTCGGAGATCTTAGACGCCCGGGTGGGAATCGGAAATACCCGGCGACACACCCGACGCCCCCGAACCCCCGTAGGTCCAGTGGCCGAGCCCGGGTCAGTCCCCGAACCGAGCGCGAGCACGAGCGCGGCTGGCGTCGAAAGCCGAAGGCGTCAAGCGACGCGCGAGCCGCGTTTCGCGATCCGCGAATCGCGAATCGCGAGCCGACGAGACGCGAAACGTGCTCGCGCTCGCGCTCCCCGATCGCTCGCTTGACCTCTCCTCCCGTCTGGCCGCACTGTCCACCCGATGTCGAGGCTCGCCCTGCTCCTCCTCGCGCCTGCGCTCGCCGGCGGCAGCGCCTTCGGCGCAAGGCAGGCCGCCGGCTTCGCCGACTTCGACATCGTGGGCTCCGCCCCCGATACCCCCGGACAGAGAGCTCCCGGCCAAGCTGCCAGCCCCGTCGCGGCGCCGCCTGCGCCGCGCCCATTTCGTGCGGCCGACATCGCGCCGCTCTTCGAGGGACCGCTCGCGCCCGCCCGCGCTGATTTCGAGGCGGGTCGGTTCGAGGCGGCGGCGCGCGGCTTCGAGAGATCGAGGACGCCCGAGGCCCGCTACATGCGCGGCGTCGCCCTCGTCGAGGCGCGGCGCCCTTCCGAGGCGGTGAAGGCGCTCGAGAAGCTGGAGCCATCGCTACCCGACATCGCCGACCGGGTGTCGTTCTGGCGCGCCCGTGCCTTCGATCTCGTGCCCGACCACCGCGCGGCGGCGGCCTCCTATGCGGATGTGAAAGAGGGGTCGCTGCTCTGGCTCGAGGCTCAGCTGGCGCGTGCGAGGGCGCTGCGGGCCGCCGGGGATGCCTCGGGCGCGCTCGAGGCGCTCGGCCCCGTCCTCTCCATGCCGCCCCCGGACGAGCCGACCCGGGGCGATCCGGCGGCGGAGGCGCTCCTCCTCGCGGGGCAGCTTCGCGCCGCGAGGAAGGGCAGGGACGACCTGCCGTGGGCGCGTCGAGCGTTCGTGGAGTGCTGGGCGACGCACCCGCTCTCCCCGCTGGCGGCGAAGTGCCTGGCGGCGCTCGGGGAGCTGCCGGCGCCGTACGGCGCGCCTCCCGCCGCGGACGAGTCCGTGCGCCGTGCCGAGGCGCTCCTCGAGGCCAACCGCAACGACGCGGCCCTGGCCGAGCTCACCAGGCTCGCGCCGGAGCTCAGGCCCTGCGGGCCGGGCGAGCAGGTCGCCTGCCGCGCCCGGTTCGCGCTCGGCAAGGCCCACCGAAAGAATCGGCAGCACACGAAGGCCATGGAGGTGCTCCGGGAGGTGGTGGACCGCTGCGAGGACCCGCAGCTCCGGGTGCGCGCGCTTTACGTGCTCGCCAGCGCCGCCTCCGTCGTCGCGCCCGAGGAGGGGGTCCGCCGCTATCTGGCGCTCGCGCGCGATTACCCCGCGCACTCATTCGCCGACGACGCGCTCTTCTACGCCGCGGACCTGCTCGCGCGCCTCGGGCGCGCCGAGGAGGCGATGGCCGCGCTCGCCGATCTGTCCGAGAAGTACCCGCGCGGTGACTTCCGGGCCGAGGCGCTGTTTCGGCTGGCCTGGATGGAGAAGCAGGCGGGGCACGTCGCGGGTGCGCTCGCCCGGCTGGAGCGCATCGAGCGCGACTACGAGGCGAGCGACCCCTACGAGCACGCCCGGGCGGCCTACTGGTGCGGTCGCCTGCTCGCCGAGCGCGGAGGCGACGGCGACGCGGCGCGGGCCACCGAGACCTGGCGCGCGCTCGTGGATCGCTACCCGGCCGACTACTACGGCCTCCTCGCCCGGGCGCGGAGGCCGTAGT
>Ga0209342_10001654_pt1 | contig 24776 bp, 25 predicted proteins | sample RifCSP16_2_FD_184023 | JGI IMG/M metagenome (GOLD analysis project Ga0209342, IMG submission 184023) | Soil microbial communities from Rifle, Colorado - Rifle CSP2_sed 16_2 (SPAdes) (version 2) | ecosystem: Environmental > Terrestrial > Deep subsurface > Rock core/Sediment | place: Rifle... | reverse complement strand
CCGGCCGCAAGAATGGGCAGCGGGTCTTGGACGCTCTGGTCGCCGCGTTGACCGGGACGCCTTATGTGCCGCCGATCCTGGCTGCTCAACCTGCGTCGGCAGGCTGAGCAGTTACCATTATTCGTTGATTCGTTGCGGATTCGTTGACACCGTTTCCTAGCCATGAATTGGAAGACTCTTCAAGACATGCCTGAGCGTTCCCGAGTCGATATTCCCACCCGAAATCACGACCACAACCTTCCCCCACGCCGCCGCCTTGCGAAACAGCACCGCCGCCAGCGCCGCAACACCTGAGGCTTCCGCCAGGATTTGATCCGAATCAATCAGGGCCGCAATGGATTGCTTCATCTCGTCTTCTGTGACCAGCACGATTTCGTCCACGAGATGGCGGGCCACCGAGAACGGAACTTCGCCGAAGCCGCCGGCCAGTCCATGCGCCAGCGTCGGCTGGTGGTCGTATGGATCGATCGCGCTGCCGCGTTGAAACGAAAGCAGCGCCGACGGCGAGGCGGACGGGTTGACGCCGACGATGCGCGCCGTCGGGCAGATCGCTTTCACGGCAAGCGCGATGCCGCCGATCAGCGCCCCGCCGCCGACCGGCACAATAACCGCGTCGAGGCCGCCCAAATCCTCGACGATCTCCAGTCCGCATGTTCCCTGGCCTGCCAGGACTGCCGGATCGTCATACGCCGACACGAACGTCCCACCTGTCTCGCGGGTATAGGCGAGCGCTGCCTGCTGCGCCTCTTCGAAGGTGTCGCCGACGAGATGCAGCCGCACCGGGTACTGGCGCAGCTTAGCGATCTTGGCCGGCGCGGCAGTCGCCTGGACGAATACGTGTGCGCGCTCGACGCCCAGCACGAGGCAGGCGTGAGCCACACCCAGCGCGTGATTTCCTGCCGACGCGGCCACAATGCCGCGTGAGCGTTCTTCATCACTGAGCGACGCGATCTTGTTCAGCGCGCCACGCGGCTTGAAGCTGCCCGTGTGCTGGCGGTTTTCTTGCTTCAGCCATATCTCACACCCAATCTGGTCACTCAGCAGGTAAGAATGGGTCAGGGGTGTATGAAGAACGTGAGGCGCGAGGCGAGCGCGCGCTGCGTACAGGTCCGCAAGGGTGACGGATGAGGCATCCATCTTATGCCGTGCCGAACTGGCGATCGCCGGCGTCGCCCAAGCCTGGCACAATGAAGCCGATGTCATTGAGGTGGTCGTCGACCGCGCCGACGTGCATCGGCACGTCGGGATGATCGGTCGAAAGTTTTTTCACGCCCTCCGGCGCGGCGATGATCCCGACGTACTTGATTCGCTTCGCACCCCAATCCTTGAGAATCTTCGCCGTGGCAGACGCCGAACCGCCCGTCGCCAGCATCGGATCGAGGATCAGGCATACGTCCACCGTCGGGCTGACCGGCAGCTTGCGATAGTATTCGATCGGCTTGAGCGTGCGTTCGTCCCGAAACAGGCCGATGTGCCAGACTTCGGCGGCCGGCATCATTTCCCAGATACCCTCGACCATGCCCAGCCCGGCGCGCAGCACCGGCACCAGGCCGATCTGCTCACGCAGGCGATGGCCAACGGCCTGGCCCATCGGCGTCGTCACGCTGCTCTCTTCCAGTGCGAGATCGGCGGTGGCTTCGTAACAGAGCAGGATGGCGATCTCTCGGACCAGTTCACGGAACTTCTTCGGGTCGGTTCTCGTGTCGCGCAACAGCGCTATCTTGTGCCGCACCAGCGGATGTGTGCTGACGTGGAGCAGAGCCATGTTGAGATCTCCGTGGGTGGGATTGACAGGGATTGTAACGTCGCGCGGCAGGCTTGTCAAAGCCATGGTTGGGATCCCGGTCGCCATCCGGCCGAGAGGGCTGCGCGAGCCGCAACGCTGTTGTAACCGGCCTGCAAGCCTGCGACCGGACGCCGTGTGTTACCATGTTCAGGGCTGGCCCAGGTGTTGCCTGTGGCGATGCATCGGGTATAATCGCACCGCCATGATCGATCGAAGCATATCACCTCACCAGCGCGAAGAGGAAGCCGCACTCGATGGCGCGCTGCGCCCGACCCGTCTCGCCGATTTCCCCGGTCAGGAGCGCTTGAAGGAGAACCTGTCGATCTTGATCGAAGCGGCGAAGGCGCGCGGCGAAGCGCTCGACCATGTGCTATTCTACGGCCCACCTGGCCTGGGCAAGACGACGCTATCGCACATCATCGCCAACGAAATGGGCGTGCACGTGCGCATCACGGCCGGCCCGGCCATCGAGCGGGCGGGCGACCTGGTCGCGGTGCTGACGAATCTCAAGACTGGCGACGTGCTCTTTATCGACGAGATTCACCGTCTGGGCCGCGCGATCGAGGAAGTGCTGTATCCGGCGATGGAAGATTTCGCAGTAGACATCATTTTGGGCAAGGGGCCGTCTGCGCGCAACATCCGGTTGGGCCTGCCGCATTTCACTGTCGTCGGCGCGACGACGCGCCTGGCGCTGATGACCGCACCGCTGCGCGCGCGCTTCGGCGCGGTGTACCGCCTGGACTATTACGACCAAGCGATCATGGAGCAGATCATCCGTCGTGCAGCCGCCGTGTTGGGCCTGGAAACCGATGGCGAAGGGATCGCCGAGATCGCCCGCCGCAGCCGGGGCACGCCGCGCGTAGGTCTGCGGCTCCTACGCCGCGTGCGCGACTACGCCCAGGTGCGCGGCGACGGCGTCGTCACGGGCGCGCTGGCTGCCGAGGCGCTGGCGCTGCTCGACGTCGACGTTCTGGGTCTGGACGATCTCGACCGTCGCGTGCTGCGCTCCATCATCGAGAAATTCAACGGCGGGCCGGTCGGCCTGGACACAATCGCCGCATCGATCAGCGAGGAGGCCGACACGATCATGGATGTCGTCGAGCCCTATCTGCTCCAGCTCGGATTCCTGGACCGCACGCCGCGCGGGCGTGTGGCGACGCAGCACGCCTACGAGCATCTGGGCCTGCCTTATCCAGAACGGCCGCAGCAACCCAGCCTGTTGTAGGACGGAGCATGGCAGACCTCACCGGCCAACGTCTCGGTCAATATCTGATTCTCGAACGGATCAGCAAGGGCGCTACTTCCACCGTCTACAAAGCGTACCAGGAGAAGCTCGAGCGCTACGTCGCCGTCAAGGTTCTCTCGCCTCACTTTATCGACGAGGAAGGTTTCCTCGAACGCTTCAAGCAGGAAGCGCGCGCCGTCGCGCAGCTCGATCACCCCAACATCCTCCCGGTTTACGATTTCGATCAGGTCGGCGATGTCGTGTACATCGTCATGAAGTACGTCGACACCGGCACGCTCAAGGATCTGCTGGGCGCGCCGATCGACTTGCGCGCTACGTTGGAGATCGTGACGCAGGTGGGCCTGGCGCTGGGATTCGCGCATCGCCAGGGGGTCATCCACCGTGACGTGAAGCCCGGCAACATCCTTCTGGGCGAAGGCAATTGGGCGCTGCTCACGGACTTCGGCCTGGCCAAGATGCGCGCCGGCGATCGCAAGCTGACCAAGAGCGGCATTGGCCTGGGCACGCCGGACTACATGGCGCCCGAGCAAGGCCAGGGCTTGCCGGTCGACGGCCGCGCCGATCTGTACTCGCTCGGCTGCATGCTGCACGAGATGGCCACAGGCCGGGTTCCCTTCGAAGCCGATAGCGGTATGGCCGTCGTCGTGAAGCACATCACCGAGCCGCCGCGCCCGCCCCGTGAAATCAACCCCAGGCTCCCGCTCGCCGTCGAGCAGGTCATCCTGCGCGCGCTGGAGAAAGATCCGAGCCGGCGCTACCAGGCAGCCGAGTCGATGGTGGCCGACCTGGCTCGCGCGATTGGCAGCGCCGATCAGTTCGTGCTGCTCGAGGAGCTTCCTGTGCCTGCCCCGACGCGCGAGCGGCCTCGCCCGACTGTCCGGGTCGCCGAGACGAGGCCAGCGTTTCCCAGTCCGGCCCCGATCGTGCAGATGCGTGAGCAACTGGAGCGGCGCCGCCCGGCGCTCGAAGCGGGTATCAAGAGCGCAAGCGTCTGGCTCGCGCTCCGTCTGCACCATGTGCGCCAGGCGGCCGGAGCCATTCCGGGGCGATTCTGGCAGGGGCTGCGAAGACTGCCTGCCATGGCCGTGGCGCTCGTCAAGCGCGGCCACGCGGGCGTATCCACCGCATTGCCGGCGCGAGCGCCTGCTTCGTCACGCTCGGCGACTTCACGATTGAATACCTCTGCGGTCAGGACAAAGTCTGCTCGTGCCAGGACAGGCGCGACATCTAAGCAGAGAAAGGCCGGCGCCAGGTCCAGTTCCGTTCCATCGACGGGGCGGTTTGCCAACCGAATCCGGCTCGCGCTTGAAGCGGCGCGCGAAGGGTTGTCGCGTCATCGTCGTCTTGCGGCTGTCGCCATGCTCGCGCTGCTGCTCCTGCTACTGACACTGTGGCTTGCGGGCAAATCGGCCGGGAGCGTCGCTCCGACCCGGGCGGTGAGTGCCACAGACTCTGTATCCGGCACTTCGGTGGCGGTGGTGCCAGGCCCTGCCACCGTGGAGTCGACGCCCGCGCAACCTACCGACGTGCCGGCCGCATCACCTGTTCCAGATGCTCCGGCGGGCATGCTCCTGGCTCCGGGCGGCACATTCAAAATGGGCGCGACCGGCGGCAATTTCGATCCTGACGAGACGCCGCCGCATCGAGTCACCGTCGATCCTTTCTACGTTGACGCCGTCGAGGTAACGGTCGCGCAGTTCGCGCGGTTTGCCTCGGCCAGTGGCTATGTCACCGATGCGGAGAAGAAGGGCGACGCGACCACGTGGCGATCGGCAGACTCGCCCGATCGGCAGCGCTTTCCCGTCAACCGCGTGTCGTGGAACGACGCGGCCGCCTTCTGCCGCTGGTATGGCAAACGCCTGCCGACCGAAGCCGAGTGGGAGCTGGCGGCGAAGGGCTTCACCGAGAACATCTATTCGTGGGGCAATGCTTTCGACCCTAATAGGGCAAACACGCAGGAGCGCGGCGTGGGTCAACCGATTGCCGTGGTGAGCCTGCCGAACGGCGGCCCGTTCGGCGCGTACGACATGATCGGCAACGTCTGGGAATGGGTCGCCGACTGGTACGGCGGCGACACCTATGCCGTCTCTCCGTCGGTCAATCCTCAAGGCCCGGGGTCCGGGTTGGAGCGCGTGATTCGCGGTGGCTCGTTCAAATCCGACGGCGAGCGCGCCACGACGACGATTCGACGCAAAGCCAGCCAGGATGGCTGGTCGGACGACATCGGCTTTCGGTGCGTCAAAGACTTCTCCTCATCGTAATCAGACGCTAGACGAAATCACTGAGACACAGAGATCACGGCGAGTGTCGTGGTATACTGATCCGCGATGGATGTGAGCGCTCTCGGCAAGTGGCTGGTTCTAATCGGGTTGGGCATCGCGGCGCTTGGCGGCCTCGTGTGGCTGTTGGGACGTTTGCCGTTTTTTGGCAACCTGCCGGGTGACATTCGGATTCAGGGCGAGAATTTCGGTTGTTTCGTCCCGCTGGCGTCGATGCTGCTCCTCAGCCTGCTCTTGACGGTGATATTGAACATCGTCATTCGACTGTTGAACCGCTGACCTTGAAGACCTTCGAGCTAGACTACGATATTCCTCCCGAACTCATCGCCCAGACCCCGATCGAGCCGCGTGACGCGGCTCGTTTGCTCGTGCTCGACCGTCGCAGCGGCGCGCTGGCGCATCAGCGGTTCCGCGACTTGGTCGATTATCTACGGAGCGCCGATGTGCTCGTGTTCAACGAAACACGCGTGCTCAACGCTCGCCTACAGGCGGTGAAGATACCGACCGGTGGACGCGTCGAAGTGCTCCTGCTCAAACGGCTGGACGCGACGACGTGGGAAGGTCTCGTCGGCGGGTCAGGTGTGCGAGTCGGGTCACGGTTGCGGATCCTGCCGGCTTCCGAGCCGGCGTCCAGTGGCGTCGTCGTCAAGGTAATCGCCGAATTCGAGCGTGGCGGGCGCGTGCTGCGATTCGATCGCCCGATTGACGATCAGCTCGGCGTGCTGGGCAGCGTGCCGCTGCCGCCGTACATCCGTCAACCTCTCCAGGATTCGGAGCGATACCAGACCATATTTGCGCGCCTGCCGGGTTCGGTGGCCGCGCCGACGGCGGGGCTTCACTTCACGCCTGGCTTGGTGCAAACACTGCGAGAGCGCAGCGTCGAAATGGCTTTCGTCGAATTGCGCGTCAGTCTGGACACGTTCGGCCCGATCCTCGAAGAGGAGGTCGAGCAGCATCCCATCCACACCGAGTACTGCCGCGTGAGCACGGAGACGGTGGAGCAAATCGAGCGTGCCCGGCGTGCCGGGGGGCGCGTCATCGCCGTGGGTACGACTGCTGTCCGGACGCTGGAGACGGCTAGCCGGGTCGATGGCCGTGTGGCGCCGTTTGATGGCGACACGGGCCTGTTTATCACCCCTGGATACCGGTTCCGCGTCGTCGATGCAATGATCACGAACTTTCACCTGCCGCGCTCGACGCTGCTGGCGCTCGTCGCCGCGTTCGCCGGACTGGGGCAGATTCTAACTGCGTATCGCTCCGCGATCGCAGAGAGGTATCGCTTCTACTCGTTCGGAGATGCGATGCTGATTCTCTGATGGCGGCCGGACTGACCCGTCGCTGTTTGCGCCTTCGATAGTCGTGACGACTTCAGTCGTCGCCTAACTCGCTTCAGTCCTTGCCCAAGCGACTGACCCCACTCCGCTGCGCTACGGGGGCAAGTGAGTCGCCACTACGAGTCGTTGAGGCATTTTGCCCCCCGCAGGCGATTTGCGCCATTTGCGCCAAAAACCAGTGCGAATATAATAGTCGCGTATCTCGCCGCACTGCTGCAATCGGGGGAGTGATAAGCATGCAGGCCGAGGAAGTGCGTACACTGCTTGGAACCGGTCTCGACGAGTATTTTGCGTCGCTCGCACGCGAAAGGAGCTATTCGCGGAATACGATCGCGGCCTACCGCAACGACTTGGGACAGTTCGTCGATCACATCGTTGTGCTGAACGCCGTGCCGGAGGGCCGGTGGGCGAGCATGTCGCCGTACGTTGTCGTCGATTATGTCGTGCGACTCAAGGAAATGACGTGGCGCGATTCGTCGGGCCGTGAAAAGCACATGGCCACGTCCACGGTGGCGCGCAAGATCGCCGCGCTCAAATCGTTCTTCCGCTTTCTCGTGCGCATCGGCCAGATTGAGTCGGATCCGACGCTCGGTCTGGAAGCGCCCAAGGTCAAGAAGCGTCTGCCGCGCACGCTGTCGAACGCCGAAATCGAGCGCCTGCTCGCCGCGCCGGGGCAGTCATCCCAGCCCAAGATCCTGCGCGATCGCGCCCTGCTTGAGACGCTGTACGCCACTGGCATGCGCGTATCTGAGCTGGTGTCGCTGAACCTGGATGACGTGAACCTGGTCACGCACGATGTGCGCGTGCGCAACGATCGCGGCGACAGGGAGCGCATCGTCCCGATGCAGGATCGGGCCGTGGCGGCTCTGCAGGTGTACCTGGAGCGCGGCCGGCCTGCGCTGGCCAAGAACACGAAAGATCCGAACGCGCTTTTCTTGAACCATCGTGGACAGAAACTCACCCGCCAGGGCATGTGGCTGATCATCAAAGAGTACGCCGAACAAGCCGGCATCGACTTCGACGTGACGCCTCATACGCTGCGGCACTCGTTCGCCGCGCACATGCTGGAGAACAACAAGGCCAGCCTGGGTGAGGTGCAGCATTTCCTGGGCCACGCCAGTGTCTCTACGACACAAATCTATTCGCAGCTCGCCGTCGAGCCGAAGCCGGATCCGGTTGCCGGGGAGTGACCGGCGGCCGTCCGCGCGCTTCCGCTCTTCGTTAGCTGCCAGTCAAAGGAGCATCATGGGATACGTCGAGCAATTGATGGCTAAGGGTGAAGAGATCGTCTTGCGTGCCCGCCAGCACTGGGTGACGCTCATGGCTTCGGCTCTCACCAACGCGTTCATCGTGATAGTTGTTCTCGTGTTGTACGTCGCCGTTCGAAGCATCGAGTTGCTGAAGCCGGCGGAAACGGTGCTCGGCGTTGCCGCGCTCGTCGGCATCCTGTTCGGCCTGGCGCGGTTCAGCTGGGACTGGCTGCGCTGGTGGTCCGAAGAGTACATCGTCACTTCGCGGCGCGTGATCCAGAGCGAGGGCATCGTCAACAAGCGCACGGCCGACTCGTCACTGGAGAAGGTCAACGACGTGCTGCTGACGCAATCTTTCTTCGGGCGCATCCTGAGTTACGGCGATCTGGAAGTTGTGACGGGCAGCGACGTGGGGGTCAACAAGCTGACGCGCCTGCGAGACCCGATCACGTTCAAGACCGCCATGCTGGATGCGAAGGCGCAGCTAGGGGGGGAGTACGGCGAGCAGATGCGCGAGGTCACCGACCGCGACGTGCCGAAGCTGATCGAGGAACTCGATGCGCTGCGCAAGAAGGGCTTGATCACCGACGCCGAGTTCAACGAGAAGAAAGCGAGGCTGCTGTCACAACTGTGATGATGGATGATTTCGTCACTCGTCAACAGGTCGATGAAGCGGTCGCGGCCATCCGCGACCGCATTCATACCCGGCCCCGGGCCGGGGTCGTGCTCGGCTCCGGTTTGGGGGCGCTGGTCGACGCCGTCGAGTCGCCCGTCACGATCTCCTACGCCGACCTGCCCCACTGGCCGCGCTCGTCGGTGGAGGGTCATGCCGGACGGCTTGTGTCCGGTGAGTTGGAGGGCGTGGATGCGTTGGTGATGCAGGGACGCGCGCATCACTACGAAGGCTATTCCATGGGGCGAGTGACGTTCCCCATTCGCGTGATGCAGTTTCTAGGCGTCGATACCTTGATCGTCACCAACGCGGCCGGCGGGCTGAACCTGTCGTTCAGGGCCGGCGACGTCATGCTCATCAGGGATCATATCAATCTGATCGGAATGGCCGGCCAGAATCCACTGCGCGGGCCGAATGATTCGTCGTTTGGGATGCGCTTCCCCGACATGTCGCAGGCGTACGACTCGGCTTTGCGCGCGCTGGCGCAGCGTGTGGCTCGCGATCAGGGCATTGAATTGCGCGAGGGCGTGTATATCTGCCTGGGAGGACCTAGCTTCGAAACGCCGGCAGACGTGCGCTTCCTTCGTCTGATCGGCGCCGACGCCGTCGGCATGTCGACCGTGCCCGAGGTCACCGTGGCGCGCCACGGCGGTCTGCGGGTCCTCGGACTGTCGGGCATTAGCAACGCGCTGCCGCCCGAGGGCGTGACGCACGCGACGACGCACGAAGAAGTGCTCGAAGCGGGCCGGACGATCGTTCCTAAGATGCTGACTATCGTCCGGGGCGTCCTGCGCGCGCTCAGAGCATAGGGCGCGCATGGCTGCGTTCGTCCGGGTTGTCGAGCAGTTCGCCGCCGTGCTGTACATTGTGTGCCTCGCCGGCATGGCCTGGTCGCTCCGATCGGCCTGGCTGGCAAATCGCGAGAGCAGGGACACGCTGTACTCGCTCGAGCGCGAGGCTGCCACGGCGCGTATGGGGCGCGGCCTGCTGAGTGCGCTAGGATTCGTGGCGCTCGGCGCGGCTGTGTTCGTCGTCGCTCAGGTGGTCGCGCCCCGATTGCCTGCGGGCGAAGCGCCGACGCCGACTCCGCCCGGCCCCCTCGTCACGCTGACGCCGACGGTCACGCCTTTTCCTACGCCGACGCCGATCAGCTCGCCGACGCCGGCACCTTCGCCGAACGCGACCGTAGCCGCCATCGAAACGATCGAGACCTCCACGCCGGCGCCGACGCCCATCCCACTGCCTCCCGAGGCTTGCCCCGATCCGAACGTGCGCATCGCTGCGCCTGGCGACGGAACCGTGCTGGCCGGCGCGTTTCAAGTTTTCGGCACGGCTAATATCGAGAACTTCGCGTTCTACAAGTTCGTGCTGAATGGGCCGGCGACGAACTTCGAAGATCGCACTGCCGGCGATGTATACAAAACGCCGGTCGTCGATAGTTATCTCGGCACGGTCGATGAATCGCTGGTTGCCAACCTGTTGCAGTCCCCCGGCGCGTACCGCTTTAAGCTGATCGCGGTCAACAACGAAGGCAACGAGGCGCCGGCATGCACCATCACCCTGCAGTTCCTTCCCTCCACACCCGCGCCTCGCTGAGTGCTTTCCGGGAGATGCCCCACAAAGACGCAGCGGTCGCACTAGACGACAGGCCATTAGCGCCGCCGCTGCGCGGCAGAGCAGGTGCAATGGCGCCTTGCCCTCCAGGTTGCGGAGACGAGATCGGGATGGTAGAATCGCGTCGATGGCAGGCCTGACGATTCGTCCCGCCCTGATAGGCGATATGCAAGAGTGCCTCGAGTTCGACGCATCGTACGCTACTGAGTACGTCTGGCAAATGGAGTCCCACGCATCGAGCGGCGAGATCCGCGTCAGTTTTCGTCATGTGCGGCTGCCGCGCTCGATGCGAGTGGAATATCCGCGCGACGCGGAGGCGTTGCTGGCCGAGTGGCGTTTGCGGGAGATGCTGCTCGTGGCCGAGCGCGATCGGGTGAAGCTGGGTTACGTCTCACTTGGCGTCCAGCCGGGGCAGCGCGTGGCGCAGATAGGCGATCTGATCGTGGGACGCATGTATCGGCGCACCGGCGTCGGCTCGGCGCTGATCGGCGCTGCGCTGCGCTGGGCGCGCGATCGCGGTCTCAAGCAGGTCGCTATCGAAGTTCAGACTAAAAACCATCCGGCGATTTCATTGTTGAACAAGCTTGGATTCACGTTTTGCGGTTTTAACGACAGGCACTATCTTAACCGGGATATCGCGCTCTTCTTCTCTCGCAGGGTGCGCTAGTCTGCGCGAGAGCTCCCCGGCTCGACCCCGGCGATTCCGCGGCTTTTCGACGTGACACTCACGACGATCTTCATCTTCATCAATACGCTCATCGCCACGGGCATCGCGGTAACCGCCTTTTCGCTGATGCTGTACGTGGTGCGCTACAACTGGTCCTCGCCGGTGGCGCGCGCGTTTGTGCTCATCCTCGCCGGCACGATGATCGTATTTACGGGTGACGCCGTGCTGCCGCGCGTGACGTCGATCGGCGCAGCCGAGGGCTGGCTGCGCTTCGAGTGGATCGGCATTGCGCTGGCGCCGGCAGCCTACCTGCACTTCTCGGACGAAGTGCTGCGCACGACCAACGCCGTGTCGCTGCGCCGGCGGCGCGGCGTGTACCTCGGCTACGCCTACGCCGTAGTGTTCGCCTTCGCCGCCCTGGCAACCGATTGGCTCGTGCGGCCAGGCGTCACGTCGCTGGTCACGCCTCGCCTTTCGCCGGGGCCGCTTTTCCCTGTCTACGTCGCGTATTTTGCCGTCGCCGTCGGGTTCGGCTTCCGCAATATCGTCGTCGCGCGCGCGCGTTGCCTGACGCCGACTTCGCGGCGGCGCATGACCTATCTTCTGCTGTCGTCCACCGCGCCGTCGCTCGGCGTGTTTCCGTTTCTGTTGGTCGTGGGTCAGGGCGGGGTCGAGATCGGCCCGGGTTTCTGGCTGCTCGTGGTCGTGGGGAACGCGACGATCGGCCTGATGTTGCTGTTGATGGCCTACAGTGTCGCGTTTTTCGGCGTGCTCGCTCCGGATCGCGTCGTCAAGCGGCGGTTGATTCGATTCTTGCTGCGCGGTCCGGTCACGGCTGGCGCCGTCATCACGGCGATGCTGGTCTTCACGCGGCTCGAGTCTCTGCTCAACCTGCCTCGCGAGACGCTGATGGTGGGGGCCGTCGTGATCTCGGTCGTCGTGTTCGCCGTGCTGCGCGGGTCATTCCAGCCGCTGATCGACTTGCTGCTGTTTCAGCAGGATCAGGACGAGCTGGCCTATATCGAGCAGCTCGGCGAGCGGCTCTTGACGACGACCGATCTACAGCAGTTTCTGGAGAATGTCCTGACGTCGGTCATCGATTTGCTGCGGACGCCGACCGCGTTCATCGCGTCGCGCCGCGCGGGCGATCGCTGGGAGATGCTGGCGATCATCGGAGCGGTGCAGCCGGTCGAGCGTGTCCTGGGCGAGCTGCGATCGGGCGTTCAGACGACGGAGCCTGCCGGCGGCCCGCACCGCGCCGACGGTTTCTGGACCTGGCCGCTGCGCTCGCGCGGCGATGGCGAGCTGATCGGCGCGCTGGCTGTGGCAGGCGGTGGCGCGCCGCCTGAGCTGGGCAACGATGAGCGAAAACAGCTTGACGTGTTGATGCGCCAGGCGGCCATCGCGCTCGACGATCGCCGCTTGCAGGAGGAAGTCTTCGCCGCCGTCGAACAGATATTGCCGGAGATCGACGTGATCCAGCGGCAGCGCGGCGCGCAGCGCTACCTTGGCTCGCCCCCACAGCCGCCGCTCGAAGCTGCGCTGGGCACGGATCCGGAGTTCGTCACGCACGTCAAGGATGCGCTCAGCCACATGTGGGGCGGCCCCAAGCTGACGACTAGCCCCCTGCTGCGCATGGCTGTCGTCGATCGGGCGCTGTTTAACCACAATGGAAATGCTCCCAAAGCGCTGCGCGCCGTCCTGGTCGACGCCATTGAGTTGCTGCGGCCAGACGGCCCGCGCAGCCTGACGGCCGCCGAGTGGATGCTATACAACATTCTCGAGCTGCGCTTTCTGCGCGGCGAGCGCGTGCGCGACATCGCCCGCAAAATGGCAATGAGCGAAAGCGATCTTTACCGCAAGCAGCGCGTGGCGGTGGGCGCGGTGGCACGGGTGCTGGCGCAGATGGAGCAGAATGCGCTGGAGACGACAAACTCTCCAGCCGGAGAGCCTGTCGGGCTAACTCCGGTGAACGGCGATCGGGGAGTGATCAGTGATCAGTGATCGGTGATCAGTGGATCGACCACTGATTACTGGTGACTGGCGACTGATGACTGACGACTGATTACCGAGCCACTGCAGGGGTCCGTGCGCGCGTTTGACATTTGTGATGGCGATCCTATAATATGTGGCACTTTGGCACATCATGCAACTGGCGCTTGCCCGACAGTGGGTATCGAACTAGATGTGGAAAGGTGGCGCGCATGACCCGTGAAGCACTTCAGGACCTATCGTGCGACGAAGCTTATTGGGAATCGCTGCTGAGAGACGTTGAGACACAGGCACCAGAGCCGGCCGGAGATCATTTTCGCGCGCCTGCGGGTGCGCCGCGCTCCGACGCCGCTGGCGCGGCGTGGACGGCCGCGCTGCGAGCCTCGGAGAACGACGAGGTGATCCAGGTTCAGTCGGTTGGCTCCAATCGCGGCGGCCTCCTGATTGAGTGGAATGGCCTGCGCGGCTTCTTGCCCGCCTCGCACATCTGTGGGTTGGCCGCTCACCTCGACGATGAGGGCCGCCGCAGGGAAATCGTGCAGCGCGTCGGGCGCATGTTCAATGCCAAAGTGATCGAGATCGATCGCGGTCAGAGCCGCTTCGTCGTGTCCGAGCGGTTGGCCTGCACGCAGCAGGATCGGCGCGCTGCCCTGCTCGCGGAGCTGGAGAGCGGGCAAGTGCGCTCCGGCGTCATCACGAGCGTGTGCTCGTTCGGCGCGTTCGTCGACCTGGGCGGCGTGGAAGGGCTGCTGCACATCAGCGAGATCTCGTGGGGGCGCGTGAATCACCCAGGCGACTGCCTGAAGGCCGGCCAGAGCGTGCGCGCGCTAGTGATGAGCGTCGATCGCGAAAACGAGCGGGTGGCCCTGAGCGTCAAGCGCCTCTATCCCGACCCGTGGATGACGGTCTCGGAGCGGTATTCGGTTGGTCAAGTCGTGCAGTGCGTCGTGACCAGCGTAGTCGCCTTTGGCGCATTTGCGCGCCTGGAGGACGGATTGGAAGGGCTGATTCACGTCTCGGAGCTGGCCGAAGGCAACTTCATGCATCCGCGCAATGTCGTGTGTGAAGGTCAGACGGTCCGGGTGCGCGTGCTCAACGTCGACGCCGCGCACCGGCGGCTAGGACTGTCGCTGCGCCGCGTCGACGGCGACTTGGTGGAGCGAGCCACGTAAACCAGGAAGCCGAGAGTATGGCACGCAAGCATCGAGCGCGGGACAAGGCTAAGCCGGGAAAATCTGCGCAGCACAGGCCCGAACCGCGCCGCCGACAGTTGCGAATTGCATTTGGCGCGCGCCGGCAGGAAATCGCCGGCGTTTTGCTGATCGTGTTAGCGGCGATCTCGCTGCTGGCGCTGGCGGGCATCACGACCGGTTTTCTGATCGATTGGTGGAGCGCGCTGCTCAAACGCGTCTTCGGGGTGGGCGCGTATGTGGTGGCAGTCAGCTTTGGCCTGGCCGGCTATTTCATCATCCTTCGGGCACAGGGGAAGGTCAGCCGGATTCAGTGGCTGCGCCTGATCGGGCTGGAGGGGGCTTTCTTCGCGGCGCTGGCGGCGCTGCATGCGGCGGCGTGGTGGGCGGACTCTTGGGCGCTCATCGATCAGGGAACCGGCGGCGGCATCGTCGGCTGGGGCCTGTCGACCGCGCTCGTCGATTCGGTCGGTCGCGCGCCGACGGCCCTGGTCTTCGCAGCCGTCGCGTTCGGCGCGCTGACCCTGGCTCTGAAAATTGACTGGCGGGCGATCGTCGATCAAGGCTGGAACAGGCTCAACACACGGCTTGTTCGACCGGAGTCGCCTCCCGTTCACGACCCGACTCCTCCGCCAGCGCCGGTATCGGCGCCGGCATCGACCCCCACATCCGTTCCAACACCCCGATCCATACCCATCGTCACGGCCAAGCCACGCCCGGCCCCGGAGCCTGCCCCGGCGGGGACCGCGAGCGCGCCTCGCGTCGCCGTCGTCGGGCCGCCCAAAGAAGTGCGTCCCGAGCAGCTTGGACTGCCTTTGCCCGAGAAGAAGGTGGCCGACATTCAAGGCGTCCTGCCCGCGCTCGATCTCTTGCTGGATCACTCGGCGGAGGGCATTGCCGAGCACGAGGCGGCGCGCCAGAAGCAAATCATCGAGGAGACGCTACGACACTTCAGGTTGGAAGGGCGCGTGGTCGAAATCAACAAGGGACCCGCTGTGACGCAGTTCGGGCTGGAGCCGGGCTACATCGAGCGGCCAGGACTGGACGGCGAGCCTCGCCGCCAAAAGGTGCGCGTGGGGCAGATCACGTCGCTGGCGAACGACCTGGCGCTGGCGCTGGCCGCCCCCTCGCTGCGCGTCGAGGCGCCCGTGCCGGGCAAGGGATATATCGGCATCGAAGTGCCGAACGAGAAGATCGCGCTCGTGTCGCTGCGCGGCGTGATGGCCGGCGCAGCCTTCGCGCGCGAGGAATCGCCGCTGCGCATCGCGCTGGGGCGCAACGTGTCCGGCGAGCCGATCGTCACCGACCTGGCTGCCATGCCGCATCTGCTCGTCGCCGGGACGACCGGCTCGGGCAAGAGCGTGCTCATCTCGGCGCTGACGGTTTGCCTGACTTTCTCGAACACACCCGCCGACCTGCGCCTGGTGATGATCGATCCGAAGATGGTCGAGCTGGTGCGCTTCAACGGGCTGCCGCACATCTACGGGAAGGTGGAGACGGACACCGAGCGCATCGTCGGCGTGCTGCGCTGGGTGACGCACGAGATGGACCGGCGCTACAAGCTGATTGCCGATATGGGCGTGCGCAACCTGAAGGACTATAACCTGCGGCTCCAGAAGAGCGGCCAGCCGAAGCTGCCGATGATTGTCGTGATGATCGACGAGCTGGCCGATCTGATGCTGACTTCGCCGGTCGAGGTGGAGAAGACGCTGTGCCGCCTGGCGCAGATGGCGCGCGCGACCGGCATCCACCTGGTCGTCGCCACGCAGCGTCCCTCGACGGATGTGGTGACCGGCTTGATCAAGGCGAATTTCCCGGCGCGCGTCGCCTTCTCGGTCGCATCGAGCGTCGACTCACGCGTGATCCTCGACACCGTCGGCGCGGAGACATTGCTCGGGCGCGGCGACATGCTGTTCCAGTCGCCTGAGTCAGGGCGGCCGGTGCGCATCCAGGGCTGCTTCGTGTCCGATCGCGAGATCGAATCCATCGTGAGTTTCTGGCATAACCAATATGCCGAGGCGCTGCCGGAGCCTGCGCCGTGGGACACAAGCATGTCGCAGTGGCTCAAGGTCGGATCGGGCAAAGCGAGCGCGGGCGCGCTCGTCGTCGACGAAGACGACGAGGCGAAATTGCTACAGACGGCGATCGACCTGGTGCGCCGCGAGGGCGGGGCCAGCGCGTCACTGCTCCAGCGCAGGCTGCGCATCGGTTATCCCAAGGCCGCGCGCCTGATCGACGAGATGTACGAGATGGGCATCATCGGCCCGCCGGTCGAAGCGGGGAGGTTGCGCGAGGTGCTGCCGCCGAAGTAGCACGACACGGATTCTGGACACGGATACACGGAAACAGACACGGAAACACGACACTGCTAGGACGCGAATGAACGAATGCGCCGGATGGCTACGCGCTGGGCAGGAGGGGTTCATGAGCAAGAAGGTTGCCGGACCGCATGAGGATCTCACTTATCGCATCAATGGCGCAGCGATGGCGGTGCATAGGCGATTGGGACCGGGCTATAAGGAGGCAGTGTATCAACGAGCACTCGAAGCAGAGTTTGAGGCAGTGGAGCTTGCTTTTGAGCCGCAGAAGAAATATGAAGTGTATGACAACGAACGTTTAGTAGGCTACTATATCCCAGATTTTGTTGTCGAAGGCAAGGTGATTGTCGAGATCAAAGCGTTCGCCACCTTGCATCAGAAGTACCTGGGACAGGTGATAACATACCTGGATCATACAGGGCTAGCGGTCGGCTTGCCGATCAATTTTGGCGAACGCAGCCTGCGACCGCGCCGCGTGTTTCCGTCGCCGCAAGCGACGGAGTTTCGCATCAATCATCAGTGGCTATTTGTGCCCGATTGGCTCAAGGCTGAAAGAGCATCGTCGTCTAGGTAAAGTGGCTGCACAACACGGATTCTGGACACGGATACACGGAGAGAACACAGCTTGCGTCCGTGTATCCGTGTGTTTCCGTGTCGTGCTTCCGCTTGCACCATATCCCTCTTCGTTTCCCTCCAGTAGCACATAACTCACGTCAAACACGCCGTCCAGCGGCACACTGACCGAGCCGGCGTTGAAGATGTGCCACCGACCGGCACGCCTAGCTACTGTACTTCTAGCAAGAAGCCGTAGAGCACGTCACCAACTCCGTCCCAGGCAGCGAAAACTAGCAACACATACGTTCCCGGCTCGAGGGAGATCGTGAAGCGCGGCTCTCGCTCCAAGGAAAGCGAGAGCCGCAGCACTGCCTCTTTGTCGATGTTCCACTCACGCCAGTCTTGGCCGTGTTGAATCTCGTCCTCCGGAGCCATTCGGAGTGCTTGGAGAGATAGGACATCTGGACGTTCGCTTAGGGGCAAGCGCAGATGGGTTTCTATAGGAGATTGCGCTGCCAATGGCTTCGAAACCGTTCGAATGGCGGGCCCATCTGCACACTCACCTCTCCAGCAATAGCCCCCAATGCCAGAGACCTGCTCCTTTGCGTCTATCTCCAGCGTTGCTGGCGGTGGCCGATAGTAGGCTTCTAGAGTGGCAACCTGTGCGGTGCCAATGGTTTCTTGCGTGGCTCGTTCGTGTGAAGGCTCGCCCGTCCGAATTGGCGCAGGCGAGGCAGTGACAAGGCGAACGGTCACTATTGCACTAGGCGGCTTGGTCGGAGCCTTGCCTGGAGAGTTGGACAATGAGGGTTCAGGAGAAGAGGTTGGTGCTTGGATAGTTGGAGGGGACGAAATGCAGGCTGTGAATAGCACGCTCAAGAGAAGAGGCCATAAGCCTTTTGGCATTTTGTGTCTCTGTGCCTCCGTGGCAATCTGCTCAATTCTCACCAACCAGCTCATCCGCCATAACCTCGGCGGGCAAGTCGCGCAGGCGCTGCCAGGCCGGCTTCTTCTTCTCCTCTGCCTCGTCCATCTGCTGGCGCAGCTCGAAGATCTGATCGCGCAGCAGCGCCGCCTTCTCGAACTCCAGAGCGTGCGCCGCCTGCTTCATCTGTTTCTCAAGCTCTTTGATCAGCCGTGCCAGCTCGTCCTTCGGTATCTTCCTGCTGACGCGATAGTCAGCCTTTTCCTCGGCCGCGACGCGGATCGAGTCGGTCAGGTCGCGCACGGCCTTGACGATGCTCGACGGGACGATGTTGTGTGCCTCGTTATAGCGCGCCTGGATGTCTCGGCGGCGATTCGTCTCGTCGATAGCGCGCTGCATCGACTCGGTGACCGTGTCGGCGTACATGATCACCGTGCCGTGCACGTGCCGGGCGGCACGGCCCATCGTCTGAATGAGCGAGGTCGTGCTGCGTAAGAAGCCCTCTTTGTCGGCGTCGAGGATGGCGACGAGCGACACTTCGGGCAGGTCAAGGCCCTCGCGCAGCAGGTTGATGCCGACGACGACGTCGTAGTTCCCCAGGCGCAGGTCGCGCAGGATCTCGGTGCGCTCGATCGTCTGGATCTCGGAGTGGAGGTAGTGGACTTTGGTGTTGAGTTCCTTCAAGTAGTCCGCCAGGTCCTCGGCCATGCGCTTGGTCAGCGTCGTGACGAGGACGCGCTCACCGCGAGCGACGCGCTTCTGAATCTCGGCGACGAGATCGTCCACCTGGCCTTTCACCGGCTTGACGACGATTTGCGGATCGACCAGGCCGGTCGGGCGGATGATCTGCTGCACGACCTGCTGGCTGCGCTTCAGCTCGTACTCGGCAGGCGTGGCCGAGGTGAAGATCGTCTGCCCCATGCGTGCTTCGAACTCCTCGAACGTGAGCGGGCGGTTGTCGAGCGCGCTGGGCAGGCGGAAGCCGTACTTGACCAGCTCCTCCTTGCGGCTGCGGTCGCCGTGATACATGCCGCGCACCTGTGGGACGCTGATGTGACTCTCGTCCATCATCAGCAGGTAATCGTCCGGGAAGTAATCGACGAGGGTCCACGGCGGCTCGCCGGCCGCGCGCCCGTCGAGGTGGCGCGAGTAGTTCTCGATGCCGGCGCAGTAGCCAACCTCGCGCAGCATCTCCAGATCGTACTTCGTGCGCTGCTCGATGCGCTGCGCTTCGAGCAGCAGATCGTTCTGCTTGAGCCACTGCACGCGCTCGGCCAGCTCCTTCTCGATCTTTTCGACGGCGCGCTTCAGCTTGTCTTCGACGGTGATGAACTGCTTGGCTGGATAGATCGAGACGGACGCTTCGGCCTTGAGGATCTCGCCGGTGAGCGGGTCGATCTCGGTGATGCGCTCGACGACGTCGCCCCAGAACTCGACGCGGTAGGCGGTCTCGGCGTAAGCGGGGAAGACCTCGAGCGTGTCGCCCCGCACGCGGAAGCGCCCGCGCGCGAAATTCACGTCGTTGCGCTCGTACTGGACGTCGACGAGGTGACGCAGCAGCAGGTCACGCCGGCGCGTTTCGCCCGTCGCCACGTGGATGACGACCTTCCCCCAGTCCTCCGGATTGCCGATGCCGTAGATGCACGATACCGAGGCGACGACGATCACGTCACGCCGGGACATCACGGCCGAGGTGGCAGACAGCCGCAGCCGGTCGATCTCCTCGTTGATCGACGTGTCTTTCTCGATGTACGTATCGGTCTTGGCGATGTAGGCTTCCGGCTGGTAGTAGTCGTAATACGACACGAAGTACTCGACGGCGTTCTTGGGGAAGAACTCCCGAAACTCGGCGTACAACTGCGCGGCCAGTGTCTTGTTGTGCGCCATCACCAGCGTGGGCTTTTGGGTCTGCTGGATGACGTGCGCGATGGCGAATGTTTTACCGGTGCCGGTCGCGCCGAGCAGCGTCTGATGCTTGAAGCCCTTCTTGATGCCGTCGACGAGCCTGACGATCGCTTCGGGCTGATCGCCCGTCGGCCTGAGATCGGAGACGAGATCGAACTTCTGGGGCATAATTGCCTTTCTAATCGGCGAGTCGGCGAATGGGCGTTGTCAACCCAATGATTATACCCGAAGCGGGCCAACCGTTGCATCCCCCGGTTTTTTCACCGCCGGTTGACTTCGAGGCGAATCGCTCCTATACTGCTGGCAACGCGGGTAGCCATGCCCGGCATCAGGTGTCGAGCGGGCTGGTGTACTATATCATCCGTCAGTCAGCAGGTGGGTCTTTTCAATGGAGGAGGAGAGGTGGCGAAGGCTGATTTTCTGGCGTGTGCGGTCGACGAGTTCGGAGGGTTTGTGAGGTTGCATGGTTTTGCCTGTTGACGAATACAGAAGTGTGTCATAATCAATTGCAGCACGGTTGGTGTGTATAATCAAGAGTTGGGCACTTCCATTTCACAAGCAAGTGGCCGTTTCAGTCTATGAGTGAAACCTTTGTTGTCGCTCTCATTGCTTTTCTCGGGACGCTTCTAACCGTTTGGGTCGGCTATCAGCAATGGAAACGTCAACACATAGTGGCGAGTCGGCAGGCTTATCAGAATGACCGCCAAGCCGTTTACAAGCGATTATGGGAGTTACTACCAGACTCAACTACTCCACTCCCAAGCGAAGGCGATCTGGAGAAATCCCTTGAAGGCATACAGGTTTTTCTACAAAAGAACGAACTCCATGTTGACGAAAGAGATGGGGTGCTTATCATTAAGTACTTAGGCGACCTACTCAAACTGAGGCAACTCGTTTCAGAAGCAGAGTCTCAGTATGAGTCCGAAAGACAACCGCAAATCGTGCTTACGCCAGCGGATGTTGCTAAAATCCCAAGGGGCAGCAAAGAAACATTTTTCCAAAGATGGTACTGGAAACTAAGAAGAGAAATAGACCGACTACGATGGTTTTCTTTCGAGAAGTTTCTCTCTAGCCCGCATTCTTTCTGGTATGTGCTTACTGCAATGCTTATGCCATCGGTTGCATCGGAGTGGTACGGTAAAGCCCTCCGGCAGATATACGCCCTTTCCACTTCAGCAGGAAAGTCTCGCAAGCGACTTGTCTACAAAATCCGGAGTGTCCTGAGCGGACAACAATAGAGGAGTAGCCAAAGTGACGCAATGGGAATATAGAATGCTCACAATGGCCTATCCCGACTCAGTTCACGGCGTTGGAATAGTGAAATATGTGGATGGGCAAGAAGTGCCAAACTGGAAACAGCGTAGTTGGTGGGCCATCCACGCGTTGAATGAGCTTGGAAAAGAAGGATGGGAACTTGTCGAAGTGGTATGGCGGAGAGGGCCCGGAGAGTCTATAACAAACGACCCGGTATATATCCTGAAACGCCCAATTCAATAGTTCGTAATTCGTAGCGGAGGCCTATCAATCTATCATCGTGCCCAACACCGGGTTGCAGGCGACGTTGCTCCGCTGCGCTCCGCAACGCGCCTGAACCCGACCGTTCGGCGGAGAGTCGGAGGGCGCCCGGGGAACGCTGGCTAATGGAGGCCGGTTCGCAGAGAGGCGAGTCCAGCATGGTCGAAATTGTCTGGGAGTTCGTCGTCAAGGAGGAGGCCCGAGGCCAGTTCGAGTTAGCGTACGGCCCAGGCGGCGCGTGGAGCAAGCTGTTCGCACGGTCCCCGGGCTTCCGAGGCACCACCCTGCTGCGCGACACGAAGCATCCGCGGCGGTATCTGACGATCGACTTCTGGGAGACAGAGGCCCAGCGGGAGCAGGTGCTGGCCGAACACAAGGCCGATTACTCTAACCTGGAGGCCGCCTTTGCTGAGTGGACCGAGTCTAGGACTGAGGTGGGTATCTTCAGCGTGCTGGCCGAGGCGACGGTGCACCCCCGTGGCAGAGCAGGGCGAACCAAAGCTGGAGAGGCCGGTCGAAGGAGCCGCCGAATAACTCGCTGAAGCCGATTCGGCTGGCGGGCGAATAACGACCAGGGTGCGGCCCGTTCGCTCGAAACTGCACGCTGCAGAGGACGAGCGGGAGAAAAAGGGCTGTTTACCGATCGAGCAACGAATTGATCAGAGCTTCTCGTTCCATCCCAAGGTGCTGAGCAACATCCTTCAGAATTGAGTTGAGCGTTCCTACCTTGAGCGGGCTATGGTGGGGGATGGAGGTAGCTGGCGCATCCCCATGCGCCAGCTACGGGGTTTTCGGCAAGGTTCTAAGGCGTAGGCGTCGGCAGTGAGAGCGTCGGAATTCCAGTCGGTGTCGGAAACGGGAAGGGAATCGACGGAAAGGTCGGGTAGGGAGTCGGTCTGACGCCGGCGCAGCCGCCGGCATCGCAGGTGATGACGATACGCGCCGGTACAAAGCTGTTGTTGTAGAAATCGGCGTCGCCGATCTCGCCGCGCGACCAGCGTTCGAGGGTATAGCGATCCAGGCGCAGAACCGTGTCGCTCGTGCCCGTCATGTCGGTCGCCGCGATCCACAGCGTGTACAGCGGCGGATCGATCCGGAGAAAGTGCTGCGCGGCGACTTGCTTGACCTTCTCCAACATCTCGGCGTATCCGGGCCGGTTGCGGATCGGGCTGTCGTACTGGATCATTAACTGCGGCTCGCCGCCGGAATCGAACCAGTAGACGTTCGAGTGGATGCCTTGAGCCAGGAGCGCAGATTGAACTATGGCGGGCGTCGACGTGTAGCTGACATGGGCAGCCATCGGCTGACCGCCAGGTGCGCCGTCTACGCTTGCCGTCGCCGCTGCCGTGGGAGGAGCAGCCGGCAGGGTTGCCGGCGCCGGAGTCGGCGTCGCGCTGGGAAGCGGCGCGACCGCCGGCCGGGGCGTGCGTGTGTGGCGCGCTGGAAACGTGGGGAACGCGCGGGCGGTTGAAGTTGGAGCGGGCGGATTCCGTGTCGGCTGTGGCATCGCGCAGCCTGCGAAGACGAGTGCTACTGTCGACAAGAGTAGAAGCAATCGCATTACCCGAAAAGCCATCAGCCATCAGCTATCAGCCATCAGCCATCAGCCATCTGCTATCTGCCATCCCCCTCAGCGCACGTAGATCGGATTGCTGAAGATCCAACCCTTGCCGCCCCGGGTGACTTCGACCCGGTAGGCTCCTGCGTCGGCCGTCGTGTATTTGAGCGTCCGTCCACCGCTCGCGGCGACGATGCCCTTGTCGGCGCGAATCAGTCGAGTGCTGGCTGGAGCCGGGGTCTCTACTTCGAAGGTGACAGCAGCCGCGCGCTTGAGGTCATCGCCGATGCCCGCTGAGTTCGCCATGCTGCGCGCAGTGAATTTGAAGCCTCGCGTGTTGCCGAGCAGGTCGTATCCGATCCAGCCGCGCCCGTTTGCCAGCGCCGCGTAGATCGACTGCTTGTCGGGCGCCACATCACTGCTGAGCGGCTGCTCGATCAGCAGGTGCGTGTTGACGCAGCGGAAGAGATACTGGTAGGGGAATACCGTGCGCGAGATAGGGCCAAGCGAGTATGTCCCGCCGTGTGCGTCAGCGCCGCCGATGGCTGTCACGCGACGACCCTGGGCCAGCAGACCGTCCCAGATCGCGAGTATCTGCCGAAACGGGCCTTGAATCGTGCGCTGCGGGTTGAAAACATTCCACAACGCCATCAGGCGATTGGGGATGCGGCCTTTGAACTCCGACATGTAGTTCCACACCTCGATACCGGTGTAACCCTCGACATCCCAGTCGACCCAGTCCAGCGCGTCTTCGCCCATGAAGTGCAGCGGCGGATCGATCGGGTGCGCCAGGAACGTGAGCGCGCCGCGCGCGCGCGCAGCGTCGATCAGCCCCTGCGGCGATTCGGCGTGCAGACACATCTCGGCGTCCGCGCCGTAGATGAGCATATGGTTGGCCTGTGGCTGGCGCCGATTGTCGTGCACTTCCTCGCCGACGAGGACGAGCACGCCGTCGTGATAGCCCTCCGGTCCCTTCACCCAGACGTTGTGGTCGGTGACGACGACGAAGTCCAGGCCGGCTGTGGCTGCCGCCTGCGCAATCTCGGCATGGTACAACTCGCCATCCGAGAAAGGAGTGTGCATGTGTAGGTTGCCTGCGATTTCGTAAGTGCGCATGCGTGTCAACGAACTTTGAAGGTGACCGGCACTTTCAAAGTGCCGGTCACCTTAGAAGAGACTTGCCTGATTCGGTTTCTCTTCCTTCGGCTTGAGCGTGTGGTAGCCGCGCTGCCTGGCCCACTCAGGATCGGGGCCGCGCCAGCCGAAGCGCTCGAAGTCGACGCGCCCGCGCTCGTCGAACTCGACGCCCTCGGCTTCGAGCCGCTTGCGCTGGATTTCCGCGCCTCGCCCGGCGCGCGGGCTGATCTTGCCCTGTGCGTTGATCACGCGCTGCCACGGCACGTCGGGATCGTTCACGCCGGCCATGGCGTATCCGACCAGGCGCGCGTCACAGCCCGCGCCGACAATTTGAGCCACTGCGCCGTAGGTCGTGACTGTGCCCCACGGCACTTGCTTGACGACCTCGTAGATGCGGGGGAAGAGCGCTTCGAGTTCCGGCGTGATGTTACTTCTTTTGGAATTCATTCCACAGTGCCTGCTCAGTTTTGTTCAGCATCCTTCGGGCAGCTACTCGCATCGCTTCCTCAGGCGAACGCCCGCGCCGAATCTCCTGGTAATACAAGGCGTCCCGCGCCATGATAAAGAGGCTATTTGCAATCGCCAGTTTGACTTCGGGCGGAACCTTCTTGAGAAACTCAATGTGCGCCGGCACCATCTCCAGCTTGGCGGCCCGCACCGCGCGGCGGATTTTCTCTTCGGACGAGAGACCTGATTGACCTAGCATAGTTTCTGGTGCAAAACGCGCCGAGTGACAGAATCCCTGTCCCTGCACTTTCCATTCGGCTGAACCTTAACAACTCGCTTAGCTTCTGGCGGCCACCGTGCGGCCGATGACGGCCAGATTGCCGGC
>Ga0209342_10001651_pt1 | contig 24791 bp, 32 predicted proteins | sample RifCSP16_2_FD_184023 | JGI IMG/M metagenome (GOLD analysis project Ga0209342, IMG submission 184023) | Soil microbial communities from Rifle, Colorado - Rifle CSP2_sed 16_2 (SPAdes) (version 2) | ecosystem: Environmental > Terrestrial > Deep subsurface > Rock core/Sediment | place: Rifle... | reverse complement strand
CGAGCGAGCGGACACGGGGATGCATGACTTCGGACTGCGAGCCTGAGGTCGTACGCGTAAGCGTAACTGGTTATTGTAGGCGTTACAATTCGTGGACGGGTCCCGCATCCGGAGGCCGCAATGCAAAAACCGCTCGAGATCGTCCCGGCCAAGAAGGCCGAGTACGTTCGCACCCGCACCGACAAGTACTTCACCAAGTCGCGCGAGGTGGTCGAGAAATTCGGCGACAAGACCGTCACCTACGGGGTGTTCATGCGCCGGCGGGTGATCTGCGCCATCAACCCGGCGATCGAGTGCCTGCGCGAGTACTACCCGGCGACCGGGACACCGCTCCAGATCACCCGCCCCTACGAGGAGGGCGCGTTCGTTCCCGACGGCAAGCCGCTCCTCACCTACACCGGCTCGCTCGCGAGCCTGCTCGAGCTCGAGACGCTGATCCTGCAGCGCACCGGCGTCGCCTGCGTGTCGGCGTACAACGCCTACAAGATGGCGATGAACCTTCCGAAAGCCGCATTCATCGACATGCACGCGCGCCACGCGACCGGCGACGACATGACCGAGCTCGCCGCGTACGGCGCGGCGGTCGGGAGCCGGATGGCGAAGCTCGCCGGGGCAGTCGGGTTCGTCGGCACGTCCCAGGACCTGACGGCGCACTTCTACGGGACCGAGCACGGGGTCGGCACGATGCCGCACGCGCTGATCGGTTACGCCGGCGCGACGCTGCGGGCAGCGCAGATGTTCGTCGAGGAGCACCCGGACGACAACCTGACGGTGCTGGTGGACTATTACGCGCGCGAGTACACGGATGCGCTGGAGGTCTGCCGCTGGTGGTTCCAGGACTACCTGCCGAAGGACCCCCGCGGCGCCCGGACCCTGAGCCTGCGGATCGACACCCATGGCGATCGCTTCGCCGAGGGGCTCAGCTACGAGCAGTCGGTCGACATCGTCGCCAACTGGCTGCACGTGCCGAACGAGTACGAGGCGGTGCGGATGGTGATGGGCGAGGAGGCGTTCGACGCCGACACCCTGAACGTGGTGAAGGACCGCGTCCGCAAGGTGCTGTTCGGCACCGGCGTGTCGCTCGCCGCCGTCATCCACATGCGCGGCACCCTCGACGCGGCCGGGTTCAACGGCGCGCGGATCGTGGCGTCGTCGGGCTTCAACCCGTTCAAGTGCAAGATGTTCGGCAACGCCCGCGCGCCGGTCGACGCGATCGGCACCGGCTCGTTCATCCCCGAGGCCTACGGCGACACCTTCGCCACCGCCGACGTCTTCATGTACGACGGCCGGTTCGACGTCAAGGTCGGGCGGGAGAAGATGTTCCAGGGGCTGAAGCCCTGACCCGGAGGAACCGGTGCTCTTCCCGACCACGCTCGTCGGCAGTTACCCGCAGCCCGAGTGGCTGATCGACCGCAAGCGGCTCGCGGGCCGCTTCCCGCCGCGCGTGCGGGCGCGGGAACTGTGGCGCGTCCCCGAGCCGCTGCTCGCCGGGGCGCAGGACGACGCCACGATCATGGCGATCAAGGCGCAGGAGGAGGCGGGGCTCGATATCGTCACCGACGGCGAGATCCGGCGCGAGAGCTACTCGAACCGCTTCGCCACCGCGCTCGCGGGCGTCGACATCGACAACCCGGGGACCGCGCTCGACCGCTCGGGTCACCCGAACCCGGTGCCGCGCATCGTCGGGCCGGTCCGGCGCAAGCGCCCGGTCGAGGTCGACGACGTGAAGTTCCTCCGCGCGCACACGTCGAAGCCGATCAAGATGACGGTGCCGGGGCCGTTCACGATGAGCCAGCAGGCGCAGAACGACTACTACCCGAGCGAGGAGGCGGCCGCGATGGATTACGCGGTCGCGGTGAACGAGGAGATCCGCGACCTCTTCGCCGCCGGCGCGGACATCGTCCAGATCGACGAGCCGTACATGCAGGCGCGGCCGGAGAAGGCGCGCCAGTTCGGCCTCAAGGCGCTCAACCGCGCGCTCCAGGACATCGACGGCACGACCGCGGTGCACATCTGCTTCGGCTACGCCGCGATCATCCATCAGCGCCCCTCCGGCTATTCGTTCCTGCCCGAGCTCGCGGGCTGCGCGTGCCGCCAGGTCTCGATCGAGACCGCGCAGTCGAACCTCGATTGCGCGGTGCTCGCGAACCTCGAGGGGAAGAAGATCATGGTCGGGTGCATCAACCTCGAGGACATGAACGTCGAGACGCCCGAGACGGTGGCCGCGCGCATCCGGCGTGCGCTGCCGTTTGTCCGCAAGGAGGACGTCATCCTCGCGCCGGATTGCGGCATGAAGTACCTCCCGCGCGACGTCGCGTTCGGCAAGCTGCAGGCAATGGTCGCGGCAGCCAGGATGCTGCGCACAGAGTTCGCCCGGTAAGGTGGCCGAGCTCTTCGCGCACGAAACGACGCTCGCCTACACCGACGACGGCGCCGGTCCGCCGGTGATCCTGGTGCACGGCAGCGCGAGCTCGCGCGGCCAGTGGCACGCCCTCGCGCTCCGGCTCGTGTCCGGCTACCGGGTGCTGGCGCCTGATCTGCACGGCTACGGCGGAACGCCGCTCCCGCCGTCGCTCGCCACGCTGTCGATGGACGACGAGGTCGCGCTGATCGACGCGCTCATCGACCTGGCGGGCGACGATGTCCACCTCGTGGGGCACTCGTATGGCGGCGCCCTCTGCCTGCGGGCGGCGAGCCTGCGCCCGGACCGGGTTCGCACCCTGTCGCTGATCGAGCCCACGGCGTTCCATCTGCTGCGCCTGCTCGGCGAGCGGGCAGCGTGGGAGGAGATCGAGCGTCTTGCGACGCGCCACATCGTGCTCGCCGCCGCGGGCGAGCTCACCGCCTGCGCCGAGCTCTTCCTCGGCTACTGGGCTGGCCCGGAGCTGTGGCGCCAGTCACCGCCGGAGCTGCGGGAGCGGTTCGTCGAGACGATGCCGAAGATCGCGCAGGAGTGGCGGATGGTGTTCGACGTGGCCGATCCGTACGATCATCTCGCCGCGAGCGGGCTTCCGGTCCTCCTCGTTCGCGGCGCGGAGACGACGCACCCGGCGCGGTGCGTGGTCGAGCTGCTGCGCGACCGGTTCCCGGCGCACGCGTTCGTCGAGGTCGAAGGCGCCGGCCACCTCGCCCCGCTGACGCACCCCGAGCCGGTCAACGCCGCGATCGAGGATTTCCTCGAACGGCATCGCTGAAGGCGCGCGGGCGAGCCGCGCCCGCGTTCACTTCGGGATCGGCCGCGCGACGCTCTTCCTGGCGGGCTCGATGACGTCCGTCACCCGGTGTTTGCCCAGCAGCTTGAGGAGCGCCGCGGTGCCGTCGCGCATCTTCAGGGCCATCTCCTCCTCGTAGAGCGGTACGACGGCGAGAAAGCGGATCGTCTTCTTGCCGTCGATCCGGAGCTCGCGGAAGGCCTGCGGCACGTGCTGCGGCGGCAGGAGAAGCGCCCCGCAGAGGCGGGTCCCCGGTGCGAGCGGCTGCGGCGGGTCGTCGTTCGTGACCGTGTGCCCCTCGGCGAGCCAGGTGTCGTACTTGTGCGGGAAGCGGGCCAGGGTCTTCAGCTGGCGCACGGGCCAGTACCAGTTGTCGCTTTCGAACGCCGCTTCGCCGATCCACCAGCGCTCGGGCAGCGTGACGACGAGCTCGATGTGGCGCGGCGCATCGACGCGCTCGGGGACGTTCATCTCGCGGTCGCTCATGCCCGAGGTCGCGAGGAAGTGATACGGCCGCGCGGGGGTCGGCTTCACCCAGTGCACGTCGAGATGGACCGCGTCGGAGATGAACTCGTGGAAGACCGACGTCACCGGGCCGAGGTGGCGTTCGATGTGGCGGGCGATCGCGTCCACGCCGAGCTCCGCCGGCGGCGGCGTGAACGTCTTCGGCCCCTCGCCGTAGTGCTCGACGGGGTGGCCGGAGATCGAGACGACCTTGGCGCGCTCTTTCTTCGGACGGCTCATCCGGGAAAAGACGGTACGGCGATGGGCTATTCTAGAGTGCAATGAGCACGTCCGGCCGCTTCCCGTCGCTCGTCCACTGGGGCGCCTTCACCGCCGTCGTCGAGGACGGCCGCGTGCTGCGCTGCGAGCCCTTCGCCCTCGACCCGGCGCCGTCGCCGATGCTCGCCGCGATCCCGGCGATGGTGCATTCCGCCTTGCGCGTCGGCCGGCCGGCGGTGCGCGAGGGCTGGCTCCGCGACCGTGAGGGGAGCGATCGCACCAAGCGCGGCGAGGAGCCTTTCGTCGAGGTCGGCTGGGACGTCGCGCTGCGGCTCGTCGCGCAGGAGCTCGCGCGCGTGCGCGACCGGCACGGCGCCACCGGCATCTTCGGCGGCTCGTACGGCTGGGGCTCGGCGGGACGGCTGCATCACGCGCAGACCCTCGTGCGGCGCTTCCTCTACGCCGGCGGCGGCTGCGTCGACCAGTACGGCAACTACAGCTGGGGCGCGGCGCTGACGCTGCTGCCGCACGTGATCGGCACCTACCAGCCGGTGGCGGGGCGCGTCACCGACTGGACGAGCATCGTGCGCCACACGAAGCTCGTCGTGGCGTTCGGCGGACTCGCGCTCAAGAACGGTCAGATCAGCTCCGGCGGCGCCGGCGAGCACTCGATGGAGAAGTGGCTGCGGGCGGCGAAGGACGCCGGCGTCGAGTTTGTCGTGATCAGCCCGACGCGCGCGGATGCGCCCGAGTTCCTCGGCGCCGAGTGGTGGCCGATCCGGCCGAACACCGATACGGCGCTCATGCTCGCAGCGGCGCACGTGCTGCTCGCCGAGAAGCGCCACGACGAGGCGTTCCTCGCGCGCTACTGCGTGGGCTTCGACAGGTTGCGGGACTACGTCCTCGGCGGGACCGACGGGCAACCGAAGACGCCCGAATGGGCGGCCCCGATCTGCGGGATCCCCGCCGAGCGCATCCGCGCGCTCGCGCTGCGGCTCGCCGGCGCGCGCAGTCTGATCACCCTCGCCTGGTCCATCCAGCGCGCTCACCGGGGCGAACAGCCTTACTGGATGGCGATCGCGCTCGCGGCGATGCTCGGGCAGATCGGGCTGCCGGGCGGCGGCTTCGCGTTCGGCCACGGCTCGATGAACGGCGTCGGCAACCCGCGCGTGGACGTCGCCGCGCCGGAGATGCCGAAGAAGCTGAATCCGGCGGCACGCTCGATCCCGGTCGCACGCATCGCCGACATGCTGCTCCATCCGCGCGAAGCTTTCGAGTTCAACGGGCGCGTCGACTACTACCCCGATGTGCGGCTCGTGTACTGGGCCGGCGGCAATCCGTTCCACCATCACCAGGACCTCAACCGGTTGCGCCGCGCCTGGGCAAAGCCGGAGACCATCGTCGTCCACGAGAGCTGGTGGACGGCGACCGCGAAGCACGCCGACATCGTGCTGCCCGCGACGACGCCGCTCGAGCGCAACGACGTGGGCGGCAGCTCGCGCGACCGGTTCGTGTTCGCGATGCACCAGGCGATCAAGCCGGTGGGCGCGAGCCGCAACGACTTCGAGATGTTCCGCGAGCTCGCCGCCCGCCTCGGCTACGAGGATGCGTTCGCGGAGAGTCGGAGCGAACTGCAATGGGTGCGCTGGATCTGGGACGGCGTGCGCGAGTCGGCAGCCGCGCGCGCGATCGAGCTTCCGGAGTTCAACGCCTTCTGGGAGCAGGGCTACGCCGAGCTGCCCGCGCCCGACCAGCCGTTCGTGCTGTTCGAGGCATTCCGCGCCGACCCCGACGCCAATCCGCTCAAGACTCCGTCCGGGAAGATCGAGCTCTATTCCGAGCGCGTCGCGTCGTTCGGCTACGACGACTGTCCCGGTCATCCCGCGTGGCTGCCGCCGGCGGAGTGGCTCGGCGCAGCCGAGGCGGCGCGGTATCCGCTGCATCTCATCACCATCCAGCCGCCCGACCGCCTGCACAGCCAGATGGATCCCGGCCCGGTGGCGCAGGCCGGCAAGGTCGCGGGACGGGAGGCGATCCGGCTGAATCCGCGCGACGCGGCCGCACGCCGCATCTCTCGAGGAGACACCGTGCGGGTCTCCAACGATCGGGGCGCCTGCCTCGCGGGCGCGGTGCTCGACGACCGGGTGTCCGAGGGCGTGGTGGTCATGGCGACCGGCGCGTGGTACTCGGCGGACAGCGCCGGCCTCGAGCTCGCGGGCAATCCAAACGTGCTCGCGCGCGACATCGGCACGTCGCGGCTGGCGCAGGGGCCGAGCGCGCTGTCGGTCCTCGTCGAGGTCGAGCGCTACGCCGGGGACGCCCCGGCGCCACGGAGTTACGTCCCGCCCGAGCTGACCGCCGAGGCGGCCTCGCAATAGCACTCGGGTCCGCGCGTCGGGGACACCCCGACGCGTTCCCCTTCCAGTTCGTCCACGCACCCGCGCCGGCGCGCACCGTCGTTGCAAGACTTGCTCGCCGCGCGTTGCAGTTCTTTCCACTTCCGCGCCGGGCTCCGTGGCGCAAGTCCTTGAAACGACAGCGTGTCGCCGCATGGCATACAGGTTGCAGGAGGTGCGGCATCGGTTCGCGATCGGCCGCAGCCGACCGAGCGTGTTTCGCAACGAAGGAGGTCCACGATGGCCAAGCCGCAACCGCAGCAGCAGCACCCGACCCGCCCGACGCCGGACCCGGTGGGACCGTCGCACGACGACGACGCGACGATTCCCGACCTGACGCCGGGGCAGAAGCCCCTGCCCAACCGGAAGCGTCGGCACGACGATCCGCCGGCGCCCGCGAACGAAGGTCCGCAGTGACGATCCACGAAAGGAGCAAGCCCATGACTACCGCGAAGCTGACCCTCGTTCTGGCGGGCGCCATCGCCGCCGCGACGCTCGCTGCGTGCGACCAGGCAGATCGCCAGAACTTCGCCGAGAAGACGCGCCAGCAATCGACCGTCGTCGCGCAGGCGATCGACGACACCGCGATCACCACGAAGGTCAAGGCCGCGCTCGTGGCCGCCGACAGCGCGGCGGGCGCGAGCATCGATGTCGAGACCAACGAGGGGAAAGTCACGCTGACGGGGAAGCTCCCCGAGCGCGAGCAGATCAACCGGGCGGTCCGCATCGCGGCCTCGGTGGACGGCGTGAAGGGCGTGGACAACCGCCTCGTGGCCGCCAACTAGGCCGACGTCCTCCCTGCCTACGCGACCCCTCCCCCCCTCCTCCGATCGCGTAGGAATTTCCCCCCGCGGACTCCGATCCGCGGGGGGCTTTCTCCCCCGACCGAAAGGAGCTGACCATGCAGACGACCTCAAGACTGTTGCGCGCACTTGGTGTGGCGCTGGTGGCGTCGGCCCTCGCCGCGTGCGCGGGCTCGCCGACCAAGAAGAGCACCGGCGAGCTCATCGACGACACGGCGATCACCACGAAGGTGAAGTCCAGGCTGATTGGCGACAAGGACGTCAGCGCCCTCGACGTTCAGGTCGAGACCTTCAAAGGCACCGTCCAGCTGAGCGGCTTCGTCGGCAGCGTGCGGGAACGCGAGCGAGCGGCGGAGCTGGCACGCTCGGTCGACGGCGTGAAGGAGGTCAAGAACGATCTCCGGCTGAAGCGCGGCGGCTGACATGCTCTACTGGGCCGCAGTTTTTCTCATCATCGCGCTCGCCGCAGCGCTGTTCGGTTTCACCGGGCTCGCGGGCACGGCCGCGAACATCGCGTGGATCCTGTTCGTCGTCGGCGTGATCCTCGCCGTCGTGTTCGCGGTGCTCGGTCGCCGACCGCCCATCTAGAGCGGCGCACCCTTGGCGACCGGATCCCCTCGTCCTCGCGGCGCCGCTGGCCCGTTCGCGCTCGCGCCTCTCCCATACCGGGAAGGCGCGTTGGCGCCGGTGATCTCGAGCCGGACGCTCGAGCTCCATCACGGCCGGCACCACCGCGCCTATATGGACCGGCTGAACGAGCTGGTCGAGGACAACCCGCTCGGCAGCCTGCCGCTGGAAGACGTGGTCAAGCGGGCCGCAAGCGTGCCGGAGTGGATCGCGATCTTCGACAACGCGGCCCAGGCGTGGAATCACGACTTCTACTGGCGGAGCCTCTCCCCTCGGGGCGGCCGGCCCGCGGGACGGCTGAAGGAGCGGATCGACGCGGATTTCGGCGGTTACGGAAGCTTCGCGGCGCGATTCGTCGAGGCGGCCGGGGCCCGTTTCGGCAGCGGCTGGGTCTGGCTGGTCGCGCATGGGGGCAGGCTCGAGATCGTCTCGACCGCCAACGCCGACACGCCGATCGCCCATGGCATGGTTTGTCTGCTGGCGCTCGACGTCTGGGAGCACGCGTACTACCTCGACTACCATGATCGCCGCAGCGACCACGCCGCGGCGGTGATCGAGCATCGACTCGACTGGGGATTCGCGGCGGAGAACTTGGCCGGCGCCAGCTGAATCTGCGCGACGCGGCGGCGCGTATCAACGTTCGGAGGAGGAGTAGCCAGGACGTGCTGCGCGGCGGCTCCTGCGTCACGCCCGCGTCGCACCTGCGTTCGACGTACCGCAACTTCTTCTACGGCCCGGATCGCTGGCGGTTCATGGGGATCCGGCTCGCCGAATAAGCGCCCACCCCTGCTGTAGCCCCAGCCCGACGTCGGACGGACGCCGACAACCGGTTCCGGCGGCGGCCGATACGCCGGGCCGACCGGCCTCGCCTACGATGGTTCTCGCCGATGGGGAGCGACGCGCCCGAGGCCGCCCGCTCCCTCCCCCAACCAGCCTGCAAGCGAGGTACGGATGAACCCGCAGCTCACCTGCAAGGACAACGTCGTGACCCTTCCTCTCGTCTTCAGCCCGGCGTCGCGGGCTCCTGGACCGGCGGCCGCGCCGCCGCTCGGGCGCCTGCGCGGCTCTTCGCCCGCGATGCGCTCGGTCCATCAAATGATCGAACGGGTGGCGCCGACCGACGCGACGGTGTTCGCGATCGGGGAGTCGGGTTGCGGGAAGGAGCTCGTGGCCCGCACCGTGCACGAGCTGAGCGAGCGCGCCAGCGGACCGTTCGTCGCCGTCAACTGCGGCGCGATGCCGGCGACCCTGATCGAGGCCGAGCTGTTCGGCTACGAGAAGGGCGCCTTTACCGGCGCGAGCCGCCAGCACCGGGGGTTCTTCGAACGCGCCGCGGGCGGCACCCTGTTCCTCGACGAGATCACCGAGATGGCGCCGGAGATGCAGGTGCGTCTGCTGCGGACGCTGGAGGCCGGACGATTCACGCGGGTCGGCGGCGACCAGGAGCTGCAGGCCGACGCTCGCATCGTCGCCGCGACCAACCGCGACCCGCACGCCGCCGTCGCGGCTGGGCAGCTGCGCGAGGACCTGATGTACCGGCTCGCGGTGTTCCCGATCAAGCTCCCGCCGCTGCGCGCGCGGGGCGAAGACGCGGAGCTGCTCGCCCGACACTTTCTCGCCGAGCTCAACCGGGAAGCGGGGACCGGCAAGCGGTTCTCCCGCACGGCGCTCGACGCGATGCGGATGCACCGCTGGCCGGGGAACGTGCGCGAGCTGAAGAACGCGGTGCAGCGCGGCTTTATCCTCGCCGACGAGCTCGTCGAGATCGGCTTCACGAGCGTTCCGTCGGCCGGCAGCGCGGCGGCAGCGGGCGAACGGATCGAGTTCCAGGTCGGCACCCCGCTCGCGGAGATGGAGCGCCACGCGATCTTCGCGACGCTCGATCACTGCGGCGGCAACAAGCGACGCTGCGCCGGGATCCTGGGGATCAGCCTGAAGACGCTCTACAACCGCCTCGCGGAGTACCAGTCCGACGCAGCGGCGGTCTGACGGTGCGTCGGGGCTTGCTAGAATCGCCCCGCGGCGCCCCCTATGATCCGCATCCTCATCGCCGACGACCACGCCATCGTTCGCGCCGGACTGAAGGTGTTCGTCGCGGCCGAGATCGACATGGAAGTGGCGGCGGAGGCCGGGACCGGCGCCGAGACGATCGAGCTCGTGCGCGCCGGCGACTTCGACGTCGTGCTCCTCGACATCGCGATGCCGGACCGCAACGGCGTCGACACGCTCAAGACCCTCAAGGCGCTCCGTCCGGAGCTGCCGGTGTTGATCCTCTCGGGCTTCGCCGAGCAGCAGTACGCGCTCAATCTGCTGCGGGCCGGGGCGTCGGGATACCTCAACAAGGAGGCCGCGCCCGCGCAGCTCGTCGGCGCGATCCGCACCGTCGTCCAGGGCCGCAAGTACGTGAGCCCGCAGCTCGCCGAGATCCTGGCCGACGGCGTGACCGGGGATGCGGAGCGCCCGCTGCACACGCGGCTCTCGCAGCGCGAGTTCCAGATCTTCTGCAAGCTCGCTGGCGGCGTGGCCGTCTCCCAGATCGCCGGGGAGCTGTTCCTGTCGGTGAAGACCGTGAGCACCTACCGGGCCCGCATCCTCGAGAAGATGGGCGTGGCGTCGAACGCCGACCTGACCTATTACGCAATCAAGAATGGGCTCATCCAGTGACTTGTAGGACGGACACGGACAGCGACCCGCCGCACGCGCTGCTACGCTTGGACCGGTGAGCGCGCCGCATTTCCGGGCGGTGCGCGCCGGAGATGAGCCCAGCAACACCGGTCCGCGTGGTCCTGGTCGAGGATTCGCCGCTGCTCCGCGAGCGGCTCACCGAATCGCTCGCCGCTCCGGGACGCATCGAGATCGTCGCGCACGCCGACGGCGAGACGGCGGCGCTCGAACATCTGCGCGCGACCGGGTGGGACGCGCTCGTGCTCGACCTGCAGCTGCGGCAAGGGACGGGGATCGGGCTGCTGCGCTCGCTGCGCGCAAGCCGCCCCGCGGGCGCGGTGGTCATCGTCTTCACCAACTACGCGATCCCGCGGCTGCGCGAGCGCAGCCTCGCCCTCGGCGCCGACTACTTCTTCGAGAAAGCACGCGACTTCAACCGCGTGCGCGAGGTGCTCGAGGCGCTCGCCGCCGCCCGCACCGCGAGCTGACGACGTAGCGGTCGACGCGCCGCGTGTAAACCTTGCACGCGATTCGTGTCGCGTTTCCAGAGCGCGCCAGAACGGCTGTTCGCCAACCCCCTGTCGCAGCGGGCCTTTCCACCTGCGGCCCGGTGGCACGCCTCCTGCAAGGAGGGACGAGGCGCGCGATTTGCGCCCGCATCACAGGAGACGCACATGATCCGTCGACTCATCGCGTTCGCGCTCGCCGCGGGCCTTGCGCTCGCCGCCGGCTGCAACACCGTGCAGGGGCTCGGCAAGGACATCGAGCGCGGCGGCGAGAAGCTCCAGGACAAGGCGAAGCGCTGACGCGCCGATGGCGCACCGGAGTCGCCCGCCAGCCGGGAGTGCCATGCAGCGCTCCCGACAGCTCAGCGCCGCCCTGCTGGCGGCGCTTGCGCTCTCGGCGTGCGCGTCGATGACGCCGGCGCAGAAGGGCGCCGCAATCGGCGCCGTCGCCGGCAGCATCATCGGTCACCTGATTGCCCGCGGGAATCCGGTCGGGACGATCGGTGGTGCGGCCGCCGGTGGGATCCTCGGTCACCAGCTTGGAAAGGCAGGTGACGCCACCCCCGCCGTCGAGGAGCAGAGGGCAAGTGACCGCTAGGTGGCGCGCGTGGTGGCGGCGGGCGCCGATGTGCCCTCGGCGGCCGGGCGCAGCGGGACCGTGACCTCGACGACCGTGCCGGCCCCGGGCCGGCTGCGCACCGCGAACGTCCCGCCCAGCGCCCGCGCGCGGTGACGCATGCCGCTGATCCCGTGGGAGAGGCGGCTCCGGCTCGCGTCCTCCGCGATGCCCACGCCGTCGTCGGCGATCCGCAGGGTGACCTCGTCGCGGCTGCGTGCGAGATCGAGCGTCACGCGCTTCGCTTCCGCGTGACGGATCACGTTCGTGAGCGCCTCCTGCGCGATGCGGAACAGGGTGATCGCGGTCGCCGGCGGCAGCGGTTCGTCCTCCTCCGGCACGTGCACCTCGCACGCGAGACCCGCGCGCGCGCAGGCTTCGTTCGCCTGCCATTCGATCGCGGCGCCCAGGCCCAGGTTGTCGAGCAGCGTCGGCCGCAGCTCCTCGACCATGCGGCGCTTGACGTCCACGCCGTCGTCGAGCGTCGCCATGGCGCGCGCGAGGCGGTCGGCGTCGTCCGGAGCGCGGTCCTTCAGCCGGTCGTGGACCCAGGCCGCGTCCATCTTCGCCGAGACCAGGATCGCTCCGAGCTCGTCGTGGATGTCGCGCGCGAGCTTCGCGCGCTCCTCGTCGCTCACCGTCTGCAGATGGTTCGAGAGCTCCGTGAGCTCGGCCGTCCGGTCGGCGACGATCGACTCGAGCCGCTTCTGCTCCTCCAGCGCGTCGCGCTCCCGCGCCTCGCGGCGCTTGATGTCGCGGCGCGCGAGCACCAGGACGACGAGGAGCAGCGCGACGGTGAACGCGGTCATCAGCTGCATCCCGATCCGGGCGAACGCGACGTCGCGCTCCCGTTGATCCAGTCCGCGTCCCAGCTGCTCGCGCAGCTCCCGCGTCAGGGCGTCCGCCTCCGCACGGATCGCATCCATCGTGCGCTTGCCGAGGTCGGTGCTCACGAGGTCGATCGCCGCGCCCATTCCCTCCTTGCGGTACAGCTCGAGCGTCGCATCGATCTCGGCGAGCTTCCTGCCGACCAGCGAGTTGAACCGGGAGGTGCGATCCATGATCTCGGGATTCCCGTGCAGGACCGCGAGCTCCCGCAGCTTCTTGTAGCGGCTCTCGATCGTGGGAATCGCCGCCTGGTAAGGCTGCAGGTACTCGTCGCGCCCGGTCAGGAGGTAACCGCGTTGGGCGGTTTCCGCGTCCCCGACCGCCGCCAGGATCCCGTAGACGAGCGTCTGGGTCTCGAGCGTCGCCGCCATGCGCCGTTGCGCGGCCTCGAGGCGCAGGTAGCCGAGCTCGACGAACACGAGAATCGCGAGCGAGACGAAGACGCCCGCGACGAGCGGTGCGCGAACCCTCAGCGGGAGAACGCTCTTCATGCCGTGGCGTGGGGAACGGGCCGGGGGGCGGCGGGGTGGCGGCACTATACGGGAGGACGCCCGCGCGCGCCGCAAGGCACCGTCCTCGTTCGTCCTACAGGCGATTCGGTCGCGCGCCGACAGGCAGACCGGGCGGGCGGGCCTAGCATCGGCTTGTGCTCTCCGCCAGGAGGTTCGAGATGCTCAAGTGGGCGCTCGTCTCTTTCATTGTCTCGCTCATCGCCGGCTTGCTCGCCTTCGCCGGCATGGTGGCCGGCGCGGGAGCGATCGTGGAGATCGTCTTCTTCATCTTCGTCGTGCTGTTCGTGGCGTTCCTGGTGCTCGGGGTGACGATCCCCGGCGACGGGAGCTAGCGTCCGATCGGGTGAGGGCTGCGTCGTGAGGCTCCAACTCGTCCAGCCGACGCGCTCCGAGCTCGCCGCGCGCTGGAAGTGGCACCGGGCCCTGGGTGCCGCATTCCTGGGCATCGCAGCGGGCGCGTCCGCGTCGGCGATCGTGTTCCCGCCCGGGACGCTGGTGACGGCCCTCGCCTGGTCGCTCCTCGGTCTCGCCGCAGCCTATGGCGCGGGCGCGTTCCTGATGCAGGGCGAACGGGCGCGCGGCTTCCAGGCCGCAGTCACCCTTGCGTACGCGGAGGCGGGCGTCGTGCTGCTCGTGGATCCGCGATTCGGACCGCTGCTGCTCCTGTTCGCGCTGTCGGCAGCGTTCGCGATCGGCGGCGTCGCCCAGGTCACCGCCGCGGTCATCAGACCGAATGCGCAGTCGCGGTGGGAGGCCGCCTCCGGCGTGCTACTCGTCGCTCTCGGTGCGAGCGTGGCATTGCAGTGGCCACTGTCGGCGATTCCGTCGCTCTGCGCCGCGTTCGGTCTTGCAGCGGCCGCGCAGGGCACCGCCTATCTGCGGCTCGCGACCGCCGGCGCGCGGCTCGCCGAGCCCTGGTGGAATCGGACCGGGGCCAGCTTGGCGCACGTCCTGCGCGAGAACATGCAGCGGTGATCGTGTGACGACGCGCGAGAGCTCACCGGCTCGAACCGAGGTAAGCCACCGCCTCGATCTCGACCAGCATCTCCGGTTTCGCGAGCGCGCTCACTTCGACCAGCGCGGAGGCGGGGAAGTCGCCGGTGAAGAACTCCCGCCGCGCGCGCCACACCTCCGTGTTCTGCCTGATGTCGGTCACGTAGATCGTCACCTTCGCAACGTCGTTCATCGCGCCGCCGGCAGCCTCGACCAGGCGCTTGATCTTGGCGAAGATGATCTTCGCCTGCTCATAGGCGTCGCGGCCCTCGATCGTGACGCCGTCGGCGCCGCGCGAGGTCATCCCCGACACGTGAACGACGTCGCCGACGCGAATGCAGTTCGACCACAGGCCGGGCGCCGGCTCGGCGACATCGGGGCTGGTGACGCGGATTCTCTCGACCATGGCACATCCTCCTACAGGGACGCGGCAGCGATCGCCTCGACCTTCAACATCTCCTCCTGCACCTCGCGCCGGATGCGCTCGCACTCGGCGCGCGACGCGTCCGCCGGGACGTGGATCGGGTCGCCCGAGTTCCCGACGATCCGCGTGAAGGGGAGCGGAATCTGCATGCGGTCCCAGGAGTTCAAGCGGACGGCGCGGCGCATCGCGCACGTGATCGGCACGATCGGCCGTCCCGAGAGCTTCGCCGCGATGATCGCGCCCAGCTTCAGCTCGCGGCGCGGGCCGCGCGGCCCGTCGGCGATGAAACCGATGCTCGTCCCGCCGCGCGCGAGGTCAACGATCTCCCCCAGCGCCTCCTCGCCGCCGCGCGAGGACGACCCGCGGACCGTGCGCAGGCCCAGCCGGTGCGCGATTCGGGTGCCGATCTCGCCGTCGCGGCTGCGGCTGACGAGGACCGTGAAGCCGGTGCCGCGAAAGACGTTGGCGAGGAAGATGAGGTGCTCGTGCCAGACGACGCCGATGAACGGCTCGCCGCCTTTCGCCTGCACCAGGAGCTGCCGGTTCCGCAGCGTCACGCGGCAGGAGCCGACGAGGCCGCGGATCAGGAGCGGCACGGTGAAGGCCGCGAGCCCGACCCCGACCTCGAGCCAGAAGTCGCGCCGCGACGCTCGAACGCTCTCCGCCGCTTCGGGCCGGCTCACAAGAACCGGTTCGGCCGCAGGAAGAAGCCTAGCACCAGGCAGCCCTCCGGCGCGCGGGCCGTGTGCCGGCTGCCCTTCGGGCGCCAGACGTAGCCGCCGACGGTGGCTTCGCCCTCGTGGTCGACGAGCCGCCCTTCGAGCACCCAGCTCTGCTCGAGTTCGGTGTGCTCGTGCATCGGGAGCACCGCGCCCGGCGCCATGCGCGTCAGGGTGGTCTGCAGGCCCGATTCGGGATCCTCCATCAGCACCTTGATCTCGATGCCGGGAAACGGCGTCGGCTTCCAGGGCAGCCGGTCGACATCCACGTAGCGCGACGACAGCGCCGCGAGCGCCTGATGCGCGTTTTCGAGCCCCGGGGTTCGGGTCGTCATGTCGTAGCTCCTTGCAGCGGGTGACTCAGGGATTCTCGCGCAGACGGACGAAGCCGGCACTGAGGTCCGCCGCGAGATCGTCGGGGTCCTCGAGCCCGGCGTGGATCCGGAAGCACGGGCCCGGATACTGCCATTTCGTCGCGGTGCGCAGCTCCTCGGGGTGGGTCGGCATGATCAGGCTCTCGTAGCCGCCCCACGAGGCACCCAGACCGAAGAGCTCGAGCCCGTCGACGAACGCGGCGAACGCCCGCTCGCCGACCGGCTTCAGCTGGACGCCGAACAGGCCCGACGCGCCGCTGAAGTCGCGCTTCCACAGCGCGTGCCCGGGGTCGCCGGGGAGCGCCGGATAGAGCACCCGCTCCACCTCCGGCTGGCGGGCGACCCATTCGGCGAGGCGCACCCCCGTCTCCCAGTGCCGTCTGAGCCGCACCGGGAGCGTCCTGAGGCCCCGCTGCCCGAGATAGACGTCGTCGGGGCCGGCGCATTGGCCGAGCTCGTGGTACGTGCTCCGCAGCCGCGGCCACGCCTCGCGGGTCACGGTGATCGCGCCGAGCATGGCGTCCGAGTGGCCGACGACGTACTTCGTCGCCGCCTGGATCGAGACGTCGACGCCGTGGGCGAGCGGCTTGAAGTAGAGCGGCGTCGCCCAGGTGTTGTCCATCAGGGTCGTGATCCCCCGGCGGCGCGCGACCTCGCAGATCGCGGGGATGTCCTGCATCTCGAAGGTGAGCGAGCCGGGCGCCTCGAGAAAGACGACCCGCGTCGCGGGGCGCAGCAGCGCCTCGATCCCCGACCCGACCACCGGATCGTAGAACGTGGTCTCGACGCCGAACCGGTTGAGGAACCGCGTCGCGAAGTGCCGCGTCGGGCCGTAGACGCTGTCCGGAATCAGCACGTGCGCGCCCTGCTCGACGAACGCGAGCAGGGCGACGCCGCACGCCGCGACCCCCGAGGGCGTGACCACCGTGCGGTGACCGCCCTCGAGCGCCGTGAGCGCCTCCTCGAGCGCCCGCGTGGTCGGCGTCCCGAGCCGGCCGTAATAGGTGCCCGGCGCGTCGGCCGCGCGGTCAAGGCGCTTCTGCTCCCAGTCCGCCAGCGATTTGGCGAGGATGGTCGAGGCGTGGAAGACGGGCGGATTGACCGCGCCTTCGAAGCGTTCCGGATGGCGGCCGGCGTGGACCGCCTTGGTGTCGTCGCGCATGGGGTTTTTCGGGTCCTGGTTGGCCGGGCCGGCCAGTATTTTGCCCCGCGCCGCCAGGCTTCGAGCGTCCCCTCTAATCGGGGAACCTGACGGTCTCAAGAGCGTCTATGTCGGTTACTGTCCGTTAAACCCATCCCACCAAGGACCTTCGATGATCACCTACGTCCCCGCGCGTAACTGCCAATTCCACGGCGGCGAGAAGGACGAGCGCGGTTTTCTCGCCTTCTGCGGCAAGCCGGCCAAGGAAGGCTACAGCTACTGCGGCGAGCACCACCGCCGGGTCTACCAGCGTGCCTCCGGCGGCGTGCCGCTCATACCCCGCGTCGTCCACGAGGTCGCCGTGGAGACCGTGGACGTGGCCGCGCCCGAAATCGAGCGGGAAGCGGCCTAGCGCCCCGTCGTCAGGGGGCGTGAAGCGCTCGCGCCCAAGCGATCGTGCAAGCCCGCGAGGCCGGGTTCGGCCGCAGCCCCCCGGCGAAGTCACCGTCCAAGCCCTTGTTCTTTCCCGGCAAGCGGTAGCTGTTGGGCTATCCGACAGGCCTCCGAGCGCCAGCGTTGCGCAATTCTAGCGCCGTCCGCGTGCTTGCCGCGGGGCGTGTCTTTCGTGTCTGGCGGGACCGTATTACAATCACTGCATGAAGACCCTTACCGTCCGGCTTCCCGAGGCGCTCGTGGCCGAGATCGAGGCCGAATCCCGTGCCCGCAAGCTCGCAAAGTCCGACGTGGTCCGCGAGCGGCTGAGCCGCCGTGCCGGACCGTCCCGCAGACGGCGTGCGCCGCTCGACGCCATCGCCGATCTCATCGGTTCGGTCGACGGGCTACCGGCGGATTTGAGCGTCCAGCCGAAGCGCTACCTCAGGACGACTGGCTATGGCCAGAAACGTCCTCGTTGACACCGGCTTCCTCGTCGCTTTGCTGAGCCGCCGCGACGGCAACCACCGGTGGGCGGTCGCGCAGTCGCAGCGCTTTCCCCCACCTTGGAGCACCTGCGAGGCGGTGCTGTCGGAAGCGTTCCATCTCTTGGAAGCGCACGGCGCCCCCGCGCTCGCCGCACTCCTGCGCCGACGCGCCGTGGTTCCGACCTTCGCGCTTCGCGAGGACTTCGAGCGGACGCTGAAGCTCATGGAGAAGTACGCGGACGTCCCAATGGGCCTCGCCGATGCTTGCCTCGTGCGGATGACCGAAGCGTTCGCCGACCCCGTCCTCCTCACCACCGACACCGACTTCCGTGTCTACCGCCGCCACAGCCGCCAGGCCGTTCCCTGCGTGATTCCGTCGTAAGGCGTCGCCGAAGCATCTCCGACCTGCCGTCGTCGGAACGCTCGGCGACATTGGGGGGCGACGATTGAGTAAGCGGGCGTAACGAGTCCAGCCCCCACGACGCTTTCGAGCGCGCCGCGTGCGCTGACCCTACTCGCGCAAGTGCTTGATCCTGGTGCCGGCTGACCGAATCGAACGGACGACCTACCGCTTACAAGGCGGTTGCTCTACCAACTGAGCTAAGCCGGCTCGGGCGCCGATTATACGCGCCGACCTCCGGCATCCTGCCGCTCAAGCGAGCGCCGCCTTGACGCGCTCCGGCGTGAACGGAACCGACCGCAGCCGCGCGCCGGTCGCGTCGAAGATCGCGTTGGCGACCGCGGCGAACACCGGTGCCGTGGCCGGCTCCCCGGCACCGAGCGACGGCTGGTCGCGGCGGTCGATGAGGCTGATCGCGATCTCGTCGGGGACGTCGCTGAACCGCAGGATCGGGTACGAAGCCCAGTCGAGGCTGGTGACCGCGCGCCGATCGAACCGGACCTCCTCCAGCAGCGCGCGGCTCAGCGCCTGGATGACGTTGCCCTCGATCTGGTTCCGCACCCCGTCGGGGTTCACGATCAGGCCGCAATCGTGCGCGACGTACGCCCGCTCGACCCGGACCTTCCCGCTCGCGCGGTCGACCCGCGCCTCGACGACGAGGCCGACGTAGGCACCGGCGTTGTCGTACTGGACGAACGCGACGCCGCGCCCGGCCCCCGACGCGCGGTTGGCCTGCGGGCTCGGTCGCGGGTCCCAGCGGGCGAGCTTCGCGACCTCCTCCAGCACCGTGACCGCCCGCGGATCCTGCAGATGGCGGAGACGAAACGCGATCGGGTCGACGCCGGCGACCGCGGCGAGCTCGTCCATGAACGACTCGATTGCGAACGTGTTCTGTGGCGAGCCGAGCCCGCGCAGGGCGGACGTACGGAGCGCAGCTGACTCCAGCAGGCTCAGCCGCACGCGGTCGTTCGCGAAGCGGTACGGCGGCCGCGCGTTCCGGCCGGCGCCGACGTTGCCGACGCTGCGGGGGAGTCCGAGCTCCGCCCCGGCGAGCAGATCTCCCGGCACGGCGCCGTTCGGACGGCTGCTGTGCGTCGAGCTGTACACGCGGGAGTCCCATGCGATGACGCGGCCGCGTTGGTCCAGGCCGCCCCGTACCGTGATCACCATCGCCGGTCCCTTCGGCTCCCAGCCGTGCTCGCCGGCGCGCATCCACTGCACCCGGACCGGCGCGCCGACCGCCTGCGAGAGCAGCGCCGCATCGGCGGTCGCGTCGTCGGCCCCGTTGTGCCCGTAGCAGCCCGAGCCCTCGACCCAGATCAGGCGCACCTGGTCGGGAGCGAGCCCGAGCAGCGTCGCGACGCTCGCCCGCGTAAGGAACGAGCTTTGCGTCGCCGACCATAACGTCGCCGCATCCGGCCGCACGTCGGCCACCGCGCACGAGGGCCCGATCGAGGCGTGCATCTGGAAGGGCACGAAGTATTCGGCGCTCGCGGTCCGGGCCGCCGTCGCCAGCGCCGCCTCGACGTCGCCGTTCGCCTGCGCGACGCGCTCGGTTGCCGGCGCGGCTTTGAGCACCACCGGCAGCGCTTCCGCGCCGGGCAGCTCCGCTCCGCCCTGCCAGCTCACCTGGAGCGCGGCCGCAGCCGCGATCGCCTGCTCCTCGCGGTCGGCGACGACGCCCACGAAGTTGCCCAGCCCCACGACGCGCACGTTGCCCGGGAGCCCTGCGACCGAGGATGCGTCCACTGCAACGACGGTCGCCCCCGCGCGCGGGGATCGGATGACCCGGCCGTCGAGCATGCGCGGCACGGCCAGATTCTGGATGTACGGGTGCGTCCCGTAGACCTTGCCGGGCAGATCGACCCGGGGGATCGGCTTGCCGATCACCGCCATCGACGCGGGCGGCTTGAGCCGTCCGCGCGTCGCGAGCTTCGCGTCGAGCCGTCCGCCGCCGACGAGCTCGGCGTAGCCGACGCGCCGGCCGCCGGGGCCGGTCACGACGCCGTCCTTGGCGGTGAGGCTGGCGACGGGGACGCCCAGCCGGACCGCCGCCATGTTGAGGAGCGTCTGCCGCGCGTCGGCGGCGGCCTGGCGGATCTGCGGTCCGGCGCCCTGGAGCGTACGGCTGCCGACCGTCGGTCCCTGGTCGGGGCAGCGCTCGGTATCGCCCATGACCAGGCCGACCTGCCCGACCGCGACCTCGAGCTCCTCGGCGACGAGCTGCGCGATCGCGGTCTCGATGCCGGTGCCGAGCTCGACCTTGCCGCAGAACGCGGTGACGTGGCCATCCGTCGCGATCGCCAGCCAGGCGTCGAGGTCCGGGGTCGGCGGCAGGCCGGCTTGCGCTAGGGCCCCGATCGGGAGGCCGAACGACACGACGAGCGCGCCGGAGCGCTCGAAAAAATCGCGGCGCGACCGGTTCACGTCACGCGCTCCGCGCTGCGCGGCGCACTGCCCGCAGGATGCGGAGGTGCGCGCCGCAGCGGCAGAGGTTGCCGTCGAGCGCGGCGCGAAGCTGGGCGTCGGTCGGCCGCGCGACCTCCTTCAGCAGCGCCGCCGCGGTCATCACCATCCCGCTCGTGCAATAGCCGCATTGCGCGGCCTGCTCGGCGATGAACGCCGCCTGCAGCGGGTGCGGGCGCGCGGGCGTGCCGAGCCCCTCGATCGTCGTCACCGGCGCCTCGACCGTCCCGACCAGGACCGCGCACGAGCGGGTCGCCTTGTCGCCGACGTGCACCGTGCAGGCGCCGCACTGCGCGAGCCCGCAGCCGAACTTCGGGCCGTGCAGGCCGAGCTCGTTGCGCAGCACGTAGAGGAGCGGTGTGTCGGGCGGGGCCGCAACCTCGTGCGGCTTGCCGTTGACGATCAGGGTGCGCGCCACGAGCCGGAATGACCTCGCCGCCCGCGCCAGCGGGCGCGGGCGCCGAAGGTCATTTGATCACGCGGAGATTCGGCTTGGCTCCACCGGGGGCTGCTGACGGCGGGTCGGGTGCCGCTGGATCCTGACGCGCGAGCGCCTCTCCGCTTGCCTCCCACGGCGTCTCCGGGCGCTCCATCTCGAAGGACATGCCGTGGCCGTTCTCGCGCGCGTAGATCGCCGCGACCCGCCCCACCGGAATCACGAGCTCCTTGGGCACGCCGCCGAACCGGGCGGAGAACTCGATGAACTCGTTCCCCATCCGGAGGCGGTGCGCCGCGAGCGCTCCGATGTTCAGGACGATCTCGCCGTTGCGGACGTACTCCTGCGGCACGCGGGTGTCGGCGTCGACCACGACCGAGACGTAGGGCGTGTAGCCGTTGTCCACGCACCACTCGTAGAGGGCGCGGAGCAGGTAGGGCTTGGTCGGGGCGGGGTCCGCCATGCGGGTCGAGTGTACGCCTGGGCGGCCGGCAAAGGAGCGGGAAGATGTCTCGGTCGGGGTCCCGGGTTGCGGCCGCGGTTACTTTCGCATCACCTTCTCGGAGGGCGTGAGCGCGTCGATGAACGCCGGCCGGCTGAACAGCCGCTCGGCGTACTTCGCGAGCGGCGCCGCCGACCGCGGCAGCGACACCCCGTAGTAGTCGAGCCGCCAGAGCAGCGGGCTGATCGCGACGTCGAGCATCGAGAACTCGTCGCCGAGCATGTATTTCTGCTTGGTGAACACCGGCGCGAGCTCGGTGAGCCGGTCGGCGACGTGCTGGCGGGACTTCTCCTGCGCCCGGGCCGGACCCGACTCGAGCGCGTCGATCTGGGTGAAGAGCTCCACCTCGAAGTTGAACAGGAACAGTCGCGCCCGCGCCCGCATCACCGGGTCGGCCGGCATGAGCTGCGGGTGCGGGAAGCGCTCGTCGATGTACTCGTTGATGATGTTCGCCTCGTAGAGGATGAGGTCGCGCTCGACCAGCACCGGAAGGCGGTTGTAGGGGTTCATCACCGCGATGTCTTCCGGCTTGTTGTACATGTCGACGTCGATGATCTGGAAATCCATGCCCTTCTCGTACAGCACGATGCGGCAGCGCTGCGAGAACGGGCACGTCGTTCCGGAGTAGAGGTTCATCATGGGGCTATCCCTCGCGCCCCGCGCACGCGGGGCCAACTGAAGCGCGCGACGCGCCCCCGGGATCGGGTGGGGACGCCGCCACGCGCGTGGCGTATGTGGGGGCTCAGTGCACGTTCTTCCAGTAGGCCCGCTTCAGGAAGTACGTCAGGAACACCAGCACCGCCAGCCCGAACAGCACCCAGACCCCGAGGCGCTTGCGCTCGAGCTGGTTCGGCTCGCCCATCCAGACCAGGAAGTTCACGAGGTCGTAGACGGTCTTGTCGTACTCGGCCGTCGACTGGCGGCCGGGCACGGTGAGCTCCAGCTTCGCGAGCTTGCGCGGCTGGCCATGCTCGTCGACCACCGGCCTGCCGTCCCGGGTCGTCGCCGGCACCTCCTTCAGTACCTGCTCGCCCTGCAGCTTCCACAGGACGTGCGGCATGACGGGGCTCGTGTACACCAGGTTGCTCCAGCCGGTCGGGGTGCTCGCATCGCGGTAGAACGTGCGGAGATAGGTGTACAGCCAGTCGGCCCCGCGCGCGCGGGCGATCACCGAGAGATCCGGAGGCACCGTCGCGAACCATGCTTTCGCGTCCCGCGGGCGCATCGCGATGTCCATCGGCATGCCGATCTTCTCGGCGGTGAACATCAGGTTGTCCTTGATCTGCTCGTCGGTGAGGTCGAGCTGCCGCAGCGCGTTGTAGCGCACGAGCGATGCGCTGTGGCAGTTGAGGCAGTAGTTGACGAAGGTGCGCGCGCCCGACTGGAGGCTCGCCACATCGGTCACGTTGACCTCGACGTCGTCGAGCTTCGCGCCTTCGGCGGCCGGCGCCGGCGCCGCCCCCGCGGCGAGCGCGGCCGCGGCGACCGCGACAAGGATCCGCTTCACGTTCACGTTAGCCTCTCCGGCGGCGGCTTGGTCTTGTCGATCCCCGTGTACCACGGCATCAGCAGGAAGAACGCGAAGTAGGCGACCGTGCTGACCTGCGCGATGCGGGTGGCCGTCGGCGTTGGCACCTGCATGCCGAGATACCCGAGGACGATGAAGGCGATCACGAACACGGTGAGCGCGAGCTTGTACATCCAGCCCTTGTAACGGATCGACTTGACCGGCGAGCGGTCGAGCCACGGCAGGAACGCGAATATCACCACGGAGGCGCCCATCAGGAGCACGCCCCAGACCTTCGCTTCGAGCACGACGAGCAACGCGAGCAGCACGGCACCGGTCCCGAGCAACAGCATGCGGGTCGTATTGCCGCCGCGCCGCACCAGTCCCCAGAGCATGAAGAGGACCACCGCGACCCCGATCACCCACTTCAGCTCGTCGGTCGTCGCGCGCAGCACCGAGTAGTACGGCGTGAAGTACCAGACCGGCGCGATGTGCGGCGGGGTCTTCAGCGGGTCGGCCGGGAAGAAGTTGTTGTGCTCGAGGAAGTAGCCGCCCACCTCGGGCGCGAAGAACATGATCACCGAGAACACGAGGAGAAACACCATCGCACCGAAGATGTCCTTCACGGTGTAATAGGGATGGAACGGGATCGCGTCGCGCGGGATGCCGGTCCCCGGATCCTTGTTCGCCTTGATCTCGATCCCGTCGGGGTTGTTGGAGCCGACGTGCTTGTCGTGCAGGGCGAGGATGTGCACCGCGACGAGCCCGAGCAGCACCAGCGGCAGCGCGGCGACGTGCAGCGCGAAGAACCGGTTCAGGGTCGCGTCCGAGACCACGTAGTCGCCCCGGATCCAGATCGCCAGGTCCTCGCCGACGAACGGGATCGCGCCGAACAGGTTCACGATCACCTGCGCGCCCCAGTACGACATCTGGCCCCACGGCAGCAGGTAGCCGAAGAACGCCTCGGCCATGAGGCTCAGGAAGATGAGGACGCCCACCAGCCAGAGGAGCTCGCGCGGCTTGCGGTACGAGCCGTACAGCAGCGCGCGGAACATGTGGAGGTAGACGCAGATGAAGAACGCCGAGGCGCCGGTCGAGTGGAGGTACCGGATCAGCCAGCCCCACGGCACCTCGCGCATGATGTACTCGACCGAGGCGAACGCGAGCGTCGCGTCGGGCTTGTAGTTCATGGTGAGGAAGATGCCGGTGATGATCTGCAGCACCAGCACCAGCAGCGAGAGCGAGCCAAAGTAGTACCAGAAGTTGAAGTTCTTCGGCGCGTAGTACTCGGACAGGTGCTCCTTCCACAGGTCCGAAAGCGGGAAGCGCGAGTCGACCCACTCGAACAGCCGCAGGGCCCAGTGCGCCTTGGTGGTCGTGGCGTTCGCCATGATCTCTAGGCCTTGTCGTCGCCGATCAGCAGCTTCGCGCCCGACAGGTACATGTACCGCGGCACCGGCAGGTTATCCGGCGCCGGGAAGTTCCTGAAGACGCGCGCGGAGAGATCGAACCGCGACCCGTGGCACGGGCAGAGGAAGCCGCCCGCCCAGGCGGCGCCCATGCTCGGATCTCCCGGCGTGAACCTCGCGACCGGCGAGCACCCGAGATGCGTGCAGATGCCGACGACCACCAGCATCTCCGGCCGCTCGGGCCGGGCGCGCGCCTCGTTGTCGCAGTACTCGGGCTGGTCCGATCGCTTCGACAGCGGATCGGCGAGCTCGGCCTCGTCCTGCTTGAGGCTCGCCATCATTTCCTTCGTGCGGTGGACGACCCAGACCGGCTTGCCCTGCCATTCGACGATCATCTGCTCCCCGGGCGCGAGCGCGGAGATATCGGCCTCGACCGGCGCGCCGAGCGCCTTGGAGCGCTCCGAGGGCTCCATACTCGCGAGGAACGGCCAGGTCGCGGCGCCGGTCGCGGCGCCGCCGGCGATGCAAGTGGCCAGCAGCAGCTTGCGGCGGG
>Ga0209342_10001650_pt1 | contig 24805 bp, 23 predicted proteins | sample RifCSP16_2_FD_184023 | JGI IMG/M metagenome (GOLD analysis project Ga0209342, IMG submission 184023) | Soil microbial communities from Rifle, Colorado - Rifle CSP2_sed 16_2 (SPAdes) (version 2) | ecosystem: Environmental > Terrestrial > Deep subsurface > Rock core/Sediment | place: Rifle... | reverse complement strand
TACGGGCGTGTTTCCCGTGCGTTCTCCCAATCCTAACAGTGTACCGTTAATAGCGCCGCACCCATAAAGCCATGCAGAAGTGGCGTTGCTTACTGCTAAATAAAAATCATTGTGGCCGTGCCATTCCATATATTCAGAAGGAACTCCCGCAAAGTGGTTGAGTCCGTAAATAATGCCAGGGACACTACGGGGTAAAGCGGCGCCAGGATAACTGACCCCCATTCCCATGGTATCACAGGCGCGAATCTTTACCGGCATTTTGCTTTCCCTGGATAATTTCATAAGCTCCTGGGCAAAGGGTACGACAAAACCGTAAAAGTCCGATCTGGTAATATCTTCGAAATGGCACCGGGGGACAATACCCACATCGAGGGCGGCTTTCACAATGTCCAGATACATATCTACCACCTGCCTCCTGGTTTTGTTCAACTTTAAATAGATGTGGTAATCGGATGCCGAACACAAAATGCCGGTTTCCTTGAGTCCCATTTCCTTGACTAACTTGAAATCACTCTTTACTGCCCGAATCCATCCGGTAACCTCAGGATACTTATACCCTCGCTCAAGGCATTTTATGACAGCTTCCCGATCTTTTTCGTTGTATAAAAAGAATTCACACTGGCGAATAAGACCCTTTTTGCCCCCGAGTTTGTGAATCAGGTCATAGAGGTCTACAATCTGTTTGACCGTGTAAGGGGGACGGGATTGCTGTCCATCCCTGAAGGTTGTGTCCGTGATCCATATCTCATCTGGCATGTTCATCGGGTTGAGCCGATAATTGAATGGTATTTTTGGTATTTTATCGTAGGGGAAGACATCCCGAAAAAGATTGGGTTCTTTCGCATCCTGCAATTGGAAGATGTACTCTTCAGGTTCTAACGTATTACGGCGTTTATTAACTCGAAGCATATTTGATTCCCCTTAATAAATATTTTTTATTCACAAAAACATACAGAACATAACACGTTCGGGATTAATTTTTGATTCTATATACAATATTTTTGCAAGTCAAGTGAAATGATAGAAAATTATTGTGGATTGACATTTTTAGGGAAAATTAGGATACTATCCAAGCTTTTTTAACGTACAGAATTTCAGTAGGGGTTGAAAATCTTCAACCCCTACATAATGCTAAATCATAAATCTAAAATACCATTGTTCAGGCTAGGAGGAGGATATGGCATTAAAAGCGGGTACTTATAATTTGAATGCAAATTCGGGAAAATTATGTGTCTATACTTTTAAAGAAGGATTTCTCAGTGCAATAGCCCACGACCTGTTGATTGACGTGACGAATTTTACTATTAAACTAAACATTCCAGACACCGGTGTTCAGTCTGCAAGCGTAGAAGCAGAAATTTTAGCAAATTCACTAAAAGTAGTATGTGCTATGAAAGATGGACAGCAGAATTATGATACCCTCAAGGAAAAAGACAAGGCGGATATTGAAGAAGCCACTTTCAAGGACGTCTTACACCCTTCCCAATATCCTACCATCAACTTCCGTTCTACCGATATCCAGGAAAAGGACGGAACATATCATGTGAAAGGAGAGTTGACCCTGCACGGCGTTACACGTCCCGTAGAATTTGATGCAAAAACCACTACGGGAAAAGATTTAAAAGGAAGGGTTACTATCGCCCAAAAAAACTTTGGAATAAAGCCTTACAAGGCTTTGTTGGGAACTCTCAAGGTTAAGAACGAAGTAGACATTGCTTTTGATTTGTCTTTAAGTTAAATTTATTGTATAGAAATTTTCATTATTATTTAAGCGGGTTATTATACAATGTATGGCATAGAGAATCCCCCTTAGAAAAGGGGGCGAGGGGGTTGTAAACTTGTCCTCATGAAAATGGGGAATAACCCCGGGAAAAAACACAACCCCCTGATCCCCCTTTGTTAAGGGGGACTATGTAGGAATAATTTTAATTTTTCCAAAAATTGACTTTATTTTCAGGTAAAATATTTATAGAATTTCTTTCTTTAGTCACAAAATATGCGCTTCAGCACTGGCGCTGAAACATTTAACAACGCTGGATAAAGCATCGGTTTATTGATTCATTTCAATGCAGAGAGGTAAAAAGGTGGAAGACAGTAAAGCAGAAAATAATAGCAGGAGAAGATTTTTGAAAATTGCATCCCACGCCATAGGGGGTACCCTGGCAGCAGGCGTTGTGGCGCCGGTTGTGGGATTGGCGGTACACCCATGGTTGAAAGATACTGTATACGGGACAGAGGATTTCATTAATGTTGGCAAGCTGGATGATTTCCCCGTCGGCGTCCCTAAAAAAATGACCATCACCTCATCAAAGATGGATGCGTGGAATATTTTTGAAGGGTTGGTTATGGGGTCAGTATGGGTAGTCAGGAAAGAAGACAATTCGTTAAACGTTTTTTCTACAAATTGCCCGCATCTTGGCTGTGGTATAAACTGGGGAGAGGACGTAAAACAGTTTCTATGCCCGTGCCATGAAGGTGTATTTGATATCGATGGCAAGACAATATCGGGGCCTTCCCCTCGCGACATGTATAGTTATGAAACGAAAATTGAAAACAATACTGTTTTGGTAAGTTATAAAAAGGTGATATAAACACAATGCGTAAATGGATAGAAGATAGAACAGGATTAAGCAATCTGTTGAAGGTAATGCTGGATGAACCGGTTCACGGCGGGGCGAAATGGTCGTATATATTTGGAAGCGGACTGGTATTCCTCTTCATTCTCCAGGCAGTTACCGGAATCGTAATGGCCAGTTTTTATTCACCCTCTTCGACATCAGCGTGGGGGAGCGTTTATTATCTACAATACAAAACGTCCTTTGGCTGGTTTGTACGCGGTCTGCACCACTTTGGATCAAGCGCCATGATGATACTCGCTCTTGTGCATATGTTCCAGGTGTTTATCTTTGGTGCGTATAAAAAACCACGCGAACTGAACTGGATTTCCGGGGTAATTCTTCTCCTGTTCCTTGCGGGATTCGGTTTAACCGGGTATCTCTTGCCCTGGGATCAGAAGGGGTATTGGGCTACGCAGGTTGCTACGAATATTATGGGAACTATTCCCGTCATTGGGAAGTACATTAAAATAATAAATCAGGGCGGCGGCGATTACGGGAATTTTACCATTACTCGTTTCTATACCTTGCATGTATTCTTGTTGCCGCTTTCGCTTGTTTTCTTTCTCTTTATCCATATAGCGCTCTTCCGGAAACATGGCGTCACTCCATACTGGAAAATGCGTGAAGAGGTAATGAAAAACCGGGTCGACCCCTTCTGGCCGGATCAGGTATATAAAGACGTTGTATTTGCCATAGGGATGTATGCCATACTTGCCGGATGGGTCTTCTGGAATAAAGGGGCAGAACTCAATTCTCCGGCCGATCCCGCATCGAATTATCTTGCCAGGCCGGAATGGTATTTCTTGTTCTTATTCCAGCTCTTAAAATATTGCCAGGGGAAATTCTTGATTGTAGGCACCGTCATTGTGCCCACGCTTGCTTTAATTTTCTTATGTGTGCTTCCATTTATCGACAGAAATACATCACGATATCCGTCGAAAAGGATACCATTTTTTGGCGCTGTATTCTCCGGGCTAGCGGGAGTTATTGCGTTAACTACCCTCTCTATTCACCACGATAGTCATGATATACACATCATTCATCAACGTGAAGACGCCGAGAAACAGACCGCAAGGGCAATAAAACTGGCGGCAAGGGGGGTACCGCCGCAGGGGGGATTGGCTATCTTCCTCAATGACCCTGTGGCTCTTGGCGAAAAGATTTTTAAAGAAAGTTGTATTGGTTGTCATATGGTAAAGGAAGAAGGCGGGGAAACGGGTCCCGATTTTACCGATTTTGGCTCCCGTGAATGGGTGTCGGAACTGCTAAAAGATCCCAAGGGCAAGAAATATTTTAAGGAATCGGGCGCTATGCCTCCTGTAAAACAGCCTGATGAATCGCTCCGGGACATGGCAGAATTCTTGTTGAGCCAATCGGGAGGTTTACACAATCAAAACGCCGATAGGCTGGAGAGAGGAAAAGAACTGGTTCTCAAGGGAAATTGCGTCATCTGCCACCCCATCGGTGACAAAGATGCAAAAAAGGTTGCTCCAAACCTGACGGGGTATTTATCAGAAGAATGGTTGAAGGAATTTATTAAGAATCCATCCGACCCCAAATTCTACGGCACACGGAATAAGATGCCCGGTTTTGACAAGCTTTCTGAGAGGGAACTGGATGCGCTTATACAATATCTGATTTCCTTATCAAAAGATCGGATTCTCGTTTCCGAAAAGGAAGAAGGAAACAAGAAAAGAAAATACGTCTTTGGTCAAACCGCTCCGAGGGCAATAACGGCTTTTGAAAGTGTAGGGTAGACTTCGTCGTGAGCGCTCAGTCGAACGATTAAGGCGAGGATTTTTACACCGAATCCACCAACAATATTTTCATAATCGGTGGATTTGCTTGCGCTTAATCCACCTTACAATACTGACGGTTTTCCCGCACACGGCTTTCCGGCAGGCTTCTTCTCACGCATTCACGGTTGCCATCCTGAAAAGCGGTTGTGCAGGGTCAATCCATCCATACTGATGAACTAACACCTCAAATCGGGTAATTTGCTGCACATTACCCATACACATAGAATGCTCCTATAATTTCATACCATTCTTTCCCATTTCTCTTTCCTTTGATTTTTAATTTTGCTGAAAAATTAAAAATAGCTTGCAATCTTCTTCGTTTTTGTTTAACTATCACTCTTAAGAAAAAAGCAATTTCCTAGCATCTCCTAGCATCTTATCCACACGGGTGGACTATGGTTCTATGCAGGTTTTTGGGCAACCCTATAACGTAAGGAGGAGGGATGGCGAAGAAAATATATGGAACAGCGATCAAGACAGGCTGGATCCTCGCATTGATCGGAGTTATCGGAACGGTCGTAGGCTTCAATCTTGGCGGTTCGACAGGAAATGACGTATTTTTTGCTCTTATGGCGCTTGGCGTATTGTTGCTGATCTCCGGTATTGCAACGGTAGGCGTTTATGCAGCAATGGAACGGGGTTTATCCCGGGCATTAAAAGACAGCGCGCCGCTCCTGCGGTTTACAATTGCTGCTAAGGATTATGCCGCATTTGCTGTTCAGCAGGCGGAAGAGATACGATCGACCAACAAGACGTCCCTCACGATAGCCCTCATATTTTGCGGTTTGATGGCAGTTGGAGGACCTTTTCTCGTAAAAGAGGATGGTATTATCTTTACGTTTGTAGGTATTGGCCTGGCGCTTTTCCTTGTATTCGTTTCGTGGATCGCAACAAAATACCGCATAAAGAAACTTAAAACTGCCGACAAGGAGGTAATCCTGACGCTGGACAGCGCTTACGTCGGAGGGCAGTTCCATATATGGAAATTACCGATCAGCTTCCTGAGTGAAGCTGTTTATTTCGGCGCGGGCGAATACGAGAACAGCCCGCAGGCCGTAATACGGATTACCTACCATGCCATTACGAGGGAGAATATTAGGGTCAGACCTTGATTATAGAATATGCTTGACACAAGCGTAACAAGAGGGTATTTTGGTTCATTATTATGGCACGACCATGGAGAATCCAATATACCAATGCAGTTTATCACATTATGTCAAGAGGTGTTGCTCAGGGAGAGGTATTTTATGCCGAGGAAGACTATCATAAATTTTTAGAGTATCTCGAAAAAACCTCTGAAAAGTTTCAGTTAGAGATATTTGCCTTTGTCCTCATGGGAAATCATTATCATCTGTTTTTGCGCACAAAAGAGGCAAATCTTTCCAGGGCAATGCAATGGTTACAAACATCGTACAGCGTATATTTTAATCGGAAATACAAAAGGAGCGGACATCTTTTCCAGGGACGATATAAAAGTATCCTGGTAGGAGAGGATTCTTACTGGAGAGGATTAAGTTTCTATATCCATTTAAATCCTGTCCGTGCAGGCATGGTAAAGGAATTAGAGGAGTACAAATGGAGCAGCTACCATGATTATGTTAAGACAAAGAAAATCCATCATTGGGTATCCTGTGAGGAGATTTTAAAGGGATTGAGTAGAGACGAAAAGGAATCGAGGGTTGAATATAGGAAATTAATAAGAGAAAAATCCGGTCAGGAAAAGAAATTTCTGGATGAGATCAAATATGGGCTTATCTTGGGAAGCGAAGAGTTTATCAGTTGGGTACAAAAAAAGTTTATCAATCGACTCTCTGCAAGGGATGCAGAATTGCCACAGAAAACGATGGTAGGAGATAACGGGATTGTAGAAAAGGTATTGGATGAAGTAGCAAGGTATTTTGAAGTAGAACAAAGTCAGTTATTACAGAGGAAAAGACGGGTACCGCAAAGTGCCAGAGATGTATGTATGTACATTTTAAAGGAACACAGTGGATTAGATAATAAGAGGATTGGGGAAGTATTTGGTGTAAGTTTAAGTGCGGTAACAAAAGCCGCCCTGCGGATAAGCGAACAAATGAAAACACAAAGAAGATTTAAACAAGAGACCGATCAGATTTTATATTCTATTTTCAAGGTCTGACCCCTTTGTTTACTTTGTTTATCACTTCAGTTTCCTTCTGAAATTATTTGCCCTGGTTTCTACCTTCTTTAACGCCTTCCTTAACCTTGCCCCTTTTATATCAAAGATGCCTTATACCGACTGTATCCGGATTTACCGCATAAAGAAACCTTCATTATTTCGCTTGACTATAAAATTGAAAAGGCTAAAATCCCCCCATAAATCCATCATTTTAGCGCTACGGAATTAATAAAAACTATCATAAGGAGTAAAAATCCATGAACTACAAACCCGAACCAATTGACACATCAGAAGTAAAACTGAGTGATGAGATTCTCGATCTTACCGAACTGCTTGCAAAAAATGCGCATGACAAATGTAAATAAATTTATCATGTATAGAATCAATAAATATAATTTTAATGATTTTAAATGTCAGGCAAATCTGCACAAGTCTAATTACGCAGTCCTAATCAATACACCAGAAAAGGGCATAAAATACTCACCCGACTTTGATTTTTCAGAAGAATATTACCTATTAAAGGAACTCAATCACGCCCAGATACCGATTGCCTACGATTTTGGACAGGGAGAGTTATTCAGGGATGAAAAATTCTTAATCAAACAAAATTTTATTGTACTGCAACACGTCAATGGGTACGATCTTGTGGATTATTTTGCAGAAAAGGATGTTGAAGACAACGAAACCATTGAGGAATCTGTCAAATTGTTTATTAGCATTTGTGATCCGCTACAATACCTTCACAGCAAAAACTACGTCCATTGTGATTTAAAACCCGGGCACTTGATTCTTAATCAAAATGCAGAATTTGTACACCTTATCGATTTTGAACTAGCCATCAAACGCGGAGGAATTATTAAAGGAATTAGCAAGGAATATGCCTCACCGGAACAACTGCAGATGCTAGCCTATCTCAAGGACTTACCGAGAAAGGTTCATTACGAGGCTATTTCTTCTACTATTCGGCTCGATGGCAGGACGGATCTTTATTCTGCTGGTTTAATTCTCTATCAAATAGTAACAAAGAAATTATGGCAGACAGAAAAAGTCTTACCCGGTCAAATAAACAATCATATACCCCAGAAATTGGAAGAAATCATAAAGGGACTATTAGAGGTAAACGTATCTAACAGAATCCCTTCTGCGGAAGAATTAAAAAAAGCGTTGAGCAGCATCTGAACTCATTAAATTAAATTAATTCCTGACAGGATATACAGGATAAAACAGGATTGCTTTTTAACTTATTTTTAATCCTGTTCGTCCTGTCTAAGGTAGCTGAACTATTACGCATTCTTATATGCTTACAGAAAACCCATGAAATACATTATCCTGTCAGATATACATGGCAATGTGGATGCCTTACTCGCTGTAATTAAAGAAATTGCCGAAAAGGAAAATCCCATTGACAACCTTTTAATAGCTGGCGATATTGTTGGCTATGGCGCATCACCAAATGAATGCTGTGAGGTTATCCGTTATTTAATTTATGGCGGAAAGAAAATAGCTTTAGAAAACATCAAGAGGATCATAGCTCAACCATATTTTGATTCCTCACAAAGGGATACCTTGCTGAATGCCACTCTGTTATTGGAAAAGAAAGGTATTGCCATTGGAGGAAATCATGATAAAGAGGCATCAGGTGAACCATCCCTTACCAGCGAGATGAACCCCATAGCAAAGACTGCGGTAGACTGGACAAAGGGGGTACTCACGAAAGAAAACATAAAATTCTTGCTAAGACTTCCTCTCAGAATGAAATTTAGCAAAGAAGGACTCGAAATCGTACACAGTACACCCTCGTATCCACGAGGGTATGAATATGTAAGGAATGCAAGTGTACTGAAGTATGCCACCCTGAGGTCAAAAGTAACCTTTGGAGGACATACGCATCGGCCGGCGGCTTATATTTACACAAAGGAAACAAGAACCGTAAACGCCTCCGTTCTGATTCCAGCAGATAGTTATGATATGCGGCTTATGCTTATCGAAAAAGAATCGACAAATAAAGCGGAATCTTTCGATATCGATTTCAAAAAAGAATGGAAGTATTATATCAATGTAGGTTCGGTGGGCCAGCCGAGGGACGGAAATCCCCATGCGTGTTATGTGGTATACGATTCTGCTTCAACACATATCGAACTGAGGCGTGTGCCTTACAATACCGAAGCGGCGTCAAAAAAAATAGTAGATGCCGCCCTGCCTAACGAATTAGCGCAAAGAATTTTAAAGGGTGTTTAAGTTGAATTCTCACCAAAAACAAACACCCCACTTTTTCCGCCGGATTTTTTCACGAGATGGATATCGCTTATCACCATCCCCTTATCTGTGGATTTGCACATATCGTATATCGTAATTGCACAGACAGACGCAGCGGTAATAGCCTCTATTTCCACCCCCGTTTTTCCGGTAACCCGAACCTCTGAAAACACATCAATGGTATCGACAGAATTATTCGTATAATCAATCTTTATACTTGTTAAATTGAGCGGATGGCACATCGGAATAAGGCTGGATGTCTGCTTTGCCGCCATAATGCCAGCCACTCTTGCCACCTCAAAAACATCTCCTTTCTGTATCTTTTTATCCACGATAAGACGGAAGGCCTCTGGCTTCATCGTAATCTTTGCGTGGGCGATGGCAGTCCTCTCGGTAACCTCTTTATTGCGGATATCCACCATCCTGGATGCGCCTTGTTCGTTAAAATGGGTTAGTTGTGTCATTTGTATCAAGTTCAATCTTATCAATCTGAATTAAATCAAATCCACATCTTTCAAGGATTTCCCGTGGGACAATGTAATCTTGTTTTACGATATTAAAAAAAGAGATACCAGATTCAATAAAGAAGGACAAGAAAATGGATTTGTTTCCTTCAAAAATTAACACGGCACAGGTGATCCCTATAAAGTTACCAATAAGTGCGCCAAGAAGAGGTACGGGTATAATCGTTTGGAATGTGCTTGCCCCAAGAACCCCACAGCTTATTACAAAAATATCACGGATACAAGTTTCTGCGAATTGTTCAGGAGTTAATTTACCCTGATGCAATCCTATTGCATTGTGGATGGTATTCATGGCGATTACTGTAGCTGCGCCAATTACTGTAGGGTCAATATTTTTAAATGCTTCACCTAAAAAAACCAGCTTTACATGTTACTGTTAATGCAGCAGAAATTCCTCCTCTGAGAGCGCCTTCTGCGGTTCCGCTTAGGGTAACTAAACCTGCTTTTTTAAGGGATTTTTTATTTATTTTACCCTCGTTAACAAATTTCTTTAGCAATAGCAAGGGCATCCTTCTCAGAAAGGGGCGTACTATGAGCATTTCCTAAGCTCAGTCTATCCGTTGCTGCTTGATAATGATGCAGATATTGATTTGCCATTTCAGGTCTTGTCTGGAGATTTTTTAAGTACAGTTGATATGCACCTTCTTTGACAGCTTCTAACCGGTCGGATGGGACAATCTTTATTAGTCCATCATATTTAGGATTGCTTATCGCCTTTGCAGTATCTTCAGGGGTTTTGAAATATTTCAGTTGAGCTTTTAAAAATTCTGTTGGACTAAAAGCAATGATGTCATAGGCTGATTTATCTCTTGGTACTATTGCGTCAATTTCTTCTTGAACCTTGTTTACATAATTTTCGCCACCATAGCTTCCATAAGAACCACCAAAAGATTCAATTGTCTTTTGAAAAGTGGCCGTGGCAGGGTCAAACCTTCATTATTCAAATTGCCTCTTGGATTTATAATTGAAATATGAAGGTTTGACCCTGTCCCTCTGTGACCCTGTCGCTCTGTCCAAAATCAAACCTAATTTAAAATAAATCCAAACGACTTAAGAAAAAATGCGCCGCTTAATTTTTTAACAAGTAATGTTTTTATCTGTGTACAGAAAAATTTCCATTAAATACGTCACCACCATCACATGCGCATTTCAGTTTTCCGGTAAGATTGGGTTTGGATTTTCTACAGAATATCTTATGACGGCAGACACCAGGAAAATCATAACAATCCTGAAAAATAACTAAATTTTTGCCTATTTCCAAGCCAACGCCACTCCGGGTAACGTTATCCGATGTCCTAACAGCATCCAAACTGTATACTTTAACACTAACGGCTCCAATTATTGCATCACTTAAGTAAGAAAACGTCCATCTTGATGGATAAATATCGCCATTATTGCAACAGCTAACTGTTTCAGTACCAACCCAGACACCATCCAAAAAGCCCGGAGCTAGCGGTGCTTTAATTTCATTAGATTCTGCTCTTAGATTCCCTGCAATAGTAACTACAGATAAAAAGAGGCACGTTGACAGTATAAAAAACAGTTTTCTCATACTATTGCTCCTTTCTTTTGCAACTAGTATCCATCTCTTAATTAATTTCACACAAGAGGATCAATTTATTATTGATCCCATTTCTACATCATAACGAATATCGCCTCCCTTCTATATGAGTTGTTTATAATTCCACTTAAGCCTATTTTCACCTGAAAATCTCAATTTTTACGTTTCCTTGTAACCGTTATGTCAAGGATATTTCATATTTATGGTAATTATAGCAAATCTTTTATGGTAAACAACGCGAAAATTACATACCGCTGTGAGAATTATATTGTGCTTTTGATTTAAATAGAGCAGAGAGCAGGGTCACCCATTATGCAAATTGCCTCTTGGATTTATAATTGAAATAGGAAGATTTGACCCTGCCCCTCTGTTTTTAAATGCCCTTGATAAAAGATTTGTCATGTTTACTCCTTTTCCCTCTGCACGAGTATGGGAAAATACCTAAAATTTAATATCAACTACAATTCTTCATATTCTCACCAAAAACAAACGACCCACTCTTCCCACCCAATTTTTTTACCAGATGGATATCACTTATCACCATTCCTTTATCTACGGATTTGCACATATCGTATATCGTAATTGCACAGACAGCCGCAGCGGTAATCGCCTCCATTTCCACCCCTGTTTTTCCGGTAACCCTAACCTCTGAAAATATGTCAATGGTATCCGAAGAATTGTTTGTATAATCAATCTTCACACTCGTTAAATTGAGCGGATGGCACATAGGAATAAGGCTGGATGTCTGCTTTGCCGCCATAATGCCAGCCACTCTTGCCACCTCAAAAACATCCCCTTTCTGTATCTTTTTGTCCATAATGAGACGGAAGGTCTCCGGCTTCATCGTAATCTTTGCATGGGCAACGGCAACCCTATCGGTAATTTCTTTATTACTGACATCCACCATGCGGGATGCACCCTGTTTGTCAAAATGAGTTAGCTGTGTCATGTGTTTAATATCTGTCTCTCACTTTTGTTTATCCCCCAACCTGGTGCATCACGACATGCCCTTTCCCAGGGTGTACAGAAGGTTTCAGATTTGCCGCACGGATAAATGCATCGGTAAGTATTTCCTCGGTAGGATTATTTCTGAGAATAGCCTTCAAATCTACTTCACCCCCTGACAACAGGCAGGAACGCAATTTCCCGTCGGAGGTTAAGCGGAGCCGATTACAGGTGCCGCAAAAGGGTTGGCTCACAGCAGACACAAATCCCAACGTCCCCACGGCTCCTTTGATCTTATAGTTCTTTGCAGCACCGCTACCGAGCATTGGAGGAAGGAGCGCTATGAGTTCGTTATTTCTCTCGATGATATCGATAATATCAGACATAGGAATAAATTTATCCTCAGAGGAGAGGCTTTCCTTGTTCATCGCCATATACTCAATAAAACGCACCTCGAGGTCTCGTTCCAGGGTAAGTCTTGCAAACTCTTCAAATTCATCGTCATTAATCCCCTTCATGGCAACCACATTGATCTTCGTATTTTTAAATCCCAATGTAAGGACTTCTTCGATCCCATCCAGGACGTCTCGTAACCTCCCGCCTCTTGTGATCCTTTCAAACTTTGACTCTTCCAAACTATCGAGGCTTATGTTTAATCTGAACAACCCGGTTTCTTTCAGCAGCTTTGCGTAGTTTTTCAGGTAGATACCGTTCGTCGTTATTGCAAGGTCTTCTATACCCTGGATTTTTCCCAGCATGCACAACAGGTTTTCGATACCTCTTCGAACAAGGGGTTCTCCTCCTGTCAGGCGAAAACTTTTAATTCCCAACTTAACCGCATGCCGCACAACGGTAGCAATCTCCTCGTACGTGAGAATATCCTTATGTTCCGAGAGATCCAGTCCATTCTCCGGTCTGCAATAAATACACCGAAGATTACAGAGTTCGGTTACCGATATTCTCAGTCGATTTATCCTTCGAAAATATTTATCAACGATCTTCATGGCATGAAATCTTTATGTATTTTCCGTGTTATAACTCGTTTTGGGTATGATTTGGTATTCCTTCATCTTTCGCCACAAGGTTGTGGTAGAAATTCCCAGATTGCTTGCGGCTTGCTTGCGATTCCCCGCATACTTTCGCAGGGATTCGATAATCGTCTTTTTCTCCTGCTGGGCCAGGGCAGCCCTAATCCCCCCTGTTTCTGACATAATATCCATAATATCTGCTGGCAGTGGGCTCTGTAACGACAGGTCGGCAGCGGTAATCTTCTCACCCCTGACCAGAGTAACTGCTCTCTCGATTACATTTTCCAATTCCCTGACATTTCCCGGCCATGGATAGTTCTGGAGTAACGACGATGCATCGCCTGATATCTCCGGTGGTTTCTTTCCAAGCTTGTTCGAGTATACATTCACAAAATAGTTGGTTAAAACAGGAATATCCTCTTTTCTTTCCATCAGAGGCGGCAGGTGAATCCTGATAACATTAATCCGATAAAACAAGTCTTTTCTAAACGTTCCATTTTTCGTGGCCACATCAAGGTCTTTGTTTGTCGCTACAATTACCCTGACGTCGAGATTAATCGGTTTATTGTCTCCAACCCTTCGTATCTCGCCGTTCTGCAAAAACCGGAGCAGTTTAACCTGGCTCGAAAGCGAAACCTCGCCGATCTCATCCAAAAATAAGGTGCCTCCCTGTGCTTCTAAAAAGATACCTTTTTTATCTTTCACCGCCCCCGTAAACGAACCCATAACGTGTCCAAACAATTCGCTCTCCTGCAAATTTTCGGGTAACGCACCACAATTCACCACAACAAACGGCTTATCACTCCTGCGGCTATTATCATGGATGGCGCGCGCAACCAATTCCTTTCCCGTCCCGCTCTCTCCCGTAATCAGAACTATACTTTCACTGTTTGTCAATTCCATGAGAATGTTCAAGACCCGCATCATCACAGGAGAATTGCCAATAACACCTTCAAACTTGTACTTTTCTTTAATCTCTTTTTGGAGGTCGTTAGCCTTACCAGACAACCGTTTCTTCTCTAACGCCCGTTCAATTACTGAGAGGACATCGGGTAACTGAAAAGGTTTGGTAACGTAATCATAGGCGCCTTTTCTCATTGCCTGAATGGCGCTGTCGATTGTGCCAAATGCGGTCATGACTATAACTTCAGAGGAAGGATTAATATGCTTAATCCGCGATAGCACTTCCAGGCCATCCATCGCTTCCATCTTAAGGTCTACAACAACCAAATCGAAGAAACGATCTTTTTGTAGTTTCACGGCCATTTCCCCGTTCTCTGCGCTTTCAACATGATAGCCAGCCCTCTTAAAGGCAATTACCAGGGATTCCCGCATATTTTTTTGATCTTCAACAACCAGAATATTAAACATAATTCCTTGAGGACCTCATACTAACGCGGTTTTAACTTGTTTGTTTTTTATCGGTAATCGGATTGTAAATGCCGTCCCTTTATTGCGCTCGCTCTTTACGTCTATGGTACCGCCATGATTGTCCACAATACGATGCACAATGGATAGACCCAATCCCGTCCCCTTTGTTTTTTTCGTGGTGAAAAAGGGCTCGAAAATCTTTTTCATAATTTCCGGTGGAATTCCTTTCCCCGTATCTGCGACTGCGATTTCTATCTCTTCATTATTCGGCACATTCGGTCTTCTTACATGAATGTAAATTTTTCCGCCACGCGGCATGGCATCAATAGAATTTACCAACAAATTCCAAAAGACCTTCCTGATCCAATTCTGATCCAAATAAACTTTTGGGATATTATTTTCATAGACCTTTATTATTTTGATTTTTTCATTAAACCGTTCATCCTGCTCTAAGAGAAGCAATGTTTCATTAATAATAGCAAGAATATCGGTCTTGGCGAAATGATATTCTGCAGGGTGCGCAAAAGTCAGGAAGTTAGTAATAATGTTATTGAGCCGATCGGTTTCCTCAACCACCATCTCAAACAACTTCTGATCATCACCATTCAAAGACAAGTCTTGCTTCAACATGCACACCGAATTCGATATAGCCCCCAGAGGGTTTCTTATTTCATGAGCAATAGAAGCAGCTAATTCTCCAATGGAGGCCAAACGTTCAGAACGACGTATTTGCTCTTCTATCTTTTTCTTGTCCGTGATATCCCTGATAATTCCTTCAATACCAACAATACTTCCATTTTTATTTTTAATTGGATAGGTATTTTGAGAAAGCCAGAGTTCTTTGCCATTCTTACAATAAATACGATATTCCAAATCCTTCGAAACTTTTAATTCATCATCAAGTATCTTCTGCAGGGTTTCCTTAACCAACTTCTCATCATCCTTGTGAATCATCTCGGTAGCGATGGAAGGGGTCTCGTAAAATTCCTGGGGAAAATATCCCGTTACCTTCTGCAGTGCGTTGTTAAGGAACAAATATCTCCCCGTTTTATCCATCCTGAATATCACGTCTTCAATGTCTTCGACCAGATTCCTGTATTTCTCCTCAGAGTCCTTAATTTTATCAAAAAGGCGTGTATTGTCAATTGCAATGGCCAACTGCGGGGCAATCTTGCTGACGAAATCAAATAACTGGTTTTCAGAAAAATTATTAACCTTCCTGCTTCCGAAATTAACGCTCCCAATAGTTTCACCCTTGTATATCAACGGGAATGCCATGCGTGACTTAATTCCCTCTTTGTACAAAATAGGATCAGTCGAAAATGCCCCCCGTGATGTATCATTAACCATATAAACTTCACCATTGTCCACAACCTTTCCTGCCAGCGTTCCATATTTAGAGTAATGCATACCCTCCTCCAATCCGGAGCTGTCGTAATCCTTTGAAACGGCAAAAATGAGAAATTCTTCTCTCTTGTCGTCAAGTAAGGTAACACTCATTCTATCAAAATCGATTACCTGGTTAAGTTCCGCAGTGAGAGATTTAAACACTTCTCTAATGTCCAGTTTTGAAGCGAGTATTTTGTTGATGTTATTCACGATATCCTTCTCTTGCTCTATCCTCTTCCTTTCGGTCAGGTCGATGATAATTCCCTCGTATCCGACAATATTGTTTCGTTCATCTCGCCTGAGATTGCTCGTCATCAGAGAGGGAACCTTGATACCGTCTTTCTTTTTTAATTCCACCTCGTAATCCTTGATAAAACCGTTTCTGTACACCATCTCCTTAATCAACTTACCTTCATCGGGATTAAAGAATAAATGTTGTGCGAGGTTTAGTTTTAGGATTTTGTTTTTCGAGTCGTAGCCAAACAGGTCAACACCTGCCTGATTAATATCTATGAAATAACCTTCAGAGTCGCAGAAAAACACAACGTCTTTACTGGTCTCAAAAAGACGTCTATATTTCTCCTCTGATATCCTTAGCTTCCGTGTCCGCTCTTCAACAATTTTTTCCAGACGCACTGTATAATCATGAAGCTCCAGTTCTAAGAGCTTTTGTTTTGTTATATCCCTGGTAATCGTTACGAAACCGATCGGTTTCCCATCAGTTGCGTGCCGGGTTGTAAACGTGCTGTATCCTGTAAACATTTTTCCATTTTTACGAACCAATTGCATCTCATTTTTATATATGCCTGTTTGCAATGTTGTCTCCAGAATCTTTCGAACCTTACCAGATTCAACATCCCTTTTTGCATGCAAGATTCGGATATTTAAATTGAGAATTAATTCATCCGGCTCATATCCATACATTCTTTTTGCACCTTCGTTGAATGCCAGGATATTTCCGCCAAGATCACTGGCAATGATTGCGTGTTCGGTAGAACTAACCAGTATGCTGTTTAAAAAATTTGTTGTTTCCTGCAGCTTTGAGGTCTTTTCCTGCACCGACTTGGCCATTGCGTTAAATGCATCTCCCAGCTCCCGTACTTCACCCTGTGTCTTTATCGTTACCCGTTGGGATAAATCCCCCGCAGACATCTTACGTGTTGCCATTGTTAATCCCATAATAGGTCTGGCAATTTTTTGCCCAATTAAAAAGGCAAATGCAATCCCGGCTACCGCCAGGATCACCCCGGTAATGGTTAAATAAGAGAATATCTTTGTGAAGGGATTCTTTAAATTATTCATTGCCAGAGACACTTCGTCGGTACTAATTTCCGTAATGACGCCCCACTTAATTTCCGAAATCCAATACCATACCCCCAATACTTTTTGACCTCTGTAGTTAGTGTAACCTTTCATATCAAATCCATCGATACCCTTCAAACATAACTCTGCACTCCTTGTGAATTTTTTGGTTTGCGGCTCCACAATTGCCAATTCCATCGTTGTTCTCTTTGTGATTACCCCAATTTTCTTTAATTGATCGGTAAATTTAGATTCGGTAATCATCAAACCATGCTGGTTGATTATATAGGCGTCGTAACTATCTCCATGTATATCCTGCATCTCATTATTCAGAACGGACAGGTCAGCCTGAAACAACATCACCCCTGCCACATGGCCATCTTCATTCTTTGCAGGCGCAAAGATATACATGGCTGGTAATTGCCCGGATCTGTTCCCAACCTCGTCAGCATCATAAAAAACGGAGGAGACAATGTCAGAAATGTAGGTCTTACCGGCAAGAGCACGATTAAAACCCTGAATATCAGATATGTTTAAACCGATTAGCTTGTTATCCGCCGATATCCTGATATTACCGGATACATCGCTAATCATAAATCTGTGAAACAGGGCATCGTATGGTATATGAGAAAGGAATTTAGAAACAGTATCAGCATCTGCTTTCGTTAAATTAACAGCCTCCGCTACAAGTGGATTGTTAGCAATGCGTTCTGCAGTTGTCTTCAGCTTATGTAACCAGTCATTCACCTGAGACACCTTCTTCGAGCCGATCGATTGCAAATTGCCAATCGTCGTTTCCTGAATGACCTTTTGTGCGGAAGGATATGCAATGAGCCGCATAACCAATAAGGGTGTAAGGACAGCGATCAGGAATAGAAAAATTAATTTGTTCTTGATTGATCGAAACATATCGCTACCCCTATCCTGCTGGTCGGTTATTCACTCATTGTTATGAAGTCGTAAATCTTTTGGAAGGATACTACTGAAATACAACAGAAGGAATATAATTATTCAACAAAATTTGGGTCGACCGGTACCTTCCCCAAAAATGGCACCTCCCTGAATTCTGTCGCCTTTTCAGCCGCTTCTTTGTTTGCCCTGACAAACACTTCACACTTATTCACTATCTCATCAAACACCTTTGCAGCAACCGAACTGGGATAGGCGGCCACAAATGCCTCGCCATTATCACACTTTTCTGTAATACCCGGATCCAGCGGTATCTTCCCAAGAAATGCGACGCCCAATTCCATACAAATCTTTACGCCGCCGCCTGTTTTAAACACGTCAATATTTTCATGACAGTGAGGACACTTCAAACCACTCATGTTTTCAACAATCCCAATAATCGGCACGTTACTATCTCGGGAGAAAAACACCGCCTTCTTGACATCCAACAAAACCACATCCTGGGGTGTGGTAACAATCACAGAGCCATCCACTTTTCCAATGAGTTCAATAATAGATATAGCTTCATTCCCCGTTCCCGGCGGTAAATCTACCAAAAGAAAATCCAGGCTCCCCCAGCACACGCTTCCCATCAACTCGCAGAGAAAATCCCACTTTGCAGCATCCCTCCAGATAACCGGCATTGACGGGTCTTCGATCAAAAAGGATAAAGAAGCTACTTTTAAATTCGGCATCACTTCCAGAGGCAACACCCCGCCGCCGCTGCCCTTGAGCCTTTTTCCCTCTACGCCTAACATCATCGGGATATTCGGCCCGTGAATATCCGCATCGGCAATTCCAACCTTGAAACCCTTTTGAGCCAGTGCAACCCCGAGATTCGTTGTTACGGTACTCTTGCCTACCCCACCCTTGTTGCTCATCACAACGATCTTGTAAGTAATCTCTTTCATACGCTGTGCAATTGCCCACTTGTTGTGTTCTATCTGATCTAGTTGACAGGACAACTGTTTCTCACAGAGTTCACAGGTAAACGGAATCTTGCATTCTGGCATTACATCCCCCTTCTAAACTCAAGTACTTCTACATAAAAAATAATTATTAACAGAGAATCTACCTCTCAGGTATAATTCTAATAGCGCACGTATTATTTATGGTATTGCATGCATATTCGCAAACCCCGCAACCCACACACTTATCCCCATTAATCACTGGTTTGCCGTCTTCCTGATACAATGCATCACCTTGTAACGGGCATTTTATAAAACAAAGCTGACAATCCTGCCCTCCCCACGACAAACATCGCGACTGATCAATCTCTGCAACGCCCATTTTGACTTTATTCACATGTTCAACGGGTTTCAATGCCCCCTCTTTACACGCTGCGATACACAACAACCCATTGCACAAGACGCATGGATTTTCCTTTGGTACAATAACAGGCGTACCTATCGCCATATCCATCAACCCATTCGACCTCTTGATAGCCTTCGCAGGACATGCCTTGATGCACTCATCACAACGGGTACACAGGGAAAGGAATTCAGTCTCTTCAATAGCGCCGGGAGGACGCAAATAATCTCCTTTGGGCATCACACGGTCGACTTTTTTACTGGCATAATCCGCAACCTTATTGCCTACGAAAGCAAACAAATCTTTAAAAAGCTGCCGTCTATCTACTATCTTTTCCGTATTATCCATAACAGAACCAAGTTTACTTCAACAAAAATAGGTTGTCAAGGCTAAATCACGACTACTCCTTTTTACAAAAGCATTACAAGTTAGAAAGTCCCCTCTTGGGAAGGGATTTAGGGGTGGGTAAGGCGGTAATTCGTGAAATATTCGCTGAGATTTCACGACCAAGGAACCCACCCCTAACCCCTCCCAAGAGGGGAATAATCCATGCCACCCTGTAATCCGCATAAATAAAATGAAAATTCCTATACAATAAATTTAGTTTGTTTTTGTAATCCATTTTTTATAATTTATACGCTATGAGATTCAAGGTTCCTGTAATATCTATTGTGGGCAGGTCTAACAGCGGCAAGACCACCCTTATTGTAAAGCTCGTGAAAGAATTAAAATCCAGGGGTTATAAAGTCGCCACCATTAAACACAGCCATCATCATTTTGAACTGGATACAGAAGGCAAAGATAGCTGGTTACACACTCAGGCCGGAGCCGATGCCGTAGTCGTTGCTTCCCAAAATATGATAGGCATCATGCGACAGTCACCGAAAGAACTCCCCCTGACGGAGATTATAAACACCTATTTGCAAGACGTGGACATTATCGTTGTCGAGGGCTATAAGACCGAAGCCGTCCCGAAGATTGAGGTGTTTCGCTCAGAAATTAGCGCTGAATTGGTATGCAGGGATGATAAAAACCTGATAGCCGTTATCGGTGATAAAAATCCAGAAATCGGTATACCTTTTTTTCACATCGATGATAAAGTTTCTACCATTGTAGATTTTTTGTTAAATTACAATCGAAGGAATAACTCATGAGACAGACACATATTCTTGCCTGTTCATACTTGTTGATCAGCCTGATAATTATCATAACCACCAACGCTGTTGCGCAAACGTTTACCTTGAAAAAAACGGTAACCATAGATTTTGGCGCTGTCTGGTGTGTGCCTGTCTATGACGGAACGAATATTGTGGTCTCATCAGAAAGCGGCGGCGTTATCAAAGTAGGGAAATTTGATTTGTCGCTAAATGAGGGAACCAGCACTGCAACAACAGTAGCTGATTCCTCAGATACCGCCAATAACGATTCTATTGCCGACCATAAACACATTTTTCAAAACGGTTATCATTATATGGCTTTTTCCATCGCAGGCAGCGGACAAGGCGGGTATCTGTATCTGTTGAAATTAGATACCGATTTAAACAGGGTTGACGACATTACTACCGTAGTAAACGATGGTTCACCAACAAACGATATGTTTCTCGTAGGTGACGGTACGTATATCTATGTCGGTAAATTCCAGCCTGGTACAGGGCATAAGGTTTATAAATACGATTCAAATCTTAAAAATCTCGATTCTTATACGATAGGCGGAGGCACAAACACACATGCAAATGGCGCAGCCGCAGTTTACACAAATAACCAGTTCCATCTGGTAGCGCCTTTCACTTTAGCGCCTGGACAAAATGATGAATTTTATAGAATAATCTTTGATAACGACTGGAATGTGGTAAAGAATAAGACAACTATACTTTCAGACGAAGGGATGCTCAGCATCGTCTCTGCCCTTTCCGTAGAACCAAATTCACAGGAATTTATTATCCATTATGGACGGGGAAGCAGTGACACCGGCGGCCCGCTTTACAGGGCTGTTTATGATTCTGACTGGAACTTGCTTTCCAACACCCAGGCTATAGACGGCTCATGGACAAGGCCTCACAGCATTATTGTTAATGAAACCATATATGTCGGCTATGATGGTTCATCCAGCGTCCAACTCTCAAGTTTTGACATAACTTCAGCAATAACGATTCCCACACCTTCTCCTTCAGTGACACCAACTGCGTCACCCGCGACAACAACCACAGCGACACCTTTCGCGACGCCTACGGCAACACCCTTATCCACACCTTCAGTCACACCAATATCAACAGCTACTCCTGTATGCGTAGCTACCTCAATTATAGTATCTCCTACCAAACTAAGACTCAGCAAAAAAGCAAGTAGTGAGGTAACTGTGAAGATAACAGGCGAAGACGGTTGCTCTGTAGAAGGCGAAATAGTTATGGCAACGATTGGAGCGTCCAGAAAGAAACGTATATCTGTGTCTCCAACAAGCCAAACAACCAATGAAAATGGGCAGACAACATTTACCATTACTGCAAAGAAGAAGACTGGCAAGGCAAGGGTCACATTCCAGATAGCAGGACAAAAGAAGTCAATAACTGTTACGGTTAAAAAGTAAGTTAACCTGAGTTATGAATATCCAAGATAAATATAATAGATGAATTAAATAAGGATTAACACAAGCTTTTTTCCCAGGAACTTTCATTATTTTCGGTTTCTTTTTCATATTTATTGAAATTTTATTGACATCATGTTAATTGATAATTAATATTTTACGTATATAAATCTCGTGCAAAGTTTTTGCGGGATAAAAGCGCTAATGATAATTAATGGCCTTCCTTCCATCTGCCACAAGATAGTATATGAAGTACAATACAAATACGGTTTTACTTATTTAGACCGTTGTGGAAGTACGATCAATGAAATTATGAAAAGATCTCCAGAATGGATACTATCCGATAACACCCCAAACCCACAAAACGCACCACTAATGAGTTTGAGAAATGGAACAAGTTTCAATTTTTCTGCACTAAAGTATAACTTCGCACTGGAGCAAACATTGGGTGCGGACAAAGATTTAGAAAAAAAAGATATAGGCGAATTTATAGAGCAAGTTGACCTTATTTCATCAATCGTAAACGAAAGACTTAATTTAAACGATTTTAACCGGGTTGGCTTTAGAATATGGTATTTATTCGCTTCTGAGACGAAAGAAAATTCAGAGGAATGGATATCGCAACTATTAAAAACTATGCCAATTGATCACTCAATATGCAAGACATTAAATGGAAGCATAGAAGCTAAAAATTATGTAGTTGTAATTGCATCATTAGATAGAAAATTCCGTATTTCTATAAATGGTGTGGAGAGAAATGCTCAAATAGACCTTGGTGGTAATATACTCAACATTCGCGCGAGTAAGCTTAGCCACAATCAAGATAAATTCTTACTAACACAACTGAGAGCAAAAAAAAGAATCGCAAAGAATCCTGTATTTGCGGCAATGATTGATATTGATTCATTTGTAGAAATGCCTAAGGGTGTAGACGGTAAAGACTTTATTACAGTGTCTCTAAATCAGATTGAGAAAATGCTTCAAGAAGCCTTTATCTGAAATGTTAACTTTAAAAACGAAAGAGGTAATAATTTATGAATTTCAGTAAATCAACTGATTCGGACGGAGTAATTATACAACAGACAGAAACTCCTGTTTTAATAAAACACACAGAGGATCAAGGATCAAGAAGTCCTTATTATAGTCTGTACTATGATAAAACTGGAACCACGTTAGAACCTTCTCACCATAAAAGGGCAAAAGCTTTATCAAACAAAGAACGCTTTCAGCAAATTGCAATTTCAGAGAAAGTAAATCGTTTGTTACGCAAAGCTTCCGATACGGTTGTAAATTTAGCAGCAATAGAAGACCCTATTGAGCAAACAAATTTAGCATTTGCATTCAAGCATTGCCTAGAAGAACTCTGGGAAAATAGGAATCTTAGAGAGGCTAACTGGGGAGATCTATTAAATATTCTGCAGGCTGTGTTAGCTCAGATAGAATTTGAGATCTTTTCTGGGTCACAGAAGTTAGGCATAAAAAAGGTAGTAACCGAATATCTTTGCAAAGCGGAAGTGACCGACTTGGACATGGAAGATGCATTGGGAATACTTTCCGAAGCAGGGTTTGATCCTTGGCGAGGAATTAGCGGAAAACCTCAAGACTAACTTTTAATAAAAACCAAAAAACCACGAATGCCATCCGGTACCGCAATTTTCACTGACACGTCGATTGAAGTAGCAAGATTACTGCGCGAACCAGAAATGAAGAAAGCTATTGAGCAGCGTTTAGCGTCTTATGATATTACAGTTTCCAGTCCAGTTGTAATTCAAGAATTTAAACGTCGTGTTATTACTGAAGCAGTATATTTAATAAATCTACTGAACGCTAAAGGATCCTATGAAAAGGTAAAAAGGCATATAACGAATGTTCTTCCTGCGCAATGGAATAGAAAGCGACAGATTTGCTTAGGGATGCTAGATGAAATATTTGAGAATAAGGATGATTTAGAACTAACAGAACGAGCTAAGCGTTACCTTCGCACACTTATAAAATTCGGTGTATCTGTTCTAAAGAGAAAAGCAGGTCATATTGTCAGTGGTACAGGTTGTTATTTATCTAACTATCCTGTGAAAGAAATTAAACCGTATAAACGTTACGACTTAGCCAAGAAAAAATGTAGCGAAGTTTACTCTCTTTGTCCTGTAGCCGATTTTCTTAAAGAAAAAATTGAATTATGCAAACAAATATTAAATACTCTATCTAATTTGCCAAACAAAACCGAGGAACTTGAAAATGCTTGTAAGTTCTTGCAAGAACTTATTGCAAATCCTGATATTATTCACCAAAAGGACCCATGCTTATCTGTTGGAGATCTCTTGATTGCTCTTGAAAGTCATGGTATTCCTGATTTCTATACTATGAATTATAAAGAAAGCTCCATTTTTTGTGACGTTTTAGATCAAAATCTAATTATCCGTCCCAATAATCCTGAATCCACAGAAACTATTTATTCTAATAATTCTAAGCCTTGGAGTCCTTGAAAGCCTTATCAAGCTATCTTAACTAAAACTTAAACTACTTGATTACAGATATTTTATTAATCTTTTTCTCCTTCACGCATCATCTTTGCCCTGACTAACCTTATTTCTTCGTAGGAATATTTGTCTCCAAGTTTCTCCTTTACCGGACTCATGGCCTGCATGCCCAGTTCTTTTAACGTCTGTATGATTCGCTGCTGCTTTTCTGGATCAACAAAGCTGTCCACAGAAATATCCTCACCATCCAGAATGAGTCTTTCCAGATGCGAGGAAATAGTGGATAATGCAAGACCCCTCTTTTTCGCAATTTCATGCATCGTGAGACGTTGCTTGTAAAGGTCTAAGGTCGTTTGAACGGTGGAAGTCTTTGGCTGTTTTATAAGAGATTCAGGCCGTTTAAGGATGCGTGGTTTTGGTTCGATGTTGTACAATTTGCAGTAATTGACAATCTCATGTAAAAACGCATCCCCATATCTCCGCAATTTCCGTTCTCCCATTCCACTTATCATCAGCAAATCAGATACATTTTGGGGATACTGTGTTGACATTTCT
>Ga0209342_10001648_pt1 | contig 24812 bp, 24 predicted proteins | sample RifCSP16_2_FD_184023 | JGI IMG/M metagenome (GOLD analysis project Ga0209342, IMG submission 184023) | Soil microbial communities from Rifle, Colorado - Rifle CSP2_sed 16_2 (SPAdes) (version 2) | ecosystem: Environmental > Terrestrial > Deep subsurface > Rock core/Sediment | place: Rifle... | reverse complement strand
GTAGCGAGCGTGCACCGGCACCACCTCGGCGGCGTCCTCCTCCGACGCGCGCCATTCGGACTTCGCCAGGCCGGCCGCGCTCACGCCGCGCTCGAACACCTGCTTCGCCTGGCGTGCCGCCTCGGCGGCGGCCTTCGCCTGGAACTCTTCGAGCCGGGTACCCCCTTCAACGACGACCCTGGCGTAGCCCGGCAGCTTGATGACGGTCAGCGCGTGCAGGCCGATGAGATGCGCCTCGAACCGGCGCGCGAGCCGGCAGGCGATGTCGATCCGGACCGGCGCGCGCGGGCCGCCGTCGACGTGGACGAGGAGGGTCTTGTAGGGCATGGTGCGTTCTCCCGGCAGTTCGTGCGTTCCTGGACTGAAGTTTATGCTCCCACGGGCTCGAACGGGCCGTTTGACCTAACGCAAGGCCGGTACGGGCCAGCCGCGGTGCGCTAGGCTTTGGCGGTGCCGCTTGCGACCCGCCGCAGCGCGACCCACTGCCCGCCGGCGACGACGGCGAAGAGCCCGAAGCCGGCGAGGTCGGTGATCCAGCCGGGCTTGATCAGGAGCACCGCCGCGGCCACCAGCAGCGCCCGCTCCCACATCGCCGCCGAGCGCAGGAGGTACCCGAACAGCCCCGCCGAGAGCAGGATCACTCCGAACGTCGCGGTGACGAAGGCATGCACCGTCGTCTGCCAGTCCCCCATCATGAGCAACGCCGGCTCGTAGACGAACATGAAGGGTACGATGTAGGCGGGCGCCGCGGCTCGCATCGCCGCCCAGCCGGACGCCCACATGTTGGCCTTGGCGAGGCCGGCCGCGGCGTAGACCGCCAGGGCGACCGGCGGGGTGATCGCCGACAGGATCGCGAAGTAGAACGCGAACATGTGCGCGGCGGGAAGCACGATGCCGAGCTTGTGGATCGCCGGTACGAGCAGCGCCACCATCACGATGTAGGCGGGGGTCGTAGGCATGCCCATGCCGAGCACGATTCCGGCGAGCATCATCAGGACGAGCGCCAGCACCAGGCTCTCCTGCGTGAGCGACAGCACGAACGACGTGAACTTGACGCCGGCGCCGGTCAGCGCGATCGCGCCGATCACGATGCCGGCGCAGGCGCACGCGAGCGCGACCGGGAGCGCGTGCTTCGCGCCGTCCTCGAGCGCGCTGACGATACTCTGCCAGGTGACGTTCTTGCGCGTGGTCTTGCGGAGCAGCGCCACCGGCACGCACGACAGCGTGCCGGCGAGCGCGCAGAGCGGCGCGCTGTAGCCGAGCGTGAGGCCGCCGAGCACGACCAGGATCGGCGTGAACATGTGGCCCCGTTCGCGCAGCACCTTTCCGAGCCGCGGCACCTCGGCGTCGGGGAGACCGAGCAGCCCGACGCGTTTCGCCTCGAAGTGGACCGCGAAGAAGACCGCCAAGTAGTAGAGGATCGCCGGGATCAGCGCCCAGACGGTGACCTGGAAGTACGACACCGCGAGAAACTCGGCCATCACGAACGCTGCCGCCCCCATGATTGGCGGCATGATCTGCCCGCCGGTCGAGGCGACCGCCTCGACCGCCGCCGCGAACGCCGGGCGGAAGCCGCTGCGCTTCATGAGCGGGATCGTGATCGGCCCGTCGACCAGCACGTTCGCGACCGCGCTGCCGGAGATCGTGCCGAACAGGCTCGAGCTCACCACCGCGACCTTGCCCGGGCCGCCGGCGGTCCGCCCGGTGAGCGCGAGCGCGAAGTCCATGAACAGCTGCCCGACCCCGGTGCGCTCCATGAACGCGCCGAAGAGCACGAACAGGATCACGTACGCCGCGGAGACCCCGAGCGTCGGACCGAAGATCCCCTCGGTCGTCACGTACATCACCTCGATGATCTGCTCGGGCCGCGACTTCGCGACGAACACGGTGTAGGCGAGGAACACGATCGCGGTGACGGGCAGCGCCCAGCCGATCACGCGCCGGGTCGCGTCGAGCACGATCACGATGAGGATCACCCCGAGCACGATCTGCGTGGTGGTGAGGTCGTCGACGTAGACGATGCGGTCCTGGAGCTCGTCGTAGTTCACCCAGAGGTAGACGATCGCCACCGCCGACCCGGCGATCGGCAGGAAGTCGACCCAGCGGGGCAGCTCGGCACGCCGGACGAGGCCGGGGTAGAGCAGGAACGTGAGCGTGAGCGCGAAGAGCAGGTGGGTGCCGCGGAAGAACAGCGCCTCGGGCGCACCGATGAACGGGATGATCAGGTGGTAGATCGACATCGACGCGGCGACCAGGAAGATCGCGGCGCGGATCGCTCTCGCGTACATGGCAGCACCCGGATGAAAAACGGGGCGCTCGCGCGCCCCGGTGCATGGTGGACGGTCGGCCGCTCAGCCGGCGGTCACTTGACCTTCGCTTCCTTGTAGTACTTGAGCGCGCCCGGGTGGTAGGGCACGCCGATGTCGATCGCCATGTCCTTGACGGTCATCTCTTTCACCGCCGCGACGACCGCGCCGAGCGTCGGGATGTTTTCGGCGAGCCCTTTGGTGATCCGGTAGGCCGTCTCTTCGGGCAGCTTGCAGCTCGCGATCATGTGGGTCCAGGTGCCGATCGTCTGCACGTCCTTGTCCTGCTTCGGATAGCTGCCGGCCTTGATGATGCGCTTGTCGTAGCCCCGGTTGAGCTCCTGCAGCGCCTTCAGCTTGTCGTCGGTCACTTCGAGCACCCGGATGTCCCGCGCCGCCGCCAGGTCCATGACCGCGGACGCCGGCACGGTGGTGATCAGGCCGAACACCTGCGCGTGCCCGTCCTTGAGCTGCGTCACGGAATCGGTGTAGGAGCCCATGTTCACCTTCGACAGCTTGCTGTAGTCGAGGCCGTAGACCTTGAGCACCTCCCGCGTCATCTGCTCGCCGGTGTTGCCCTTCTGCTGGGTGGTGATCGCCTTGCCCTTGAGGTCGGCGGGCGTCTTCACGCCCGAGTCGACGAGCGCGACGAAGTGGAAGTACTGGAAGTAGAGCGTCGCGATCTGGCAGACGTTGTCCTGCTTCGCCTTGAACGGCTCGCGGCCGGCGACGCCGTCCACGGTGGAGACGCCGTTCCCGAAGCCGAGCTCGGCCTTGCCGTCCTGGATTCCGCGGACGTTGGAGATGCCGGCGCCGGGCGAGACCTGCACCGACGACCCCGGGACGGCCTTCTCGACGATCGACTGGATCGCGCCGCCGAGCGGATACCACGAGCCGCCTTGCGGACCGGTCATGAACCGCATGTTCTGGGCGTGCGCGGTGCCGGCGACGAGCGCGAGGCCGAGCGCGGCCGAAAGCACGAGCTTGTGTGTCATGGAACTCCTCCTAGGGTGGTGCGCAGTCCGTGTCCCCGGACCGGCATCGCGAAAGTATGGCACAGCCGAGCGCCACCTCGGCGTCGGCGCGCGTTGCTGCGCCGCGGCAACGCCCGCTAGGGCACCGGCGTCAGCACCGGCTTTCCGGAAAAGTGCGCCGCCAGGTTGTCAACGGTGAGCTTGCCCATCGCCGCACGCGTCTCGTGGGTGGCGCTGCCGAGGTGCGGGAGGAGGACCACGTTGTCCATCTGCCACAGGGCTTCGGGGGTCTTCGGCTCGTTCTCGAACACGTCGAGCGCCGCGCCGCCGAGCGCGCCTTCCTGCAGGCACTTCACGAGGGCGGCTTCATCGACGACCGAGCCGCGGGCGATGTTGACGAGAATTCCCTTCGGCCCGAGCGCCCGCAGCACCTCCTCGTTCACGACGTGGAACGTCTCCTTGCCCCCCGGCAGGATCAGCATCAGGAAGTCGCTGTTCCTGGCGAGGTCGACGAGCTTCGCGTAGTAGGTGAACGGCACGTCGGCCGCCTTGCGCCGGGTGTGGTAGGCGATCTGCATGTCGAAGCCGGCGGCGCGCCTGGCGATGACGCGGCCGATGCGGCCCATGCCGACGATTCCGAGGCGCTTGCCGCTGACCTTGGTCTGCAACGGGAGGTTGCCCGAGAGCCACTTTCCCGCGCGCACGAACCGGTCGCCGGTCGCGATGCCGCGGGCGCCGGCGATCAGGAGCCCCATGGCGAGATCCGCCACGCAGTCGTTCAGGACGGTCGGGGTATTGGTGACGATCACGTTGCGCCGCTTCGCGGCCGCGACGTCGATCCCGTCGTAGCCGACGCCGAAGCAGGCGATGATCTCCAGCTTCGGGAGGCGGTCGATCAGCGCCGCCCCCACGCTGGAGCTGCCGCTCGCCTGGATGCCGCGAACGCGCGGCGCCGCCTCGGCAAGGAGCTGCTCCTTGTCGGTCGCCTTCCAGAGATTGTGGACGGTGAATTCGCGCTCGAGGCGCTCGAACGACGGGCCGTACATGCCGGCCACGGAGAGGATGTCGACTTTCATGACTTGAACTTCGCGGCCAGCTTCTCGGACTCCCGTGCGAGCAGGCCCACGTCGGCGCCGACCGCAACGAACAGCGCGCCGAGCTCGAGATAGCGCCGCGCGAGCTTCTCGTCCGCCGTCAGGATCCCGGGCGCCTTGCCGCAAGCCCGAACGCGGCGGATCGCGTCCTCGATCTTCGGCAGCACCGCCGGATTCGCGGTCTCGCCCGGGTACCCGAGCGAGGCGTGCAGGTCGGCCGGCCCGATGAAGACGCCGTCGACCCCCTCCACGCGCGCGATCGCCTCGAGGCTGTCGAGCGCCTGCTGCGTCTCGACCTGCAGCAGCAGGCAGAGCTCCTCGTGGGCGCGCCGCGCATAGTCCTTGACACGCCCGAAGCGCGTCGCGCGGGTCGTGCCGGCGACCCCGCGCACCCCCTGCGGCGGGTAGCGCGTGGACGCGACCGCGTTGCGCGCCTCCTCCGCGGTGTTCACGTACGGCACGAGCACCGTCTGCGCGCCCGCGTCGAGCACCCGCTTCATGATCACCATGTCGTTCCACGCGACGCGCACCACCGCCGTCGTCGGGTAGGGCGCGATCGCCTGCAACTGCGAGAGCACCATGTGGAGCTCGTTTGGCGAGTGCTCGGTGTCGATCAGCAGCCAGTCGAAGCCGGAGCCGGCGCAGACCTCGGCGCTGTAGTGATCGGACAGCGAGAGCCACAGGCCGATCTGCGGCTTGCCGGACGCGAGGGCGTGCTTGAAGCGGTTGACGGGCAGGTCCATGCGCTCCCCTTCGGAGCGCCGGATTGTAGCCGACCGGCCCGCGGGGGCCCCGCGGTGCTCGCGAGCTAGCGCTGCGCGGTCGCGGCGAGGCGCTCGTGGGCGAGCTTCGCCCAGCGGGCCTCGGTCTCCATCGGCGCGGGGTTCCGCTTCGCCAGCGCGACGGCCTCCTCGAAGACCGCGCGGGCGGCGTCGGCGCGCCCGACCCGCTCGAGCAGCAGCCCGTACCGGAGCCGCGCTTCCAGCCCGACGAAGGCCGGCACGAGCTCGTGGTACTCGCCGAGCGCGGTGCCGGTCTCGCCGGTCGCTTCGAGCACTCGCGCGCGCAGCAGGCGCGCCTCGTTCGGCCGGTGGCACGGGTGATCCCGGCGCAGCCGCGCGACCGCGTCCGCCGCATCGTCCCAGGCCGCCTGCTCGACGAGGGCGCGGGCGAGCGCGAACCGCAGGTGCGGGTCGTTCTCGTAGGCGCCGATGAGGCAGCTCCGATACAGCATGACCGCTTCTTCGGCCATGCCGACGGCGAGGCATTCCTCGGCGAGCGCGGTGCGGTTGTCGATGCTGCCGCAGAGCGCGAGGCTCTCGGCCCGCTCGCGGAGGCCCCGCGTCGGATCGAGCGCCCGCGCCATCCGGCGCGCGGCCGCGCGGGTCGCCCGCGCGTGCCGCGAGGGCAGGAAGACCTCGACCACGTAGTACGCGAGGCAGCCGGCGACCGGGAACGCGAGGATGACGAACACCCAGTACCGCGGCGCCCCCGAGCGGTACGCGTGAACGATGAAGCAGACCTGAATCACCAGATTCAGTGCGACGAGCAGCGGCATCTCGCCCCTTCCCCGAGCTACCCGGCGATGATGGAAGCGGCCCCCGGGACCGGCGAGGAACAACGGCACGGGGCCGCCGCCCGTGCCGGCGCAGTGCCAACGATTACCGCCGCACGGCGCGTCTGTCACGCCGTCGTCACGCGGCGCCGCAGCACCGCCGCACCGCACCGATCAGGTATTGCAGCCGCGCGCGCGGAGCGCCTCGTCGACCCACTTGCGATCGACGGTGCCGGCGGCGATCGCCTTGAGCGTCGCGTCCTCCTTCTTGCGCTGCTCGCGGGCCGCAGCGAGCACGGCCTCGGCGTCGGCCTGCGGCACCGCGAGGACGCCGTCCTCATCGCCGACGATGATGTCGGCGGGCTGCACCACCATGCCCCCGATCGAGACCGGAACGTTGATCTCGCCCGGACCGTTCTTGTAGGGGCCGCGGTGGGTCACGCCGCGGGCGTAGACCGGGAAGGACGCCGCCGAGATCGCCGCCAGATCACGGATCGCGCCGTCGATCACGAAGCCGGCGACGCCGCGCTTCGCGGCCCAGGACGCCATGATCTCGCCGATGATCGCCTGCTCGAGCGCCCCGCCGGCGTCGATCACGAGCACGTCGCCCGGCTCGGCGAGGTCGATCGCCTTGTGGACCATGAGGTTGTCCCCGGCCGCCACCCGGACGGTGAACGCCGGCCCGGCGAGCTTGCCGTCGCGGTGCATGGGACGCAAGCTGGCGGCGGCGCCGCACAGGCGGCTCATGTTGTCGGAGAGGTGCGGCGTGACCATTTCGGCGAGCGCGGCGACGAGCGCGCGCGACGGGCGCTGCGGCATGGGGAAGATCCGGAATCCTGGGTTCATGACGGGTGGGCCGGAGACGATCGAAAGGGTTGAAGGAACGGCGATTCTAGCCGCCCGGCCGTTTGCGCCCTCGCCGGCCGGTCCGGTAGGCTCCGCCCACCTGCCCCGGCCCCCTTGCCCATGTCCGCCACCGTTACGCTTCCGCTCTGGCTGGCGATCCTGGTCGGGCTCGCCGCAGCTTGGGCCGTCTATGCCCGGATCTTCGTTCCCGGCGTCCGCTGGCTCGTGCGGCGCCGGACCGAACGCGTGCTCGACGAGGTCAGCGGGCGCCTGAAGCTCGAGATCCGACCGTTCCAGCAGACGCGGCGCCAGGCCCTGATCGACGTCCTGGTCCACGACGCGCGCGTCCAGGAGGCGGCCGCCACCCATGCGCGCGAGCACGGGCTCAGCCGGGAAGCGGTGACCCGGCGCTTGCGGGTCTACGCCCGCGAGATCGTGCCCGCCTTCAACGCCTATCTCTACTTCCGGCTCGGGTACCGGATCGGCCGGCGGGTCACGCGCTCCCTCTATCGCGTGCGGATCGGCCATTCCGACAGCGAAGGGCTGGCGCGGATCCCGGCCAGCGCGACGGTGGTGTTCGTCATGAACCACCGCAGCAACATGGACTACATCCTCGTCGCGTACCTCGCCGCCGACCAGGCGGCGCTCTCCTACGCGGTCGGCGAGTGGGCCCGGATCTGGCCGCTCCAGCAGCTCATCCGCGCGATGGGCGCGTACTTCGTGCGCCGCAACTCGAAGGACGAGCTGTACCGGCGGGTGCTGGAGCGTTACATCGTCATGGCCACCGAGGCCGGGGTGACCCAGGCGGTCTATCCCGAGGGCGGGCTCTCGCGCGACGGCCGCATGCGGGAGCCGAAGCTCGGGGCGATCGACTACATGGTGCGGGGCTTCCAGCCGGACGGCGACCGGGATCTCGTCTTCATCCCACTCGGCATCAACTACGACCGGGTCCTCGAGGACCGCACGCTGCTCGCCGAGCTCGGGCCCGGGGCGCGCCCGCCGGGCGCGCTCCGCGCCATGGCGAACACGCTCGGCTTCGTCCTGCACCAGGCGCGGCTCGCCTTCCGGAGCGAGTGGAAGTCGTTCGGCTACGCCTGCGTCAACTTCGGGACGCCGATCTCGATGCGCGAATACGTCGCCGCCCGCGGGGTCGACTTCCGCAAGCTCGGCAAGGAGGAGCGCTTCGCGCGCGTCGCCGAGCTCGCCCGCCACCTGATGGCGGCCGTCGCGCGGCTCGTCCCGGTGCTGCCGGTGCCCCTGGTCGCGACGGTATTCCTGCAGAGCCTCGACCGGCCGCTCTCGGAGAGCGAGGTGAAGTCACGCGCGGCGGCGCTCGCCGAGCGCCTGGAGGAGGCGGGCGCGCACGTCTACGTGCCGCGCCGCGATCGCGAGTTCGCGTTCACTGCCGGGTTTCAGGCGCTCACTCTCCGCCACCTGGTGGAGGAGCGGGACGGGCTGTATGCCGCGAAGGCGTCGGAGCTGCCCCTGCTCCGGTACTACGCCAACTCCATCGCCCAACTGCTCGCTTGACGCCGGCGGGGCGCCCGCGGGCTACTCCTTCTTGCCGACCTCGATGCCGGCGGTCTTCGCGAGGTCGCGGTGGATGCGCGCCACGCGCTCCACCTCGCCCTTGGCGGGGAACCGCTCGTAGAAGCCCTCCACGCGGAACTGGCGGACGAGCTCGGACCACGGCGTAAGCCGCTCCTCCCAGCGGGCGACCCGCCCGGCCTCGGGCTCCGCGTCCTCGCGGGCGAGGTCGGCGCACACGCGCACCATCGCCTTGATGGTCACCGGCTTGGTGACCATGTAGTTCTCCTTGCCCCAGGCGGCGTCGGTGAAGGCGGCGCGCGCCGCCTTGAAGAAGTCCCGGATGATCGCGTAGTAGCGCGGCAGCTCCTTCGAGCTGCCCCCGGCGATCTGGATCTTGCGCCAGTGGCCGCGCACCCAGCGGTGCAGCTCGTTGAAGAGCTCGGCCTGGAGGACCCACTTGTCGCGCTGGCTGCGGCCGCCCAGGCGGTTGATGCGGTACCGGAGGGGGCTGTCCGCCTCGGTGTAGAGCCGCTCGACGAGCCGGGAGGCGAACTTGCGGTCGGGCGCCGCCCACGAGACGCGCTCGTAGAGGTCGACGAGGTGGCTCTTGTTGATCCGGGTCGGCGTCGAGTTGATGATCACGAACATCTCGGTGGCGAAGTCCTCGGTCCGGCCGTCGAAGATCACGCACGGCACGTTGATGGTCGAGGCGTCGTCCGGGCGGTCCTTGAGGTAGAAGTGCAGCGCGGCGAGCCGGTGCTGCCCGTCGATGACCAGGAACTTCGAGCCGGGCTCGGTCAGGCTGCCCGCTGCGGAGTCGCTGCCGCTCGCCTGGAAGCGCAGGCGCTCGGGGGTGAAGAGCAGCACCGTGCCCGGGATCGGTGGCTGGGTGACCGCGGTCTCGTAGAAGTTCCGCAGCTGCTTCACCTTGGCCTGCGAGAGCGCCCGCTGGAACGCGGCGTCGGTGCGCTCGATCCGGGAGATGAACTGGGCGACGTCGTCGTCATGCGCGATCCGGCCTGGCGCGATCTGCTCGCCCTCGCCGTAGAACCGGCTGATGAACCGGACCTTCGCCATCAGGTCCCGGGCCGGATAGCTCACGAAGTAGAAGACGCCGTCTTTTTGGCGGATGCGCATCGCGTGCACGGCCGTTGTCTCCCCTTAGAGTCGGGCCCGCGCCGGGCGCGAGGCCGGGCGAACTATAACTTGCCGGACCCCCCGCCGGCACCTACTAGATGAGCCCCCGCCCCAGGGGGCGGAGCCAAACCGCCGGGGGCCGGAGCCGGACTCGCCCGGCACCTCGCGGCGGGGCCCCCTAGGGGCTCCCAAGGGCTCCTACAAGGGCCTGCCCACGTCCGCAGCCGATGCGCCCCGACCCCTCGCGTCACCGGTGTAAGCCAGCGGCGCCGCCGCGCGACCTACGCGCGTCCCCGATCTGAAAGGAACGGCCATGTTGAAAGGCAGAACTGCGCTCGTCACCGGCTCGACGAGCGGCATCGGCCTCGGGATCGCCGAGGCGCTCGCCGGAGGGGGCGCGAACATCGTTCTGAACGGCTTCGGCGACCAGGCCGAGATCGCGGCCTTGCGCGCGCGCCTGGCCGACAGCCATCGCGTCACCGTCAAGTACGACGCCGCCGACGTGTCCAAGGCCGACGCGATCGAGGCGATGATGAAAGCGGCGATCGCCGAATTTGGCGCGGTCGACGTGCTCGTCAACAATGCCGGCATCCAGCACGTCGCGCCGATCGACGAGTTCCCGGTCTCGAAATGGGACGCGATCCTGGCGATCAACCTGAGCGCCGCGTTCCATACGACGCGGCTCGCGCTGCCCGGCATGAAGCGCAAGGGCTGGGGCCGGATCGTGAACATCGCGTCGGCGCACGCCCTGGTCGCCTCGCCGTACAAGTCGGCGTACGTCGCCGCGAAGCACGGCATCGCCGGGCTCACGAAGACGGTGGCGCTGGAGGTCGCGGAGCAGGGCATCACGGCGAACGCGGTCTGCCCCGGCTACGTGCTGACCCCGCTGGTCGAGAAGCAGATCCCGGATACCGCCAAGGCGCGCGGTCTCACCGAGGAGCAGGTGAAGCGTGACGTCTTGCTCGCCGCACAGCCGACGAAGAAGTTCGTGACGGTCGACGAAGTGGCCGCGCTCACGCTGTTCCTCGCGAGCGATGCCGCGGCCTCGATCACCGGGTCGATCCTGCCCATCGACGGCGGTTGGACCGCGGCCTAGGAGCAACACCTACAACGCGTTGCAGCGCCAGGAAAAGCGGACGACGCGTTGCAGCGTGCGCCGCAACGCAAGGGTTCAATACAACCGAGTGACAGGTTCGGCGGCAATTGGGCCGCGATTACTGCAGACGAAAGGAGATCGACATCATGAGCCTCGAAATTAAGCACAGCCGCCCCGTCTGGCGGCGCGTCGCGACGGCCGCGGTCGCCGCCGGCGCCTTGACCCTTGCCGTGACCGCGAACGCGGGCGAGTGCCCAGCCGACAAGCGGGTCGCGGCAGGCGCGGGCCAGAAGCCCGGGCCGACCACGCCCAAGGGCGTGACCGACAAGGTGCGCACCTCCATCGACCTCTCGAAGGAGAAGGTCGCGGTGGACCGCCTGTTCCGGCTCCGCCAGCTCGACATCGAGCCGGGCGGCATCGTGCCCTGGCACAACCACGCGGAGCGGCCGGCGCTGATCTACATCGTCAAAGGCACGATCGTCGAGTACGCCAGCACCTGTGCCGTCCCGATCGTGCACAAGGCCGGGGAAGTGGCACCCGAGTCCCACGGCCTGTCGCACTGGTGGAAGAACACCGGGAAGACCACCGTCGTGCTGATCGCGGCGGACCTCTTCCAGAGCGGCAACTAACAGACGAAGCGACGGCCGCCCATGCGGGCGGCCGACCGCAGATCGAGCATGATGACCACCAGCGACATCCAGGCAGCGCCGCACGTCCAGCCCAGCCACGGCCCGGCGGCCGTGCTCCTGCGCACGTTCGTGATCGGGCTGATGGCCTTCCTGACCGTCGTCGACCTCTTCGCGACGCAGGCCATCCTCCCGGTGCTCGCCAGTCACTATCAGGTGAGCCCGGCCGCCATGGGGTTCGCCGTCAACGCGAGCACGATCGGCATGGCGATTGCAGGTCTCGCCGTCGCGTTCTTCAGCCGGCACATCGACCGGCGGTGGGGGATCGTGGTGGCGCTCGCGCTGCTTGCGATCCCGACGGCCTTCCTCGCCGTGGCGCCTGATCTCACCACTTTCACCGCCCTGCGCATCGCACAGGGAGTCTGCATGTCGTCGGCCTTTGCGCTGGCGCTGTCGTATCTCGGCGAACACTGCAGCGCGGAGGACGCCGCCGGCGCCTTCGCCGGCTACATCACGGGCAACGTCGCAAGCAACCTCGTCGGCCGGCTGGTGTCGGCCGGGCTCGTCGACCATCTGGGCCTCGCGGCGAACTTCTACGTGTTCGCCGCGCTCAATCTCGCTGGGGCGGTGCTCGTCTACTTCTATCTCGGCCGGGCGATGGCAACCGTCGCAGCCGGAGCGGCGGCGCGCTCGCCCCTCTCGATCTGGGCGGAGCACCTGCGCAACGGCGCGTTGCGGGTGAGCTTCGCCATCGGCTTCCTGATCCTGTTCGCGTTCATCGGCACGTTCACCTACGTGAACTTCGTCCTGGTGCGCGAGCCGCTCGCCCTCGGCATGATGGCGCTCGGGTTCGTCTACTTCGTCTTCCTGCCGTCGGTCATCACGACGCCGCTGGCGGGCCGCGCGGTGCAGCGCTTCGGGACGCGGCCCACCTTCTGGGGCGCCCTGGCGGTCGCCGGAGCGGGGCTCCCGCTGCTGCTCCTTCCGCGCCTCCCGGCGGTCATCGTCGGCATGGCCCTCGTCGCCGCGGGGACGTTCTTCGCGCAGGCGACCGCGACCGGCTTCGTGAGCCGCGCGGCAACGATCGACCGCGGCTCGGCGAGCGGGATCTACCTCGCCTGCTACTTCTTCGGCGGGCTGGTCGGCACCGCGGTGCTCGGCCAGCTCTTCGATCGCCTCGGCTGGGCCGCCTGCGTCGCCGGCATCGGGGTCGCGCTCGCGCTGGCGGCCGCGCTTGCGGTTCGTCTCAAGACGCCGTCGCCGGCGCGCACCGCCTAGTCCCCGGGGAGGCCCGCCGTGGAGATCCGGGAGTTCGTCGAGGTCGCCGGCACTGCCGCGGAGATCGCCGGCGTGGTGCTGATCATCGGCGGGCTCGTGATCGCGAGCGCCCGCTACGCGATTTCGCCGAAGGGTGAGGGCGTGTCGCGCTACCGGCGCTACCGCCAGGATCTCGGACGCGCGATCCTGCTCGGCCTGGAGGTCCTGGTCGCCGCGGACATCGTCCGCACCGTGGCGTTCACGCCGACGATGGACAGCGTCCTCGTGCTGGCGATGATCGTCGCCATCCGCACGTTCCTCAGCTGGAGCCTCGCGCTCGAGCTGGAAGGCAAGTGGCCGTGGCAGCGCGCCGCCGAGCGGCCAGTGCCCGAACCTCAACCCCAACCTTGAAGGAGATCGCCATGGACACCCGTATCGCCCAGATCCTCGCCGCCGCGCTCCTCGCGGTCGGCCTCGTCGCATCGCTCCCCGCCGCGGCGCAAAGCCTCGGCGGCGACGGCATCGTCCGGGTCAAGAGCGCGTATCCGCTCGACGAGACCGTCACGCGGCTCAAGCAGGACATCGCCGCAAAGGGCATCCGCTTCTTCCAGGAAGTCGACCAGCACAAGCTCGCCGCCGAGGCCGGGATCAAGGTGCTGCCGTCCACGCTGCTCGTCTTCGGCAACCCTCCGCTCGGCACGCAGTTCCTCAACGCGAAGCCCGAGGCCGGGATCGACTGGCCGGTGCGCCTCCTCGTGCAGCAGGACGAGAAGGGCGACGTCTGGGCGATTTACAACGATTTCCTCTGGATCGCGCGCCGCCACGGCATCGAGGAGGCCGACCAGCAGCCGTTCAAGACCGCCTCGGGCGTGATCGCGTCGATCACGTCGAGCGTGAAGACGAAGTAGGCTTGGTTCATTGCGGGCCTCGCACCGCCCCGCGGCGCGACCGGATGACCGAAAGGAGCACACCGTGGACAGAGCAGGCATCAAGCGCGTGAACCTCGCGCTGCAGGGCGGCGGCGCGCACGGCGCGTTCGCCTGGGGCATCCTCGACAAGTTCGCGGAGGACGGCAGGCTCGATCTCGAGGGGCTCTCCGCCACCAGCGCCGGCTCGATGAACGCGGTCGTGTACGCCCAGGGGCGCATGAACGGCGGCCTCGACGGGGCGCGCGAGGCCCTGGAGAAGTTCTGGCGCGACATCAGCGAGGCGGGACAGAACTTCTCGCCGGTGCGCGCGTCCGGTTGGGAGGCGGCCCTCGGCCTGGGTCTCGAGCAGTCGCCGTCCTACATCCTGTTCGAGACGCTGACGCGGACCTTCTCGCCGTACCAGTTCAACCCGTTCAATTTCAACCCGCTGCGCGACGTGCTCGCGAAGAACGTGGACATCGACGCCATCCACGCCTGCAGCTGCGTGGAGCTCTTCATCTGCGCGACCAACGTTCGCACCGGCCAGCCGCGCATCTTCCGCAACCGCGAGGTGACGCTCGACGCGGTGCTCGCGTCGGCCTGCCTCCCGTTCCTCTTCCAGGCGGTCGAGATCGACGGCGAGCACTACTGGGACGGCGGTTACATGGGCAACCCGGCGCTCTATCCGTTCTTCAACCACACGCAGAGCCGCGACATCGTGATCGCGCACATCAATCCGATCGTGCGGCCGCAGCTGCCGACCACGGCATCCGAGATCCAGAACCGGTTGAACGAGGTCACTTTCAACTCGTCGCTGCTGCGGGAGCTCCGCGCGATCGCTTTCGTCACCAAGCTGATCGAGCAGGACTGGCTGAAGGACGAGTACCGCAATCGGCTGAAACACGTGTTGATCCACTCGATCCGCGCGGACGAAGCGCTGTGCGACCTCACGGTGGCGAGCAAGTTCCGGACCGACTGGGCGTTCCTCTGCGGTCTGCGCGACCTCGGCCGCGCGGCTGCGGCGCGCTGGCTCGAGCGGAGCTTCGACCACCTCGGACACCATTCCACCGTCGACCTGAGAAGCGAGTATCTGGGCGAGACGGCGACCGGAAAGGAGCACGTCCATGCCTGAACGCTTCGACGCGATCGTGATCGGCACGGGGCAGGCGGCCCCGGCCCTGTGCGCGCGCCTTGACGGGGCGGGCCTGAAGACCGTGGTCATCGAAAGGAAGCTCGTCGGGGGAACGTGCGTCAACAACGGCTGCATCCCGACGAAGACGCTGGTCGCGAGCGCGCATGCGGCGCACATGGCCCGCCGCGGCGGCGAGTACGGTTTCACGGCCGCGGACGTCCGCGTCGACATGCGGGCGGTCAAGGCGCGCAAGGATGCGGTGGTCAAGCAGTCCTCGGACGGCGTGACCAACTGGATCGGCGGCATGAAGAACGTGACGCTCGAGCGCGGGCACGCGCGCTTCACCGGGCCGCGCACGGTCGCGGTGAACGGCCGCACGCTCGAGGCCGACAAGGTGTTCATCAACGTGGGCGGCAGGGCGCTGGTGCCCGACATTCCCGGCGTGAAGGAAGTCCCCTTCCTCACCAACACCACGATGATGGAGGTGGATTTCCTGCCCGAGCACCTGGTGGTGGTCGGCGGGAGCTACATCGGCCTGGAGTTCGCGCAGATGTATCGCCGCTTCGGCGCGAAAGTGACCGTGGTCGAGCGGGGGCCGCGGCTCATCGCGCGCGAGGACGACGACGTCTCCGACGAGATCCGCGCGATCCTCGAGCGCGAGGGAATCGGGATCCGCACCGGCGCCGAATGCATGGCGCTGTCCCGGAAAGGCGATCGCATCGTCGTGGGGCTCGAATGCCAGGACGGCGCGCCGGTCGCGGAGGGCAGCCACGTGCTGCTCGCGGTCGGGCGGCTGCCGAACACGCACGACCTGGGGCTCGAGAAGGCGGGCATAGAGACCGACGCGCGCGGCTACATCAAGGTGGACGACGAATGCCGCAGCAGCGTCGCGGGCGTCTGGGCGCTCGGCGATGCCAACGGCCGCGGTGCGTTCACGCACACCTCCTACAACGACTACGAGATCGTCGCCGCCAACCTCTTCGACCGCGATAGGCGCCGGATCTCGGACCGGATCCAGGCCTACGCGCTCTTCATCGATCCGCCGCTCGGGCGGGCTGGCATGAGCGAGAAAGAGGCGCGCGCGAGCGGGAAGCGCGTGCTGTCGGGAAAGCTGCCGATGACGCGGGTCGGCCGCGCGCGCGAGGCGGGCGAGACGCAGGGGTTCATGAAGGTGCTGGTGGACGCCGACTCGAAGGAGCTCGCCGGCGCCGCGCTGCTCGGACTCAACGCCGACGAGATCGTCCACTCGCTCCTGGACGCGATGTACGCGAAAGCGCCCTACACCACGATCCAGCGTGCCATGCACATCCACCCGACCGTCACGGAGCTCATCCCGACGCTCCTCGGGAAGCTGAAGCCGCTCGCCTGATCGCCTGGTCAGAGGAGTCCCGTCATGTTGCGATATCACTTTGCTCTTGCGGTGCTGCTCGCGGCGACCCCAGCAGTCGCGCAGACCCCGGCCGCCAATCTCGCCAAGGCCACATTCGCGGCGGGGTGCTTCTGGTGCACCGAGGAAGCGTTCGACAAGGTGCCCGGGGTGGTCTCGACCACGTCCGGCTACATGGGCGGACGCAAGCGGAACCCGACCTACCAGGAGGTGTCGTCCGGGGGCACCGGCCACACCGAGGTCGTGGAGGTCGTCTACGACCCCACGAAGGTGAGCTACGAGCGGCTGCTCGAGCAGTTCTGGCTGAACCACGACCCGACGGTGAAGGACCGGCAGTTCTGCGACGTCGGCTCGCAATACCGCCCCTCGATCTTCTATCACACCGCGGAGCAGAAGCGGCTCGCCGAAGCCTCCAAGGTGGCTTGGGACAAGGACAAGCCCTTCAAGCAGCCGATCGTCACCCCGATCGTGGCGGCCGGCGAGTTCTGGCCGGCGGAGGACTACCACCAGGACTACTACAAGAAGAACCCGGTCCGCTACAAGTTCTACGTCACGGGCTGCGGCCGCTACGCGCGGCTCGACGGGCTCTGGGGCAAGCTCAGAAAGTAACCGCCAGGTTCGGCGGCCAGGGGCCGAGCGCGCGCCCCCTAGGTAGTTTCCCGGGGCTGTTCTACGTGGCAGTCCGAATTTTCCGCGTGGACGATCGGTGCAATCATTCTTCTCAAGTGCTTCGGTACCTGATGCGACGTCCCCGAACAGGATGCCCGCTGGAGGAGGCCCGAGAATGAAGATCATCGACAACCTGGACATCGAGCGGCTCGTGCGCGAGGTCTTTCCGGCGAAACGAGCTTTTTCGGTCGCTGCCGATCTGGGCGTGCGCCCGAGCCGACCGGTCGTGGCTCGCGTCCACGGCGGGCCCGATCCGTTCCTCGATCACCAGTTCGAGGCCTGGCTCGAGGGGTCGCCCACCTTCGTGTCTGCGTACCAGCTGCTCAACCAGCTCTGCCGCGCGGGCGCGTTGCCGCCGGGCGAGTACGCGGTCACGCGGCGCCAGTAGCGCAACGCCAGCGCAGCGCACGGCTCGGGTTTTCCGCGCCGCATCACGTCACCCGGACGTTGACAGCGGCCGCGCCTCCTCTATAGCCTCGCCGCAAAAGAGGCAAACACGGGGAGACACCACAGGAGGGCAGCCCATGCGTGGACGCAAAACCCTGATCAGGGCACTGATCAACAGCTCGTTCGCGATGGTCCTGCTACCGCTCGCCGCGGCGCAGGCCCAGCCGCTGCCGCGCGCCGTCGCGATCGGGACGAACCCGCCGGGGACGGTGTTCTACGCCCTAGCGAGCGGCGTCGCGAAGGTCGCTACCGAGGCCGGACCGATCCAGGCGACGGTCCAGCCGTACACCGGGACCAGCACGCTGCTGCCGCTGCTGAACAGCGGGGAGCTCGACTTCGCGCTCGTGAACGGCGTGGACATGGGGATGGCGTATCTCGGGCCGAACAAGATCAAGGTCGGCGGGAAGAACGACTTCCCGCATTCCCCCAACATCCGCCTCGTGACGCGCGGCGCCCCGCTGGTCATCGGGCTGCTGGTCAAGAAGGACTCGCCGCTGAAGAGCGTCCACGACCTGAAGGGAAAGCGGGTGACCGGCGAATACCCGGCGCATCAGGCCGTCTGGTTCAACGTGCTCGGCCTGCTGTCGACCGCGGGGCTGTCCTGGCGGGACGTCACGGTCGTGCCGGTGCCGGCGGTCAACGACGGCATCGATGCGCTGGTGCAGGGCCGCGCGGAGGTCACCGCGGGCGCCCTGAACATGGCGAAGATCCGCGAGGCCGACGCAGCCGTCGGGGTGCGGCATCTCTCGGTCGACTGCTCGCCCGAAGGCGACCGGCGCGTCCGGCAGGCTGTTCCCGGCTATTACACCCGGATCGTGAAGGCCGGCGGCGCGGCGGCGGTGGTCGAGGACACCTGCACCGTCGCCTACGACATTTACTTCGCCACGCACAAGGCGGCGGCGGACCCGGTGGTGACCAACGTTTTGACGGCGATCTGGGAGAACGAGGCGAAGCTCAAGCCAATCCACCCTGTCTTCAGGGAGTGGACGCGAGACCGGGCGGCCACCGCGGAGATGACCATCCCGTACCACCCGGCGGCGATCAAGTTCTACGCGGCGCAGGGCGTGTGGAAGAAGGAGATGGGCGAGGCGCAGGAGAAGCTGCTCGCCCAGGGCCGCTGACCCCTCTCGCGGCGGTCGCTCGCCCTTCGGCCGGGCGGGGTGGCGCTGCGGCAATCATGACCGACGAGCTCGCGCCGCTGGCGAAGTTCCGTTCGCTCACGCGGGCGGCGAAGGCGCTCGAGCGAGCGCTGCTGTGCGCGCTCACCCTGGTCGGCGCCGCGTGGGCCGGCGAGGCCCACATCCTCCTCGGCCTCGTCGTCTTCAAGGAGCAGTACCTCGGCCTCGTCCTCGCGCTCGCCTTCCCGGCGGTCTTCATCGGCGTGAAGGCCCGCCGCGGGGAGACCGGGGACCGCGTTCCCTGGTACGACTGGCTCCTCGCGCTCGCGGGCGCCGGCGTGGGCGGCTACATCCTCGTCCGGTACCCCGCCATCGCCTATCAGCTCGGCGTCCTCACTCCGGACAAGGTCTGGCTGGGCGCGGCGGCCATCCTGCTGGTGCTCGAGGCCACGCGCCGGATGGTCGGCTGGTCGCTCGTGATCCTCGCCGGCGTGTTCATCCTCTACGCGAAGTTCGCTTATCTCCTGCCCGGTCTTCTGTACGCGAAGGGTGCCTCGTGGGAGCGCATCGCGACCTACCTCTATCTGGACGCGAGCGGTCTTCTCGGCCTGCCGCTTTCGGTCGCCGCGTCGATCGTGGTCGCGTTCATTCTGTTCGGCCAGGCGCTGTACGCCGTCGGCGGCGACAGGTTCCTCACCGACCTCGCGCTGGCGGCCATGGGGCGCTACCGCGGCGGATCGGCCAAGGTCGCCGTGGTGTCCTCGAGCCTGTTCGGCACCGTCTCTGGCAGCGCGGTCTCGAACGTCGTCGTGGACGGCGCCATCACCATCCCCATGATGAAGCGCACCGGCTATCCCAGCCACCTCGCAGCGGCGACCGAGGCGGTCGCCTCCACCGGCGGGCAGATCATGCCGCCCGTCATGGGCGTGGCCGCGTTTCTCATCGCCGAGTTCCTCAACATCCCGTTCGGTGAGGTCGCGCTCGCGGCCGCCATCCCGGCCTGCCTCTACTATCTCGCGCTCTTCACCCAGGTGGATCTCGAAGCGGCCAAGCACGGGCTCGCCGGACTGCCGCGATCGGAGCTGCCGCGGCTCGCGCAGATCATGCGTCGCGGGTGGGTCTTCTTCGTGCCGCTGGCGGTCCTCGTCTACACGCTGATGGTCGCGGTGTGGGAGCCGGGCAAGGCCGGAATGGCGGCGGTCCTCGCGACGCTCGCCGTCGGCGTGCTCCAGGAGGCGACGCGGCCTTCGATTCAGGCGGTGGTGAAGGCGCTCGAAGAGACCGCGCGGACGCTGCTCGAGATCGTCGTGATCTCGGGCGTGGCCGGGTTCGTGATCGGGACGCTCCAGCTGAGCGGCCTCGCGTTCAAGATGTCGATGATCCTGACGACGCTGGCGGGAGGAAGCGCGCTGCTGCTGCTCGTGCTGACCGCTGTCGTCTGCATCATCCTGGGGATGGGGATGCCCACGGCAGTGGTCTACATCATGCTCGCCGTCCTGGTGGGCCCGACGCTCGTCCAACTCGGCGTGGAGCCGCTCGGCGCACACCTCTTCCTGTTCTACTTCGGCATGCTGTCCATGATCACGCCGCCGGTCTGCCTGGCCACCTACGCGGCGGCGTCGCTCGCGCGTGCGGACTTCTGGCAGACGGGCTGGGCCGGGATGCGGCTGGGGATCGTGGCCTACGTCGTGCCGTTCATCTTCGTGTTCCACCCCGCGCTGCTCTTCAAGGGCACGCCCGCCGAGATCCTCCTCGCCGCCGCGACCGCCGCAATCGGCGTGGTCCTCATGGGCATCGGGCTCGCCGGCTTCCTGTTCCGGCCGCTCGGCTGGCTCGCGCGAGCCGTCGCGACGCTCGCCGGCCTGATGCTGATTCCGCCGCCCGCGAGCGCCCTTTGGCTTGCCTCCAACCTCGCGGGGCTCGCCCTCGGCGCCGCGTTCGTCGTCTGGCAATCGCGGGCACCGACCCCGGCCGTCGCCACGCGGCGACATCGATAGGCGACGCGAAACAAGGGCTTGCCAGAACGCACCCGCGCCGCTGCCGTGGCGCCACGACACCGCCGCTTCCCCCGAGGGCGTGGCGTCTCGCTAACTCCCTGATGTCCAACGGCCTGGGACAACCCTGGCACGGATGCCGCTACATGGAGGGGACAGGCCCCAGCGGCCGACTTTTCCGTGAACTCAAGGAGGCTATTGCCAATGACCCCGAAAGACACTCTCCGCAAGACCGTCGCGATCGTGCTGGCCGCGTGCTTCGCCGCCCTGGCGGGAGCCGCGTTCGCGGGATCGGACACGCCCGGCCAGACCGACCAGAAAGCCGACTGCAAGAAGACGCCGAACCATCCGGACTGCAAGGGCAAGACCCAGTAGTCGCCGCAACGATCCATGGAGATCTGAGATGTCGATGAGCAGAATTCTGACGATCGCGGCGCTCGCCGCCGCCGCGGCGCTTGCCGCAGGGCCGGCCGCTGCGCAGTCGAGCCAGCAGCTGCAGGACACCGGAGATGCGTTCTACTACAAGGGCACCGGGGGCGTGCCGCCCGGCTGAGCGGTTCCGCCGGCTCGCCTCGGCGCGCGCGGGGGCCTTGGCCCCCGCGCACGTCAGTGAATCTCGGGCTCGCCCGTCGGCGCGCCACGCTCCAGGAAGTCGAAGTCGCAGCCCTCGTTGGCCTGGGTGATGTGGCGCGCGAACATCGCGCCGTAGCCCCGTTCATAGCGGGGCGCGGGCGGCTTCCAGGCCGCGCGCCGGCGCGCGAGCTCCTCGTCGCCGACCTTCAGCGTGAGCTTGCGCCCCGGGACGTCGAGCTCGATCACGTCGCCGTCCCGGACGAGGGCGAGCGGGCCGCCGATCCACGACTCGGGCGCGACGTGGAGCACGCACGCGCCGTAGCTCGTACCGCTCATGCGCGCGTCCGAGATGCGCACCATGTCCCGCACGCCCTGCTGCAGCAGCTTCTTCGGGATCGGCAGCTGGCCCCATTCCGGCATGCCCGGGCCGCCCAGCGGGCCGGCGTGCTTCAGCACCAGCACCGAGTCCGCGTCGACGGGTAAATCGGGAGCGTCGATCCGCGCGGCCATGTCGTTGTAGTCGGCAAAGACGATCGCCTTGCCCGAGTGGCGGTGCAGGCGCGGCTCGGCCGCCGGCGGCTTGATCACCGCGCCGTCCGGTGCGAGGTTGCCGCGCAGCACCGCGAGGCTGTCGGACGCGACGAGCGCCTTGTCCGCTGCGCGGATCACGTCGTCGTTGAATACCCTCGCGCCGGCGACGTCCTCACCGAGGGTCCTGCCGCTCACGGTGCGTGCCCCGCGCTCGAGGCGATCACCCAGGCTGTTGAGCAGCGCCCGCAGGCCGCCGGCGTAGTAGAAGTCCTCCATCAGGTACTTGCCCGAGGGGCGGATGTCCGCGAGGAGCGGCACCTTGCGGGCGAGCCGGTCGAACGCGTCGAGGTCGAGCTTGATGCCCGCGCGCCGCGCCATCGCGAGCAGATGCACGATGGCGTTGGTGGAGCCGCCGAGCGCGAGGACGGTCGTCACGGCGTTGCGAAATGACGCGTCGGTCAGGATGTCGGCGGGCTTCAGGTCCTCCCACACCATCTCGACGATCCGCTTTCCGGTGAGCGTCGCCATCGCCGCGTGACGCGAGTCCGGCGCGGGGATCGACGCCGCGCCGGGCAGCGTCAACCCGAGCGCCTCCGCCGCGCTCGTCATGGTGGAGGCGGTCCCCATCGTCATGCAGTGCCCGGGCGAGCGCGCGATGCCCTGCTCGATGGCCTCCCAGTCCTGCTCGGTGATGTTGCCGGCGCGGAGCTCCGCCCAGTATTTCCAGGAGTCGGAGCCGGACCCGAGCGTCGCGCCGCCCCAGTTGCCGCGGAGCATCGGCCCCGCGGGCATGAAGATCGCCGGCAGGTTCATCGACGTCGCGCCCATGATGAGCGCCGGCGTCGTCTTGTCGCAGCCGCCCATGAGCACGGCGCCGTCGGCGGGGTAGGAGCGCAGCAGCTCCTCGGCCTCCATCGCCAGGAAGTTGCGGTACATCATCGTGGTCGGCTTCTGGAACGGCTCGGAGAGCGAGAGCGCGGGCATCTCGACCGGAAAGCCGCCGGCCTGCCAGACGCCGCGCTTCACTTCCTCGACCCGCTGCTTGAAGTGCGTGTGGCAGGGGTTGATGTCGCTCCAGGTGTTGATGATCGCGATCACCGGCTTGCCGGCGTAGTCGGAGCGCTCGAACCCCATCTGCGCGGTGCGCGAGCGGTGGCCGAACGAGCGCAGGTCTTTCACCCCGTACCAGCGGTGACTGCGAAGCTGCTCTGGAGACTTACGCGCCATGGCTCGACACACTCCCGCGTTGACGCATCTGTGTTGGGGGATATGCAAGGGGGCGTGCCCCCTTGCTCGTTCGGTTGCCGTACCAGCGCGTGCTGCGGAGGTCCTCGGGGCGCTTGCGGGGCATCGGCGGGATGTGGCGACGGGGACGGGCGGCCATTCTAGAACGAGATTGCGGGCTGGCCGCGGACTCTCGATAATGCGCGCTCGCTCGTCCGTGACCGACGGACGCGAATCCCGCGAGGAGACGGCATGACCCTGACGGTTTCCGCCGAACGGCTGCGGCAGTTCATCGCCGACGCCTTCGTCGCCGTCGGCATGCCGGAAACCGATGCGCGCCTCGTCGCGGAGCTGATGACCCAGGCCGACCTCTACGGCGCCGACGGCCACGGCGTGTTCAGGGTGCCGCATTACGTCCGCCGCATCCGCGCCGGCGGCGTGAACCTCGAGCCGAACATCCGCGTGGTGCGCGAAAAGCCCGGCATGGCGCTCGTCGACGGCGACAACGGCATGGGCCATCTGGTCATGCACTTCGCGACCCGCACCGCGGTCGAGAAGGCGCGCGCGAGCGGCGTCGCCTGGGTCGGGGTCCGGATGAGCAACCACGCGGGCCCGGCGCTGCTCTACGCGCGCATGGCCGCCGCCGCCGGGATGTGCGGGCTCTACTTCTGCGTCGGCAACGCGAACCACCTCGCGCCCTGGGGCGGGCTCGAGCTCCTGCTCTCGACCAACCCGATCGCGGTCGCCGTCCCCACGCTCGACGAGCCGCTGGTCGTGCTCGACATGGCGACGACGGTGGCGGCGTTCGGCAAGATCAAGACCTACGCGCAAGCCGGCAAGCCGATGCCCGAGGGCTGGATGATCGACCGCGCCGGCCGCCCGCTCACCGACGCGAAGCGCGCGAACGAGGGCCTCGCGCTCCCGCTCGGCGGGATGGAGGCCGGCTACAAGGGCTACGGCCTCGCGCTCGTGCTCGGGCTCCTCGCCGGCACCCTGAACAGCGCCGCGATGGGCCGCGACGTGATCGACTTCAACGCCGACGATTCGTCGGTCACCAACACCGGCCACGCGATCGTCGCGATCGACCCCGCCGCGTTCGGCGACCCGACCGAGTTCCGGCGGCGCGTGGACCGCGTGGTGCACGACCTCCGCAGCGCGGAGCGCCTGCCGGGGGTCGAACGGATCACCGTCCCCGGCGAGCGGAGCAGCGAGAAGTACTCGGCGCGGTACGCGGCGGGCGTGCCGATCCCGCCGCCGCTCAAGGCGACCCTCGACAAGGTGGCGGGCGAGCTCGGAATCGCGGCGCTTGCGGCCTGACCGGGGAGCGCCGGCATCGAATCAAGATGGAGTGAGGACACGCGCATGAACGCACCCGAGAAGATGAACGCACCGGACAAGCAGGTCTTCGACCGCGCCGCCGAGAGCCTGGGCAACATCGTGCTGCTCGAGCACGTGAACCTCCGGCAGGACGACCAGCGCGTCGCGGCGCTGTTCTACGTCGGCGGCCTGGGGCTCACCCGCGACCCGTACCTGCACGTCATCGACGTGAACATGTGGTTCAACTGCGGGCGCCAGCAGTTCCACATGCCGACCGCCAAGCCGCAGCGGCTGCGCGGCGCCGTGGGGATGGTGCAGCCCGACCTCGACGCGCTCCTCAAGCGCCTGGAGACCGTGAAGCCGAAGCTGCAGGGCACGCAGTTTGCGTTCGCGCGCCGGGACGACCATGTCGAGGCCGTCTGCCCATGGGGCAATCGCTTCCGGATCCACGCCCCGCAGGCGCGCTTCGGGCGGATGAAGCTCGGGATTCCGTACGTCGAGCTCAACGTGCCGCGGGGCACGGCGGCGGGGATCGTGCGCTTCTACGAGAAGATCATGGTGGCGCCGGCGCGGGTCGAGCGCTCGGGGGGCGGCGACGCCGCGCACGTCCGCGTCGGGCCGATGCAGGAGCTCGTCTACCGCGAGGGCGACGGCGCGCTACCGGACTACGACGGCCACCACATCGCGATCTACGTCGCCGACTTCGGCGGCACGCACGCCGCGCTCGCGCGCCGCGGGCTGGTGTTCGAGGAGAGCGACCAGTGGCAGTACCGCTTCAAGGAGCTGGTCGATCCCGATTCGGGCCAGCCGCTCTTCACGCTCGAGCACGAGGTGCGGAGCCTGACCCACCCGCTCTACGCGCGGCCGCTGGTGAACCGCAACCCGGCGCAGACGCAGCCGGCGTACACCGCCGGCCAGGACGCGTTCTACTGACCACCCCGTCCTCGCTCCCGTTCTCGCGGGGGCTCGGCCACCCCTCCTCGGGGAGGAGGGGATCAGCCCTCGTCCCGGATCGGGTTCCGCAGGACGCCGACGGCTTCGATCTCGACCTCGATGACGTCGCCGTGCTTCATCCAGACGGGGGGCTTGCG
>Ga0209342_10001646_pt1 | contig 24814 bp, 28 predicted proteins | sample RifCSP16_2_FD_184023 | JGI IMG/M metagenome (GOLD analysis project Ga0209342, IMG submission 184023) | Soil microbial communities from Rifle, Colorado - Rifle CSP2_sed 16_2 (SPAdes) (version 2) | ecosystem: Environmental > Terrestrial > Deep subsurface > Rock core/Sediment | place: Rifle... | reverse complement strand
ACCCAGCCCGACCCGTCCCGCCACATCTCGAAGCGCTCGAGTCCGGTGGCCTTGAGCCATCTCCATAGTCCCGTCGCCACACGCTCACGCGTCGTGGTTTCGGTCATCCGGGTCGGAGAGGGTCCGCGGGATCAGCGCCCAGGGTCGTCGGCGGAGGGGCCGTAGATCGAGGGCACCTTGCCTCCCATGGGGCGCAGGTAGGTGCTGAGCTGCCCGCGGTGATGAACGGCGTCGAACAGGAACCCCCAGCCGAACTCGGCGATGGTGTCCTCCCAAGGCGGGCTGCCCTCCATCAGGAAGCGACCCTTCTTCTGCCAGCCCGCCTCGTCGAGCCGCCCGAGCCGCTCGTCGACGGCGGCCGCGTGGCGCTCGAAAGCCGCCACCATCTGATCGACGCTCGCCTTCGGCTTCTCCTCCTTCCACTCCACGGTGCCCGCGTCGAGGAGGCTCACGAGGGCGGCCTCCTCGGTTACCAACAGGGAAGCCAGCTCGCCGGCCGTGCGCGCCTTCGGATCCGGCCGGTAATCCAGCCGCGCCTGAGGGACGGCCTTCAAGACTCGAACGAAGGCCGGCAGCTCCGTCTTGCGGCGGCTCTTGTAGAACTCGAGGTTGGTCATAGAGGCCTCCTTGCGCTCTCGATAGACGACCCCTGAGGCATTGCCTGGGAGTGAGTGTCGTCCGGGACGAGCAGTCCAGAACGTAGGCGAAGATAAAGCGAAAGTCAAGGCCCTGTCGATAACGGTGCTGGGCCTGGAAGCACCCTCGCCGGCAATCTGCCGATCGTGGGCAGCATCGCGAACATCATCAATGGTGGACGCCGCCGACCGTCGCGGAATCCTGGTCGACTGGCCCCGTCACGCACGCGTCGGTGTGCCGGTCACGATCGCGACCGTCCGCGATCGCCGCCGGCTGGCTGTTTCTCGCCGGTAGCGGATAGGGGGGAACGGGGACCATGAGGTGGAGCGATTGGCCGCCGGGCGCTTGGGCGCGGACGTGCCGATCACGCTTTCTCGGCCCGGTAGTCCCTCATCTCCGCCGCCCTCTCGCCCACGAGAACCTGGTTGACATGCCAGCAGTGCGGGCAGGCGGCGGGAGCGTTCTGCCGTCCCTCGCCGGCCGTCGACTCGAAGATCACGACAAAGGCCCGGCGGCACTTCTCGCACTGATACGAGTTGCCCGGCTCGGAGGCCCGAGCATGGGCGGCGGGGGCCGGAGCATGGGCGGTCGCAGGTGGCTTCCCGAGCGCACCTGCGATCGTCTCGCCGAGCTTGTCCCCGGGAGCGACGAAGTTGAGGGCCCGTACGGAGGGTCCGTCGAGGGTGACCGACCACATGTCCGCCATGCGGACGAGCGACACGGTCCAGGCGCCGCTCTCCGCCCGCTTGCCGAGGACCCGACGGACGGTGGCTTCCGCCTCCTCGCGCTCCTCCTTGGGGCACCCGGCGCAAAGCACCTTGACCGCCATGCTGACCACGACCTCCCGCAGGCCTCCCTGGCCGGAGCCTCCAGTCTGCCTGACCGGCGGCAAACTGCAAGCGTCAGATGGTCCGTTGTTCCTCATCCCGAACCTCCCGCAGCCGACGCTCGAGGTAGCGGCATTCCGCCTCGTGGGTGACCAGGCGCAGCGCCTGCTCAGAAACACCTTCTGCTGTTACTTATCTACCCGTTCCGGAACGAGTGCTCTCTGCTCAGCCACCCCTCGATCGCGGGCTGGCGGCCGGCGCCGATCCCACACGCCGGCCGTTCAGCGTCGTCCGAGCCCAGGCCCGTAGTCGGGATAGCGCGCGGGGTTGGGGCCGACGGTGACCCGCCAGGCCTTCCCGTCCGCGAGGCGCTGGCGGTAGATTGCCCATTCGCCGCCGATGTCCGACGCGAAGGCGATCTCGCTTCCGTCCGGTGAGTAAGCGGGGTCGTAGTTGAGGGCGGGCCAGGCCACGAGCACCCGCTCGAGCCCGGTCGCGAGCTCGCGCTCCACGAGACGGCTCCGGTTTCCGTGACCGCCGCGCTTCACCCAGACCACCTTCCGCCCGTCGGGGCTGAAACGCGGCTCACAGCCGCCGTTCAGACCCGAGACGGGAGTCTCCTTGCCCGTCGCCACGTCCAGGAGGTAAATCTGGTGGCCCTTGCCCCCCCAGGTCGAGGAGAACACGATGCGCGAGCCGTCCCGGCTCCAATGGGGATTGCCGAACGCCGTTTTTCGTCCGTGGCGGACGAGCTCGCTGCCTTCTCCCGTGACACGGTCCACGATCCACAGCGCCTCGCGCCCACCCGCGTTCGAGAGGAGGGCGATCCGCCGGCCGTCGGGTGAGATGTCGGCCTGCATCTCGTGGTAGGCATTGGACCGCGCCCGCCGGGCCTCGCCACCCCCCGCCCCCACCTCCCAGACCTGCCAATTCCCCGAGCGGTCGGAGGCGAAGAGCACCGAGCGGCCGTCGGGGCTCCAGCGCGGCAAGGCGTCGGTGGCCGGGTGGCGGGTGAGACGGCGCTCGAGGCCTCCGTCCGCCGGAAACACGTAGAGATCCTGGTTGCCGTCGACGATCCGTTCGTAGACGAGATCGGAGGGCGGCCGGCCCGAGTCCTGCGCCACCGCCGGAGGCGCGGCGGCGCTGCCACAGCCGACGACAAGCAGAAGCGGCAAGAGCACGCTTCGCACGGTCCATTCTAGGGCGAGACGTCCGCACCTTCCTCGATCCCTTCTTCAGCGATACCGCACGTCCTTGACGTGCGTCGCGATGAACCAGTGGTTGCCGAAGGGGTCTGCCACCTCGGCCGCGCGGTCGCCGTAGGGCCTGTCCGACGGCTCGCCGAGCGAGGTGGCGCCGGCGCGCAGGGCGCTTGCATAGGCAGCGTCGGCGTCCTGGACGTAGTAGTGGATCGAGCAGGGCATCGGGGAGACGAACCCGCCTGCCTCGCCCAGCTCGAGGATCGAGTCGCCCAGCTTCAGTTGGGCGTGCATCACGACGCCGTTCGGGGCGAGGGTGCGGTCGAGCTCCTCCGCTCCGAAGGCCTGCTTGATGAAGTCGATCAACCGGTCGGTGCCCTTCACGTGCAGGGTGGGCGTGACCGTGCGGAGCCCCTCGGGGACGGGACCGCCCTGCTTCCGGGTCCCGATGTACCAGATGTTCCCGAACGGGTCCGTGATGTCCGCCTCGCGGTCGCCGTACGGCATGTCGGTGGGCGCGATCAGGGACGTGGCGCCGGCCGCCATCGCGCTCGCGTAGCTCGCGTCCGCGTCGGGGACATAGAGGTGGATCGCGGCCGGCCGAGGCGGCCACGCCTCCCCGCCGTCCGACAGCTCGAGCATCGAGTCGCCGATCCGCACCTCGGCGTGCCCGATCGTGCCGTCGGGCTGGCTCATCCGGAACACCTCCTCGGCGCCGAAGGCCTGCTTCATGAAACCGATGAGCTTGTCGGCCCCCCGGACGATGACGTACGGCGTGATGCTGCCGAAGTCCGTGGGGACGTAAGGGGTGGCGGTCGTCTGCTTCATGCCCTCTGCCTTCCTTTCAAGATCAGCCGCGAGAGTTTCCCGAAAGCCTTCGGTCGGCAGATCCACTAGGTCCACGGCGATCCGCCAGAGCGCGGCCAGCTCAGGCTCGGCGGGCACCTCTGCCGACGCCGGGCGCGTGAGGATCGTCTCCACGACCTCGTCGAGTCGGTCGATCAGATCTCGCTCAGCCATTGGCTTGATCCATGCGCTCGCGGAGGCTCTGCACGGCGCGGAACTGGAGCTGCTTCACGGCCCCCTCGCTCCGTCCCAGCTCGTGCGCGGAAGAGCCAGGCCGCGAAGGGGACCTCGCGCCACTCGAAACGGCGCACGTTGGCCAGCGCCTGATTGAAGACCTCGGCCGTCACGTCCTCGGCCTCGTGCCGGTCGCGGACGCGGCGCACGGCGTAGGCATAGACGCGCTCGAAGTGCGCCTCGTAGAGCTCCGCGAAGCGGGTCGGGTCCCGCTGGGCCGCCTCGATGCGTCGGCGCTCCTCGCCCAGCGCCTCGGGAGCCGTCAAGACTGCCTCCCGCGCCTCATCGTCTCAGCAGAATGAACCGCCAAGACCCCCGAAAGTTACGCGGTTTTGGTTCGGCGCGGCTAGGAGGCCCTCATCGCCCCGGCGACGGCGCCTCCAAAATCCTGCAACTGACACGTTGCTTTTTAGCACTCCGAGACCTAATATGCAATCGGGAGGTTGCATATGAGCAACGACCGCATCGAGAAGAGCATCGTCCTCCACGCGCCGCGATCGCGGGTCTGGCGTGCCATCGCCATCGCGGACGAGTTCGGCGCCTGGTTCGGCGTGAAGCTCGAGGGGGCCTTCGCGCCGGGTGCTCGCGTCCGGGGTCGGATCACCGTGCCCGGCTACGAGCACGTGACCATGGACATCACCATCGAGCAGATGGACCACGAACGCCTGTTCTCTTACCGCTGGCATCCCTACGCGGTCGAGCCTGACGTGGACTATTCAAGCGAGCCCACGACCCTCGTCGAGTTCCGTCTCGACGAGGTCGCCGGCGGCACTCGGCTCACCGTGGTCGAGTCCGGCTTCGATCGCATTCCTCTGGCGCGCCGAGCGGAGGCCTTCCGCATGAACGACCAGGGCTGGGCCCAGCAGATCAGGAACATCGAGCGCCATGTCGCGACCTAGCGGGGGAGCGGCCGACCTCTTCCGATCTGCGCCTGTCTTTGCGGCGCTCGGCGACCTGACGCGTCTCGCTCTCGTGGCCCGCCTCTGCGCCGGCGGCCCGCAGTCGATCGCACGGCTCACGAGCGGCTCCGCCGTCACGCGCCAGGCCATCACCAAGCATCTGGATGTCCTCGCCGGTGCCGGACTCGTCCACGATCTCCGACGAGGGCGGGAACGCATCTGGGAGCTCGACACGGACCGGCTGGAGGGGGCCGGGCGCTACCTCGAGCAGATCTCGAAGCGGTGGGATGAGGCGCTCGCTCGCCTGAAGAAGTTCGTCGAGGAGTGAGGAGACTTCATCTCGGATCGGGGCCGAAGTCGAGAAGAACGCCCTCATGGGCCAGCAGCCAGCGCTTGCGCTCGATCCCGCCTCCGTAGCCCGTGAGCGCGCCCCCTTTACCCACCACGCGATGGCAGGGCACGACGACGGCCACCGGATTCGCGCCGTTCGCGATCCCGACCGCGCGCACGGCGGACGGGCGATCGATCCGGCGCGCGAGATCGGAGTAGGACAGCGTCGTTCCGCACGGGATGTCGCGCAACGCCGTCCAGACCGCGCGTTGAAAGGGCGTTCCCGCGGTCGCGACCGGCAGAGCGTCGATGATCCTGAGATCCCCGTCGAAATAGGCGGAGATCGCGGTCGTGAGACCCCCGGGGTTCCGTTTCGGCTCGAGGGTGAAGGCGTGTTCTCCGTAGTGCAGGCGCAGCAGGTGTCGCAGATGCAGCTCGTCGTCGGTCCAGTCGACGGCGCGCAGTCGTCCCTCGCCGTCCGCGACGACCATCAGCTCGCCGATCGGAGTGGGGATGCGATCGAGGAAGAGACGCAGGAGCTCAGCCATGAGACACCTCCCGCGGGCTCCGGCTCCTCCCGGCGTCCGCGGCCCACAGGTGCTGGGCGGCATAGGCCCGCCACGGCCGCCAGGTTTCGGCCCGCCGCAGCAAGGCTGCGGGCGTCGGGCGCGCGCCGCCATTGGTGGCCGCACCGCGAAGCAGCCCGATGTCTCTGGCCGGAAACGCGTCGGTCTCCCGCAGGGCGCGCAGCGCGATGTACTGCGCGGTCCATTCGCCGACACCGCGGATGGCCCGCAGCCGGGCGATCGCCTCTTCGACCGTCCCGAGCGGGCGGAAGAGATGACGGTCTGCGATCGCCGCCTCCGCGAGTGCCTTGATCCCCGCCAGACGCGCGGCGGGCATGCCCATTGCGCCAAGCTCGGCGGCGGCAAGGCGCTCGGGCGAGGGGAACGCGTGCGACAGCCCTGGAAGCAGGCCATCGGTCGGGAGGGCCTCACCGCAGAGGGCCACCAGCCGTCCCGCGAGCCGGCGAGCCGCGTGGACCGTCACCTGCTGGCCGAGGATCGCCCGCACGGCCAGCTCGAAGCCGTCCCATCCGCCCGGGACCCGCAGGCCGGGCCGCAGCGCAACCAGTGGTGCCATGAAGGGGTCGCGCGAGAGGTGGACGCCGATCGTCTCGATGTCGGCGTCGACGTCGAACACCCGCTCGCACGCAAGCCAGAATCGCGGCGAGGGCGCGCACGCAGGGGAAGCGGATCGTGACGGCGAGGGTGTTTCGCGGCGGCTCGTGACCGACCTCGACCGTGCCGAGACGCCCGTCGTGGGACACGGTGCGTCGATAGACTCCACCCGTGACCTCCTCGACGCTGGGGATCGCGCGCGCCTGCAGATGGTCGAGCATGACTGGCCAGTCATAGGGCGGCCGGTAGCGCAGCCGAAGCGTCACCCCGGCGTCGGCCACCGAACCCAGCGGCACCTGCGTCAGTTTCTTGCCCCGCAGCGGGCTCGGCGGGCGATGGAAGAAGGTCTCGTTGAACCGCCTGATGCTGCTGAAGCCTGCGGCGAGGGGAGCGGACTCGGGGCGGCAGCGAAGGCAGGGCCCGAAGCCCGCTTCTTGCGCCGCCGCCGCCGAAGCGAAGAAGCGGCAGTTCTCGAACTTCGGCGTTCGCGCGGGGCAGATCGGCCGGCAGTAGATGCCGGTCGAGGTCACGCCGACGAATAGCCGGCCGTCAAACCGTGGATCGCGGGTCTGCAGGGCGCGGTAGCAAGCCTCACGATGGAGGAGGTCCATACCCCGTATTCTCGCGCCGGACGCAGCCGATGCTGGCGGTAATCGGACATGACCAACCCCGAACCCATACGGGCGAGAGCAGATGTCCTGAGCTGCGTCGAGGCGACGAGGGGGCGGAAGTGGGACCTCGCGCGGGCGTGACTGTGGGCCCGCTCGTCGAATAGAGTGACCTTATATCTCGTTCCCGTCGATCCGAAAGGCCAAAGTCAGTCGGCGAGGAGGGAATCTCGTATGGCCCGCTACGTGGATGGTTTCGTCCTGCCGGTCCCCAAGAAGAACGTGGCCGCCTACCGCCGCCTTGCACAGAAGGCGGCAAGAGGTTCGACGTGAAGAGGATGCTCTACGGGGGGTTCAAGGTCCTCGTCGACGCCTGATTGACGGTGTCGATCCCGCGGTTCCTCGTTCGTCGTGTGAGTAGGGGGTCAATCCGGCGGCCCGCCGCGGCCCGAGGGGAACGGCGGTGGAGCGCTTCCGCGCGCTGGGGGTCGAGGGAAGAAGTAGAGGTTGCGAAGCGATGAAGGCCACTGACACACGGCGTCGATCGCAGGCGATGGGGCTGATCGTGGTGACAGCCCTGTCGGTTGGACCCGCCGCCGTGCTGGAGCGCGCTTCAGGCGGCGAGGAAACCAAGGGCAGCTACGGCTCGGTGAACGGCCTCAAGATGTACTACGAGATTCACGGCACCGGCCGACCGCTGGTCCTGCTTCACGGCGGCGGGTCGACGATCGACACCTCTTTCGGAGAGGTCTTGCCGTCCTTTGCCAAGACCCGGCAGGTCATCGCCTTCGAGCAACAGGGACACGGACACACCGCCGACATCGATCGTCCGTTCACCTTCGAGCAGACCGCGGACGACACCGCCGCTCTTCTGCGGTACCTCAAGATAGAGAAGGCCGACTTCTTCGGGTACAGCAACGGCGGCAGCGTCGCGCTGCAGATGGGCATCCGGCATCCGGACCTCGTGCGCAAGCTCGTCGTCGCCTCGGCCATGTTCAAGAGAGACGGGCTCTACCCCGAGTTCTGGGGCTCTATGGAGCATGCCACGCTGGAGAGCATGCCCGTGGAGTTACGAGAGGCCTACCTCAGGACCGCACCGCATCCGGAGCAACTGCCCACGTTCCACGACAAGTGCGTGAAGAGGATGCTGGAGTTCAAGGACTGGCGGCCTGAAGACATTCAGGCGATCGACGCCCCCGTCATGGTCATGATCGGGGACGCCGACATCGTCCGGCCCGAGCACGCCGTGGAGATGTTCCGGCTGCTCCCGCATGCCCAGCTCGCGGTGCTCCCAGGCACGGATCACATGGCGCTCGTGAAACGCGCCGATTGGCAAGTGTCGATGATCGAGGCTTTCCTCGACGCGCCCATGCCGAAGGCAAGGGAATAACCCGCCGGCTCGGGCGCACGTGAGGTACGCGTCATGACCGTGTCGAATGCCGTCGCGAGGTGGCAAAGCTCGGCTCCGCAGCTGCGGAGCGTGCTGCGCATAGTGGCCGCCTTCATGTTCATCCTAGCAGGAACGATGAAGTTGTTCGCGTTTCCGGCCGGGATGCCCCCCACCGGGGAGACCGCACGCCTCTGGTCGCAGATCTGGATCGGCGGAGCCCTCGAGGTTGTGGGCGGCGGGCTGCTTCTTGTGGGCCTCTTCACCCGCCCCGTTGCCTTCCTCCTGTCGGGAGAGATGGCGGTGGCGTATTTCCAGTTCCATTTTCCACAGGGCTTCTGGCCGACCATGAACGGCGGCATCCCCGCCGCGCTCTACTGCTTCGTCTGGCTCTACTTCTCGGCTGCCGGCGCCGGGCCGTGGAGCCTCGACGCCGAGCTACTCCTCCGACGTCCCGGCACTTCAAAAACTTAGCCGTACCGCCAGGAAAAGGTCGTTCGGCGTGTCGATCGAGGGGCCCGTGGTTCGTCGCTTCAAGTAGAGGCAGGGTGAACAGTAAAGGAGGGTGGCGATGCGATTCATGATCATCGTTAAGGCCAGCAAGGACTCGGAAGCGGGCGTCATGCCGGAGGAGAAGCTCTTCGCCGAGATGGCGACGTACCACGAGGAGCTGCAGAAGGCCGGCGCGCTGCTCGACGCCTCCGGGCTCCAGCCGAGCTCGAAGGCCTGCCGCATCAAGTACTCCGGAGGGAAGCGCGCCGTGGTCGACGGGCCCTTCACCGAAGCCAAGGAGCTCATCGCTGGCTACACGCTCATCCAGGTGAAGTCGAGGGAAGAGGCGATGGAATGGGCGAGGCGCTTCCCCAATCCCGCCGGCGAGGGCAAGGACGGCGAGATCGAGGTGCGACAGCTGTTCGAGCTGGAGGACTTCGGCCCCAGCGAGGCGGTCGAACGCTTTCGCCAAATGGGCGTCGGGACGGACAAGTAATCGCGGCCACAGGGAGGACCCAATGAGCGGAGTCGTCTCGAAAGACGCGACTGCGATCGCGTTCGAACGGTCGGGTACGGGTCAGCCGCTCATCCTGGTGGATGGCGCGCTCTGCTATCGAGCGTCGGGTCCGAGTCGGCCGCTGGCGGCGCTGCTGTCGAAGGACTTCACCGTGTTCACCTACGATCGCCGGGGTCGAGGCGACAGCGGCGACACGGCGCCCTACGCCGTCGAGCGCGAGGTCGAGGACATTCAAGCCCTCATCGAGGAGGCCGGCGGATCGGCGTCCGTGTGCGGCATCTCCTCCGGCGCTGCCCTTGCCCTCGAGGCCGCGAATCGCGGCCTTGCCGTGGAGAAGCTGGCGCTCTACGAGCCGCCCTTCATCGTCGACGACAGTCGTCCCGCGATTCCGGATGGCTTCCTGGCGCAGCTCAACGACGCGATCGCAGGGGGTCGCCGAGGGGACGCGGTCAAGCTCTTCATGAAGCTGGTGGGCGTTCCCGCCATCTTCGTCGCCATGATGCGATTCATGCCCGCGTGGTCGAACCTCACGGCTGTCGCGCACACACTCCCTTACGACATCACCATCGTGCAGGAGAACCAGAGGGGCCAGCCCCTGCCCGCCAAGCGATGGGCCTCCGCCACGACGCCCACGCTCGTGGTGGTCGGTGAAAAGAGCCCCGCGTGGATGCGCAACGCCATGCACGCGCTTGCGGCCGTTCTCCCCAATGCGAAGCGCCGCACCCTGGAAGGTCAGACGCATATGGTGAAGCCGAAGGTCCTCGCTCCGGTGCTGGTGGAGTTCTTCAGGGGCTAGGATCGCGTCGCGACGAAGAGTCGTCGCGACGTCGCGGCCTTGCCCTGACGGAGCGAAGATGGTGTGATCGGTAGCCGTGACGGCTACCGATACCCATCGCGCCATCGACGCGGTCTGGAGGATAGAGTCGGCCCGACTCATCGCCGGTCTCGCGCGGATCGTCCGCGACGTCGGTCTTGCCGAGGAGCTGGCGCAGGATGCCCTCGTCATCGCCCTCGAGCGGTGGCCGGAGTCTGGGGTTCCGGACAACCCGGGCGCCTGGCTCATGGCCACCGCGAAAAACCGCGCGATCGACCTCCTGCGCAGGAGAGCGCTGCTCGAGCGTAAGCACGAAGAACTCGGTCGCGAGATCGAGGCCCGGCAAGAGATGGCGGTGCCGGATCTCGAGGCCGCGATCGACGATGACGTCGGCGACGATCTCCTGCGCCTCATGTTCACGGCCTGTCATCCGGTCCTCTCGACCGAGGCGCGCGTCGCGCTCACGCTTCGCCTGCTCGGGGGTCTGACGACCGGGGAGATCGCGCGTGCGTTCCTCGTCCCGGAGCCGACCGTCGCCCAGCGAATCGTCCGGGCCAAGCGGACCCTCGCCGAGGTGCGCGTCCCCTTCGAGGTCCCCCGAGGAGCCGAGCGTGCCGCCCGTTTGTCGTCGGTGCTCGAGGTTCTCTACCTCATCTTCAACGAGGGATATTCCGCGACCGCCGGTGACGACTGGATGCGGCCGGCGCTCTGCGAGGACGCGCTCCGTCTCGGCCGCATCCTGGCCGAGCTCGCTCCGAAGGAGCCGGAGGTCCATGGCCTCGTCGCGTTGATGGAGATCCAGGCGTCGCGCCTGGGCGCGCGCATCGGCCCGTCCGGAGAGCCCGTCCTGCTCCTCGATCAAGACCGCGGGCGCTGGGATCAGCTCCTCATCCGTCGTGGTCTCGCGGCGCTGGAGCGTGCCGAGAAGCTCGGCGGCGCGCTCGGCCTCTATGCGCTCCAGGCCGCGATCGCCGCCTGTCACGCGCGAGCGCGGACTCCAGCGGAGACGGACTGGGCGCGCATCGTGGCGCTCTACGATGCGCTCACCCGGCTCGCGCCGTCACCGGTCGTGGAGCTGAACCGTGCGGTCGCGGTCGCGATGGCGTTCGGTCCAGCCGCGGGCCTCGAGCTCGTCGATGCGCTGACCTCCGAGCCCTCCCTTGAGAAGTACCACCTGTTGCCGAGCGTGCGGGGGGACCTCCTCGCCAAGCTCGGCCGTCTAGCGGAGGCGCGCGCGGAGTTCGAGCGCGCGGCCGCCCTCACGCGCAACGCCCGGGAGCGAAAGCTCCTACTCGAGCGAGCCGCCGGGTGCACGCGTCTGCTAGACTCTGGCACTGGAGGCTCAAGCATGGACATCGTAAGGGGCAAGCGCCTCGAGCGCTCGGATCACTGATTCTGAGATCTGGCGGCTCGGTTCGGAGGCCGTGTGTCCCTCGACATCGGCACGGGCGACGGCCGGCTTCCCTACACCTTGGCCCGACAGGCGCCCGGGCGGCTCTACGTCGGCCTCGACGCCAACGCGGCGGGGCTTCGTGAGCTCTCCGGACGCGCTTTCCGCGCGGGCCTCGCCAACGTCGTCTACATCCGCGCGGCGGTCGAGGACCTGCCCTTGCCGCTCTCCGGCCTCGCAGATTCAGTGACGATCGTGCTCCCCTGGGGCAGCCTCCTGGCCACCGTGGCTCTTCCCGCGGTGAGCCTCCTGCGCGGCATCCGCGCGCTGTGCCAGCCGGGCGCGACATTCACGATCGTCTTGGGCATCGACCCCGACCGTGATCGCTCGGAGGTCCGGCGGCTGGGACTGACCCCGCTCGTTCAGCGCGACCCGGTCCGCCACTTGAGCGCCGGTTATAGGGCGGCCGGCTTCGCCCTCACCGCCGCGCGGCAGCTCCGTCCGCAGGAGCTCGCGCTCTGGCCGTCGACCTGGGCCCGGCGCCTCGCCCGCCGGCACTCCCGCTTCCTCTGTCAGCTCGAGGCAACTGCGACCGCCGACCGCTGAGAGGTGCACCCGGGCGCCCTGGATTGGACCTTGGCCATGCCACACATCATCGAGCCTGCCGCGAGCGCCCGAGCGAAGTGCCGGGGGTGTGGTGAAAAGATCGCCGCGGGCGGGCTGCGGTTCGGAGAGCGTCTGCCCAACCCCTTTGCCGACGGCGAGATGACCCATTGGTTTCACCTCGACTGTGCGGCTTTCAAGCGTCCGGCGCCCTTTCTGGAGACCCTCGAGACGAGAACGGAACCGCTCGACGACCGCGAACGGCTGGAGCTGGAGGCTCGGCGTGGCGTCGCGCACCGGCGGCTTCCCCGGATCAACGGTGCCGAGCGCTCGACGTCGGATCGGGCCCGGTGCCGCTCCTGCCGTGAGACCATCGACAAAGGAGCCTGGCGCATCGCGCTGGTCTTTTACGAGGAGGGCCGCTTCGCGCCGTCCGGTTTCATTCACGTTCGGTGCTCTCAGGCCTACTTCGAAACGACCGATGTGCTTCCGCGCGTTCGACGGTTCTCCCCAGGTCTCCGCGAGGAGGACCTGCGAGCTCTCCAAGCGGAGCTGGGCAGCCCGACGCCCTGACGCCCGCGACGCGCGAGAGTGGGGGAGTCAATGAGCGACACGAACAAGCAGCTTGCCCGCGAGTGGTGCGTGCACGACCCCGCCCTTCACAGGCCGGCCGGTACCTTCGATTCGCTCGTCGCCCTTCTCGACCGCGTGGAGGATGAGACGCAAGAGCGCGTCATGGGCTCAGACTTCGTGCGAGGGTGCGTCCGAGTCGTGAGGACGCTCGGTAGGCTGTATGGGGCGACCGGGACCGCCGATGCGGTGAGGGTGGTGGACAAGATCGTCCGCCAGAGGGACGCCTACCGGGCGGTGTTGAAGGAGATTGCGCGGGATGCAGGTGCGGCCGGCCGAGAGGCCGCGGAGCCTGCGGTGGACTTGGTCGAGAACATGAGACGCATCGCCCGTGAAGCGCTCAGCGAGTGAAAGACCGAAGCCGGGCAGCCGCCCGTGTCGGACAGAACCCGTCACGCCAAGTCGCTGAAGGGGTTGGTGACCCGCCAAGGACTCGACCCTGGGGAGGGGTCAAGAGTCTGAGCACCCGCTCCCCACCCGCTGCCCTTCCGCTCGCGGCCCGTGACTCCCAATGTTCGGCTGGACACCCGAGATCGCCGCCGAGTGCCTGGGTCACCTGCGGCGGCACCTGGAACGCAGTTCAGCAAGCGCCCACGGACGAACGAGGGGCGAAACCATGCTAAGAGAAGCAACGCGTTCAGAGGTCTCTCAACTTCCCCGTGGAGGACGTCGACACAGCGGTGGAGGAGCTCACCAAGCGCGGCCTGAGCAACCTCCTGTCCGTGATCGAGAAGAAGTGATCCCTACTAGCAAAGGAGAATGAACCAATGTCGGGCAAGCAGAAGATCACGACGTTCTTGTGGTTCGATGGAAATGCCGAGGAGGCAGCGAACCATTACACTTCTATCTTCAAGAACTCGAAGATCCTGAGCGTGGCTCGATATGGCGAAGCGGGACCTTTACCCAAGGGAACGGTCATGACCGTCACCTTCCAGCTCGAGGGTCAGGAGTTCATCGCGCTGAACGGCGGCCCGCACTTCAAGTTCACGGAAGCGATATCGCTGCTGGTGAACTGCGACACGCAGAAGGAGGTCGACGAATTGTGGAGCAAGCTTAGCGCCGGTGGAGAGGAAGGACAGTGCGGCTGGCTGAAGGACAAGTTCGGTTTGTCCTGGCAGATCATCCCTTCCGCCTTGTTCAAGCTGCTACAAGATCAGGCTCCCGGGAAGTCGAAGCGGGTCATGGAAGCGATGCTTCAGATGAAGAAGATCGACATCGCGCGTTTGGAACAGGCATACTGCAAGCAGTAGAGCCTCCCCTGCCGGCTACGGCGGTGACCGCAGATGAACGAAGCCCTTCAAGCGCGGGGCATCCTGCATCCCACAGCGGGCGCGAAGCGCTTCCACCTCTCGTGCCCCGCGGTTGCCGCTGATCTCGTGCGCTTCGTCGAGCAGATTGGATACCGGCGTCGCGCGGGAGGTCGAGTTCGTAAGTCTGCACCGGGTCACCGACGTCGGGAGGGAGCTTCATTTCACCGAAGACTCGCCCCGGCGTGAGGGGCTTCTGGCGAATGACCATCCGATAGGAGAGTCGATCCCCCGCCTCGAGCGGCGGCTGTGGCTCCGGCTCGGCATCGTGGAAGCTGATGAGCCGCGCGCGGCCGTCGGAGGTGCTGTAGACGTGGATCACGGTGCCAGCGTACCGCTCAAGCGAGGCGGTGCGGGGGACCGTGGGACGGTTTTGGGAGCGGCACAGGCCAGAGAGAAGCCTAGCGTCGAGGAGTTGTGATCCCGTTGTGATCCCGAGCCCTTGACGAGTGCCTGGAGGGTCGCCGTGATGGCAGCTATAATAAGTTGTTTATTGGATTTGGTGACCCGCCAAGGACTCGAACCTTGAACCCAGAGATTAAGAGTCTCTTGCTCTACCAATTGAGCTAGCGGGCCACCGCGGAAAAAACAATATAGCCGAGCGGCCACGGGGGCCGCAAGACGAGGCGGCCCGAGCTCTCGCACGGCGGTAAGCTTGGGGCGTGAATGGTCGGATCGAGGCGGGCTTCCGTCATCGCTTCCGGGCGCTTCTCGCCCTGGTGCGCCCGCGACGCCTGGACTTCGGGGTCGAGCTGCTCCTCTCGCGCGGACGCCGGCGGGCCTCGCGAGAGGAGACGACAGCCGCGCGCGCGCTCGCGGGTCTCTACGAAGAGACGCGTCGGCGCGTCGCGCGGCGGCTCGAGGTGACGGGGGCGTGCGCGCGGACGCCGCCTTGGCGGCGGTTCGGGGCGGAAGACCCGCCGGGCTTCCTCTGTGATCCGAGCCTCGGCGGCCTCGCGCGGTGGCTGCGTGCCGCGGGCTACGAGGCCGCCCTCGCCCCCGACGTGCCGGGACACCGTCTCCCGGACGAGGCGCGGCGGCGCGGCCTCGTTCTCCTGACGACCGACGCCGAGACGTTGGAGCGGCGAATGGTCGTCGACGGCTCGCTGATCGTGGTCTGGGTCCCCTCCGCCCTCACACTCCACGAGCAGCTGGGCATGGTCGTGCGCGATCTCGGACTCGTCCGGCGCGAGCCGCGCTGCATGGCCTGCGGCGGAGCGCTGGTGGCCACGAGCAAGGAGGCGGTCTACCCGCGCATCCCGCCCCGCACCGCGCGCTGGAAGGACGAGTACTTCCTCTGCGCCACCTGCGACCGCCTCTTCTGGCAGGGCACGCATTGGGAGCGGATCGCGAAGGCACTGGAGGCGGCCGTCCGCCCGTGATTCGCCGGCTCGCCCTCAATCTCGCCCTCAGCCTCGCCACGACGGTGGTGGTGCTCGGGGTCCTCGAGGGGACGGCGCGCCATTTCGAGGAGCGGCAACCCTCGCCTCCCGACGTCGCCGAGTACATCTGGGACTGGGACGACAAGATGCCCGGGGGCTTCTACGTGATGAGGTCGGAGGCCGTGGGCTGGCCTCCCTGGGAGCCGTTCAACCGCGACGGGCTGCGCGACCGCACCCGCCCGCGGGAGAAGCTGCCCGATGTCTGGCGAGTGGCGGTCCTCGGCGACAGCGTGACGCTGGGCGACGGGATCCGGCGCGAGCTGGCCTTCCCCCAGGTGATGGAGTCGCAGATGGAAGGGGAGGGCCGGCGGGTCGAGGTCATGAACGTCGCACTGTGGGGCTGGTCGACCCGCCAGGAGCGCATCGCGTGGGAGCGCATCGCGCGGCGCTACCAGCCCGACCAGGTCCTCCTTGCCGTCTGCCTCAACGACATCCCGGAGCTCCACAACAACCTCGCGCGTCCGCCGCGGTGGCTGGCCACGCTCTACTCGCACTCTGCCCTCGTCCGGTTGGTCGTCGGTGGGGAAGGGCGGGAGATCGACCGCGTGGAGCGCCTCTTCGCGGAGGCGGACTCACCGCGAGTGCGCGGGGCGATGAGGCGCTTCTTCGATGAGGTCCGCGAGCTCCGGAGGGAAGTCGAGACGGCGGGCGCGGCGTTCGGGATCGTCGTTTTTCCCTTTCGCTTCCAGTTGGAGCCCTCGGCCCCCCCGCCCGTGGCGCAGGAGCGCATCGCCGCCTTCTGCGGGGGGGAGGGGATCCATTGCCTGGACCTCCTGCCCACGTTCCGCCGGGCGGGGTCTTCCGTGTTCCTCGACTACGACCACCTGAGCCCCAGGGGGGCGATCCTCACCGCGGATACCCTCCTGGCGAGCGGCCTCCTGCCCGAGGGCTACTCCCATCGCGAGACGCTGCGTGCGCACTTCGCCGCGAGGAGGGAGAGGGGCGCGCGGACCGTCCTCGCCTGGCTCGGGGCACGCGAAGGGCCGCTGCCGCGCGAGGGGCTGGCCGCGGTCCTCGAGGCGCTTGAGGCGGAGGAAGGCACGGTGCGGGCGGCCGCCGCGTGGGCGCTGGGGACCGTCGAGGCCCCGAGCGCGCCCGTGGTCGACGCCCTCGCGGGGCGTCTGCGGCGCGACGCCGCGCCGATGGCGCGCGTCGCCGCGGCGAGGGCGCTCGCGGGAGCGGGAGAGGCCTCGCGTCCGCTGGTGCCGGCCCTCTTCGAGGCCCTGGGGGACGACAGCGAGACCGTCCGGCATGCCGCCGCGCGGGCCCTGGCCCGTCTCGGGCCCCGGGACCTGGACGTGTCGCTGCTCGCGAGCGCCCTCGACTCCGAGGACGCTTACGTGCGGGGCTTCGCCGCGTGGAGCCTCGGCAATCTGGGCCCCTCGGCCCGCGAGGCGGTCCCTAAGCTGATCGAGGCGCTCCAGCATGACGACACCGAGCGCGTCGTCGCCACCGCGCTGGCACGGATCGGTCCCGCGGCGGCGGAGGCCGTGCCCGCGCTCGCGCAGGCGCTGCATGAAGCCGACGCCGGGCGGCGGTGGCGCGCGGCGCGGGCGCTCGGACGCATCGGGCCGCCGGCTGCGAGCGCGGCCGAGGCGCTGACCGCCGCCCTCCGCGATCCCGACGTGGGCGTCCGCCTGCACGCCGCCCGCGCTCTCGGGCGAATCGGCCCCGGCGCGCGGACGGCCGCGGCCGCGCTGCAGCGCGCGACCGGCGACCGCAGCGAGGCCGTCCGGCGCGAGGCTCGCCAAGCCCTCGACCGACTGCACTGAGGCCGCAGGCGGATAGAATCGCGGCGAGAAAGAGCGCGATGAGCGAAACGCCCAGCGTCCAGGAGCGCTACGCGCCGCGCAATCGCTGCTTCGGATGCGGCCCGGCGAACGAAAAAGGACTGCGCATCCGCAGCTTCGAGGGGGGCGAGGGTCTCGTCGCGGAGTGGACGCCCGAGAGGCACCACGAGGCCTTCGAGGGGGCGGTCAACGGAGGGATCATCGCCGCACTGCTCGACTGCCACAGCAACTGGACGGCGGCGCTTCACTTGATGAAGACGGCGGCCCGGACGTCACCCCCCTGCACCGTGACCGCGGAGTTCCACGTCAAGCTCCTCCGCGTGACTCCCTCCGAGGGGCCCCTGCGGCTCGAGGCGAAGGTGGTCGAGTCAGAGGGGGACCGGGCCGTGGTGGAGGCCAGGGTCGAGGCGGGCGGGAAGACGACCGCCACCTGCCGCGGTGTCTTCGTCGCGGTGAAGGAAGGCCATCCGGCGTACCACCGGTGGTAGGGGGACGGCTTCTTACCGCTTGCCAGCCCGGCCCAGCTCCCGCACGAACAGCACGAGCTGCCAGCGCTGCGTCTCCTCCGGGACCTTCGTCTCGAACGAGGGCATGATGATGTTGCCCTCTTCGACGATGCCCTTCGAGACCCGGAAGAAGATCTCCCCGTCGGTGAGGTTCTCCTGGACGTTGGGATCGGTGAGGTTGCGGGGGGCGTGCCCCTTGCGTCGCTCGTGGAGCCGGGCGTTCGGGCCGTCACCCCGGCCCTGGACGCCATGGCAGGTCTCGCAGTGGGTTCGCCAGAGCACTCGCGCGACGCGGAGCGTTTCCGCCGATGGGGACAACGGGTTGGGCCGGTCGCGGGCGGCTTCGGGGATGTCCCAGGCGCTGTCGTCGTCGGCCTGCTTCGGGGACTCGGCCGGCTTGGGCGGCGGTGCCCCCTCGGCCAGGACCGGGAGGAGCGCGAGCGCACACGCGGCGAATACCAGACGCATCTCCCCGGCGCCTCCTGCCCCGGCCTGGAGACGCAAGGCGAATGCCAGTGCGGGCTTCCGGCCCGAGAGGGCTAGAACGACGCTCGGCTCGCACGGGCCTTACGGGACGCGAAAGCGATCGACGAATCGCGGAAGCGTGCCCCGGCCGGTGCGGGCAGGGGATTCCCGCGCTCAGGGCTCCACCATCTTGTTCCGCACCGCGTAGCGGACCAGCTCGCTGACCGAGTGCAGGTCCAGCTTCCGCATGACGTTGGTGCGGTGGGCCTCGGCCGTCTTGACGCTGATGCCCAACGTCTCCGCGACCTCCTTGTTGGTCTTGCCCTCGGCTATCAGCTGCACGACCTCGCGCTCGCGCGGGGTCAGGCGCCGTGGGGGGGCCTCGCCGGGCGCCGCCCGCTCCGGTCCCCGCAGGTAGCCTTCCAGGACCATCGTCGCCACCGAGGACGTGAAGAAGGGCTTGTGCTGGCGCAGGGCGTCGACGGCCGCGATGAGGTCTCGCCCCGCGTCCGATTTCAGCACGTAGCCGCGGGCCCCCGCGTCGAGCACCTCGCGGGCCACCTGCTCCGACTCGTGAACGGTGAGGACGAGCACCTGGGTCTGGGGAACGGCCTCCCGCATCTGGCGGGTGGCCTCGAGCCCGTTGAGCTCCGGCATGGTGATGTCGAGGACGACCACGTCCGGCCTCAGGGCCATCGCCATCTCCACGGCTTGACGGCCGTTGGCGGCTTCGCCCACGACCTCCCACCCGGGCTGGGACTCGAGCAGCACGCGCATGCCCCGCCGCACGACCTCGTGGTCGTCCGCGATCAGGATCCGCGTCCCGTTCATGAGGGACTCTGGACCAGAGGCAGAGCGGCCTCGACGATGGTCCCGCGGTGGCCGGAGCGGATCTCCAGCCGACCGCCGAGCTGGGACACCCGCTCGCGCATTCCCGCGATTCCGACCCCCACCCCGGAGACGGCCGGGCCCAGGCTCCCCTCGTGCGGCATCCCGTGTCCTTCATCGCTCACCCGCAGGACGACCTCGCTCGGGGCGATGGCGACGCGGATCATCGCGCGCGAGCTTCCGGAGTGACGGTGGATGTTGGTCAGGCTCTCCTGCACGATGCGAAACAGCGCCAGCTCGACGTCCGGGCGCAGCCTCCCCGGCTTGGGCGTCACGTCGAGATCGACGCGGATGCCGCTTCGCTGGGCGAAGCCGTCGGCGTACCAGCGCAGGGCGGCACTGAGGCCCAGCTCGTCGAGCAGCGGTGGATGGAGGAGGTAGGACAGGGTGCGGATCTCGCGCGAGCAGCTCGCGGCCAGCTCCAGGCTCTCGTCGACGGCCCGAGCCGCCTGGGTGTCGAGCGAGGCGCCGGCCTCCTTCACCCGCGCCAGGTTCATCGCGAGGGCGGCGAGAGTCTGCGCGGTGCTGTCGTGCAGCTCGCGTGCGATGCGCCGGCGCTCCGTGTCCTGGAAACGGAGAAGGTGGCCGGAGAGCTGCCGGAGCGCCCGCTCGGCGCGCTTGCGCTCGGTCACGTCACGGGCGATGCCTTGTACCCCGACCGGCCGCCCGTCCTCGTAGATGAGGCGCGTGCTCACCTCGAGGGACAGGCGCCGGCCGTCCTTGGCCGCGATCTCCAGGTCGTAGGTGGCGGGGCCTCCGTCCGCCCCCCGGGGTTGGCCCAGCGGCGCGCTCACCTTCGGGCTGTCGGAGGCGGTGATCTGCGCGATGTTCATCTTGAGCGCTTCTTCGAGGCTGTAGCCGGTGATCCGCTCCGCGGCCCGATTGAACGAGGTGAAGTTCCCCGCCAGGTCGCGCGTGTAGATGATGTCGTTGGCGTTCTCGACCAGCTCGCGGTACCGCTGCTCGCTCAAGCGGAGGGCCTCGTCCGCGCGGAGCACCTTCCGGTACGCGAGGGCGTTCTGGATTGCGATGGAGACGGCGCGGGACACGGTCAGCAGCTTCTCTTCGTCGAAGGCGCCGAAGCCCGATCCGGATCTCTTGTTGTGGATCTCGAAGAAGCCGATGACCTCACCGTGCGCGTCGAGGATGGGGACGGCGATGGCGGAGCGGATGCCGAAGCGGGCGGTGAGCTCGGGCGTGATCTGCGGATCCGAGGTTGCATCGTTGGTCAGGTACGGTCCGGGGTGCTCGAGCAGCCAGCCCGGCAGTCCCTGGCCCGCCGGCCAGCAGTACGGGAAGGGGACCTCCCCGGAGTCGAGAAGGGCCTTGCGGGTCACCATTCCCTGGGGCGCGCGCAGGCCCGCCCAGCCGCCCTCGGCCTCGACAAGGGACGCCGCCTCGCGCACCAGCTCGTCCAGGAGCGCGTCGATGTCCAGCCGCGAGTTGAGCCTCTCGCCGATGCGCAGAAGAGAGCGGACGGTTTCTTCCGCCTGCTTGCGCCGGGTGATGTCGACAAGCACCGCCTCGATCAAGGGCACCGGCTTCTCGTCTTCCAGCAGGGTCAGATTGGCCAGGGCCACCACCGGGCTTCCGTCCTTCCGCTTGCCCTCGATCTCCAGGTGGGTCAGCCGCTTCTCCCGTTGGAGCCGAGCCACGAACGCCCGGACGGCGCCGAAAGGGGAATCCTCGACGCGGCCCAGGACCTCGGCCGGCGTCGAGTAGCCGTACATGCGGGCCAACGTCTCGTTGCACCCGAGGATCTCGCCGTCCAGCGTCGAGCGCAGCACGCCCGCAAGGGTGCTTTCGAAGAGCCGCCGGTGGCGATTGTCCGATGTCTCCAGCGCCGCCCGAGTTTGTCGGCTCTCGAGCTGCAGCCGCCCGAGCCCTGCCGCGAGCTGGTTGAGCGAGTCCGCCACCGCGCCCAGCTCGTCCTGGGCGCGGATGGGCACCCGATGTGCCAGCTCTCCGGACAGGATCCGTCGGGCGCCCTCCCGACTCTCCCGAGCCGGCCGCAGGACGTAGACCCGGCACGCCGACCACCCGACCCCGAGCAGCGCGAGACAGACGCCCAGGCTGATCGCGAGCGTGGAGGCGAGGTTTTCCCCCGCCCGCCATTGCTGCCCGAGGCGCCACCCCAGGACTCCAAAGCTCGTCGACAGGGCGAGGCCGACCGAGAGGAGAACGAGGCCCAGCTTCGTCCCCAGGCTCCATCTCATGACAAGCGCTCCCGACACCCCGGTTGGCGCTCTGGCTGCTAGAAGAACCTGAGAGGGCTGCTCCTCAGACGACGTACGCCCGCGCGGCGCACGGGAGCAACTGCCGCAACTCCATCCCGATCGAGCTCAAAGTACCCCCGGCGAAACGGCGAGTCAAGGCGGCCCCCTCCCCTGGTGAACCACCTTAGGGGGCTCCTAGGGTTTCGTCCGGCGGGAATCACGGGATTGTGCTCGATTGCCGTTTCGATTGGCCGCCAATACGCTGATGAGATATGGCGAATGAGCAGGCGGGTCGGTCGCATCAGCTCGCCGACCGCGGGCCGACAGTGCGTGCCATGCCCTCCCATCTCCGGGAAGCCACGGAGCCGCGGACGATCGTGATCCGCCAGGGGGGCGGGTGGCAGGCGCTCGCCTTCCTCACCCTCTGCCTCCTGCTCCTGGCCGCCGTTCTCATCGGGTATCACGTCGTCCGGGGGTTCGACGTGCAGAGCCAGGAGACCTCCGCCACCCTGGCCCGGGTCGAGCGCCGGATCGAGGGGCTGGAGGCAGGCATCGCCTTCGACTCCAAGCGGCGACACCTGCTCCTCGGAATGCGCGACCACATCATGAAGGTGAATCCGCGGGTGAGCCTCGGCGACGCCTACCGCTACGCCGAGCTGGCGCTCGACGCGAGCGAGAAGTACCCTGCGATCGACCCCCTGCTCCTCCTGGCCATCGGCATCGTGGAGAGCGGCTACGATCCGCTCGCCACCAGCCCCGCCGACGCGCGGGGCCTGTACCAGATCTGGCCTTCGACCGGGCGCCTCCTGGCCCGTGCCCAGGGTTGGAGCTACGACGACTCGGCGCTCTTCGACCCGGAAAAGAACACCCAGGCCGCCGCGCTCTATCTGGACATCCTCTTCTCCACCTACAGCGATCCGCAGATGGTGCTGGCCGAGTACAACGGTGGGCCCCTCAACGCGGGCTACCTTCGCGCGGGGGTGGGCGAGCTCGCGCGCGAGACGCGGGACTACGTCCCGCGGGTGCTGGAGCTTCACGGCCGTCTCAAGGAGGAGTTCGAGAAGGGGGTCGAGGTGCGGCTCGAGTTGATGCACCGGGACGCCGGCCGTGACGGGAAGAGCCTGGCCGGAGGACAACCCGCACCCCGCACGGATCCGGAGTCCGCCAAGGCACCGACCGCCGCCGCGCCGGCTTCCCGCGCCCAGAGGAGGCGGGCAGCCCGCTAGATGGAGGGCCTCGAGCGCGTGCTTGAGAGAGGGAGGATTCGGATCATGTTGAAGGGCAGGCGCCTTTTTCTCGCGGGGATCGCCGCGGTCTGGCTAACCGGCTGCGCCGCGCCGCCGCAGCAGGAGATCGACTCCGCCCGGGCCGCGCTGGAGGCGGCGGGCAGGCAAGAGGCGGCGACGTACGCCCCGGACGCCTGGCGCGAGGCCCAGGCGGCCTTCGACGCCGCCTCGTGGGAGCTTCAAGCGCAGGCGAGGAAGCTCGCCTGGACGCGCTCGTACGACCAGGCCCGCGACCAGTTCGAGCAAACGCGGCTGAAGGCGGTGTGGGCGAAGAGCGCGGCCGAGGTCGCTCGCGAAACGGCTCGCCGCTCCGCGGAGGAGCTCATCGTCGAGGCGCGGGCCGCGCTCGAGGCCGTCAAGGCGTCGGCCAAGCATCCACCCCGGAGAGGGCACGCCCGAGCGGACGCCTCCGCGAAGGCAACCCACCTCGAGGCGCTCAGCATGGGGATCGACGAAGCTCAGCAGTCGTTCGAGGCCCGAGATTTCCTGACCGCGGCGTTGAAGGCGGAAGCCGTCAAGCGACAGATCGCCGAGCTATCCGGTGGCGTCGGGCAAGCCCAGGCCAAGAAGCCGACAACGTCCTGATGCTCTCCGTGGTCCGACAGCGAGGCAGCTCCGCCCCCGGTGTCGTCGCCAGGGAGCGGCGGGCCTTCTCCCGGGACCTGGTGGTCTTCAGCGAGCTGGGGAGCCTCACCAAGGAGGGAACGACAGTCTCCGACGCGGTGGCAGAAGCCGTGGTCGAGCTCGGGAGGCGCCGGATGCCGCTGGTGCTGACCACCCGCCGTGCCCGCGCGCAGGCGGAGCCTCTTCACCGTCTTCTGCGGCTCTCGTCGCCGTTCATCGTGGAGAATGGCGCCGCCATCCTGATCCCCGATGGCTCTTTCCGGCACCCGCCGCTCGAGGCGCAACGAGAGGGTGGCCTCTGGGTGTGGGTCCTGGGCCGTCGCCGTGCCGTCCTGGGCCGGATGCTGGTCCACATCGCAGCCGAGGCCGGAGCGAGGGTTCGCCGGGTGGGCGACCCCTCCGGATCGGGGCCCGACGCCGTCCAACCCGAGTACGGCGAGCCCTTCGTCCTCGATGGGGACGGCGACGGGGCCCGGGCGCTGCATCGGGCGGCGCAAGCGCGCGGCCTGAGGGTGAGGGCCGAGAACGGTTGCCACGTCCTCGCGGGGCCGACGGACAAGGGGCGTGCGGTTCGCGCGCTCGCTGCCCTCTACGGAGCCGAGGGCCGGCTGTTCACCTCCATCGCGCTGAGTGATTCGGTCGACGACCTCGACGTGCTGCGGGCCGTCGATCGCCCGGTTGTGGTCCCGCGGCCGGAAGGGGGCTTCGATCCGTGTCTCACGAGAGATCTTCGCGGGGTCGAGTGCGCGCCCTGTCCGGGGCCGGCGGGCTGGAGCTACGCCGTGCTGGCCATCTTGCGCGGCGAGCGGCTTCGGCGGCTTGTGTAGTAGAGGGCGCCCTGAATTCAGGGTGCGTGTTGACACCCGTCGCCACCAACCGCGGGACAGGACGATCTTTTTCTCGATTCTCCCCTTGACAACTTTCAGGAGCGTCTTCTCACGACGCAATCGGCGCGAGCCAAGTCGTGTGCGTGCGGCCCACAGACGGGCCACAAGCGCCGCCATCAAGACATGGGCCTTCGAAAACCAATCGAGCGGCTTTCGGTGGCCACGCGCCCTCCAGGGAGGTCGAAAAGGCAGGGCCTATATTGGATGTATGGAACACCAGCGCCCGCTCGAATTGGTCTCGGACGACGACCTCCTCCGCCGCCTGGCCGAGCTGACTCAACAGTCCCGGCGCGTCGAGTCCGACCTCGTCGCCCACATCGGAGAGGTGGACGAGCGAAGGCTCTACGCCCGCGAAGCCTCACCCTCGATGTTCGCCTACTGTACGGAGCTCCTGCACCTCTCGGAGGCCGAGGCCTATCTTCGGATCGCGGCCGCCCGCGCCTCGCGGGAGCACCCGATGCTCCTGACCATGCTCGGAGACGGCCGTCTTCATCTGAGCGCAAGCCAAGCTGGCGCCGCACCTCACCCCAAAGAACAGCGACGCGCTCTTGAAGCGAGCCACGCACCGTTCCAAGCGCCAGATCGAAGAGCTGATTGCCGAGCTCTCTCCCCGGCCGGACGCTCCGGCGGTGATGAGGAAGCTCCCGCGGAAGAGGTCGCAACCGACGCCTGCGCTTCCAGTTGGTCCGGACCGAGTGGCGGTACCGGTCTTGGAACTCCGTCTGGACGGAGTAAGCCACCGCCGCCTACGGCGGCGACCTGCACGGATGAAACGGTTGCAGAATGGGTCAGTACTGGTACAGAGGTCGG
>Ga0209342_10001645_pt1 | contig 24823 bp, 18 predicted proteins | sample RifCSP16_2_FD_184023 | JGI IMG/M metagenome (GOLD analysis project Ga0209342, IMG submission 184023) | Soil microbial communities from Rifle, Colorado - Rifle CSP2_sed 16_2 (SPAdes) (version 2) | ecosystem: Environmental > Terrestrial > Deep subsurface > Rock core/Sediment | place: Rifle... | reverse complement strand
GACCCCCGACTGACCCATGCACTTTGTCTACCCCCACTGCGTTTCTTAGCCGCACAGCGCCTGGATAGCCAACCATTCGGCCTTGAAAGCCCCTCGCAGACTGCGGCCCCCCGTCAGACCGATGGCCCATTCCCCCGTCACACCCGCGCTCTGGTCGGACCGCGTGAGCTCGACCTCTCCCCACTCGGCCGCTTCGCAGCTGTCTTCAGCACTGCAGAAAGAGGCAGCCCCGATCGGATGCGAGGCGTCGAAGCGGATAAATGTCGGGGGCACTACGGGTAAACTCGGCCACATGTTGAAGGCAACTCTATTGGAGCCTTCAACAGCGTGGAGGCGCAGCAGGACTGATGGAGCGTCGTTCGGCGCGCAACCCGAGCTCAGCGTGCCGCGATATGGCGCGGGAGGCTTTGCAGCCTCCGGTGGGAGACTGACCGCCGGTCCACAAGCCGCGGCAGATGTCGCGGCCAGGAACACACCCAGGGTCAAGCGTAGGAGTCTGCTCATGCATGCCTCTTTCTTCTACGGCCAGATGTAGCGCACGCCGTAACTCACCTGGGTCTCGCCGTTAGCCGGGATTCTCACTCGGAACTCGACAGTCGAGGCATCCAGCTTCGTATACTCGGCGGTGGAGCTGAAGATCCGCCACTCGGTCCAGCGTGAAAGATGTTCGACCACGCGCACTTCAACCGCCTCATCCTTGTGATTTCGGAGCGTGATCGAATATTCCTCCTCCAGGCGCTTGTCGGTCGGCCGGCGGAAGTCGGTCCGTACGCGTTCTCCGACGATATCGAAGGCATCACCGATGTACAGGCGGAGGTTCTCACCCCTGGGGGTGTGATCGATCGCATCCTCCCCGATGAGCAAGGCCGCACCGTCGATGTCTTCCTGGTAGACGCGCACTCGGCCACGCGGCAGATCAGCCTCGACATCTTCGGTGTCGAACTCGAGCATCACCATCCCCTTCGGGTTAGAAGCCACGCCGTAGGACGGATCCGTCTGCGGATAGCTCGACGCGTAACAGTACCAGTATCCGCTCCGGCACTGCAAACCGTCGTAGACGAAAAACTTCTCGGCTGGGACGTCGGCAGTGGAGACGAATTCAATTTGCTTGGTTTCATTGTTGCGCACGCTGACGGGCCTCGGTACCTCGTAGAGGTGGTATTCGAAGAACTCACGCTGATCGATAGGAGCTTCGGCTGCCGCCAGCATATCTTCCATGTAGAGATCTTGCGCCGCGAGGCCCAGGTCGGAAGCCCGTTGAAGATCGCCAGCGATCAGCTTGAGCTGGGCGTCGATGAACGAGGCGCCGCTGGTGTTGGTTAGCGTGACCCAGCCATCGAGGTCGACCGTGCTCTCATCGGCCGAAAGCAGAAGGACGTAATCCGACTGCCACGTGAGGCCTCCGGTCAGGTAAGTCACTTCGAGATCCTCCGGGCCAGCCTGGCCAGCCCGGAGCAACCAGACCAGAGTCGGTTTGGTGATCAATCCCTGAGGGAGCTCGGGGAACGAGAATTCTTGGACGTTGTCGAGCTTGATGACCGTCACCCTGCCGCCGCTTTCTTGCAGGACCAGGTCGCCTCGGCCGCTAAGCAGTTGGCCCCGGTACTCCTTGCCGTCGTTGGTGACGACGAGTATCTGCTGATCAAGGTACTTCTCGAGGAGCGCTGAGGCACCGACCAGGTCGAACTCGTAGTTCTGCTCGAGGATAGACGTCCTGCCCGGGTTTGAGAGTGGCCTGATCAAGACGCTGGTGGGATCGATGGAGGCAGCCACATCGGCAAAGGAGATCTGGTTCAATCCCTGCGACAGGTCGAAGCGCCGCCGATCCTGGACGAGGGCAGTGCCCTTGTTGTAGACCGTAAGAGCCAGGCCGGACTCGGACGCTTCAGCCCTTGGCGTCTGGAGCGTCCCCGCTGGTGGGACGGCCCGAAGCGAACCGCATGCCAGGAGGACCAGCCCCAGGCTTGCGGCGACGATCCAAGGCCGGTTCGAGGTATGCCGGACCGTACCGGGCTGGTCGGGAGACGTCTGTCGTCCGAACGGGAAGCGCAATATTGTGTTCATGCCGGGTTCCTCCAGTTGGGATTCTGTACTCCAGAGACGCCCGAAAGGTTCCCGGGGTTCCATCCAGACCTGGGAGATTCGGCCCATCAAGCCGGCGGCTGGCCGAAGGCGCGAGTAATAGAATCGTAAGGACCGGTTTGCTATAATCAATCTGGTCTACAGGAGAGCTAGGGATGTTCCCAGATGTGCTGAAACGACGCCAGGATGAACTGCGCCTGCGCGAGGAAGGCCGACTGCCGCCCGGGCAATCGCTGACATACAAATTCCCTGTACTTCACTACGGACCCGTGCCGGTGTTCGATCCGGCGACTTGGGATTTTCACATCTTCGGCGAGGTTGAAGAGGAGAAGCGCTGGTCGTGGGATGAATTCCAGCAACTCCCGCGCAAGCAGGTGAAGATGGATATCCACTGCGTCACCCGCTGGAGCAAAGCCGATACCACGTGGGAGGGCGTTTCCCTCCGCCGACTTGTCGACGATGGCTTGATCGAGCTCAAACCGAGCGCCAAGTTTGTGATGCAGCACTGCGAATACGCATTTACCGTCAACATCCCCATCGAGACAGCCCTGGCGGATAATTTCCTCCTGGCGACGCGCCTCGAAGGAGAGCCGATCTCCCCGGATCACGGCTACCCGGTAAGGGGCGTGATCGGCCTGGTACCCGGCCGACCCGAACTGAAGACTCCCTATTTCTGGAAGGGCGGGAAGTGGCTACGCGGTCTGGAATTCATGGCCCAGGATCGTCTTGGGTTCTGGGAGCAAGCCGGATACCACAACGAAGCCGACATCTGGAAAGAACAGCGCGTGACGCGCGGATAGGATGCGCGTCTGCGCGCTCCGTGATCACGTGCATCCCGCCCCTCCCCCCATCCACGTGTGCTCGGTAGGCCAGTTGTGTGCCGGCGCGAGTATCCCCCATGCGCCTAGGGCTTGAGAATGAATCCCCGTGACCCCCGTTGCGTTTCCCGGTCTCGTCACGGCTTGCGCACGAACCCAGCTGTCTGTCTCCCACCCCCATCTCCACCACTATAATGTGACATCCGCCCGGGGGCTGGATGACGGAGAAGGCCGTCCGTCCCGGATGATCGTACCGGGAGGCTGGGGGTGAGATCGAAGGCCCGGCTGGTAAAGGGCGAGGCGATCCTCGGCAACCCGGCTGAGGCAGACAGAACGATCAACCCATTTATTACCTCTTGGGGCCGAGGGGCTAGGCCCCCGGTCAAGAACGCACGCGAATGCCAATCCGTCGGCGTCGGACCCCGCCGGGAATCGGTCTGTGCCGCAGGCTCCCCCCGACCTATAATCTCAAGTGGGGCGCATGGAAGAGCACAACGGGTTTATCGCTGCCAGGCAGCGAATGGTGGAAGAACAGTTGCGCGGCCGCGACATCACCGATGGGCGTGTGCTGGAGGCGTTGATCACGATCCCTCGGCACATCTTCGTCCCACCCGATTTGAGATCTTTCGCCTATTCGGATGGGCCACTCCCGATCGGTGAGGGGCAAACGATCTCTCAGCCGTACATCGTGGCATTGATGACACAACTCCTGGAGCTGAAAGGCTCGGAGACCGTGCTGGAAGTCGGCACGGGCTCCGGGTATCAGGCCGCAGTTCTGTCTCTCCTGACTGCTCAGGTTTACTCGATCGAGCGCTCACCCGAGCTGGCGGAGCTCGCTCAGCAAGTCCTCGAAAGCCTTGGAATCAGCAACGTCTCCGTCAGACAGGGGGATGGGTCGAGGGGGCTGCCGGAGTTCGCCCCTTACCAGGGGGTGGTTGTCACCGCGGCCGCTCCCAAAGTTCCCCAGCCACTGCTGGATCAACTCGATGCTGAAGGCCGACTGGTCTTGCCCGTGGGAGGGCGAGACGGTCAGATTCTCGAGTGCTGGAAGCGAGCCGGAGAAGAGTTCCGCGTGGAGCGGATCACACCAGTAGCTTTCGTCCCACTGATCGGGGCCCATGGCTGGCCGGATGAATACGCGGAGTCTCGATGGCTATGAAGAACCTGAACCGACACGGCTCACTAATACACTCGATGGAGCTGGCTCTAATGACGGCCGTTGTGGCCGGGACGCTTGCGGGATGTGCTCTTGCCCGAGCTGAGCCTACCTCTCTCCCGGTGCCCCCAACCGCGTCACCCATCGACACGGCCACCGCGGTTTCACCGACTGAAACCCCACCGCCTCCGACGCCGATCCCGAGCGACACTCCCACAGCCACGCTGGCTCCAGGCGAGATCCCTTCCCTGGGACGCGTATTCTTCGTCATCTTTGAGAACCGCGAGTTTGGCCAGGTGGTCGGGAACGCGACTGCGCCGAATTTCAATGGGCTCGCTGAGCAAGGCGCACTCCTGACGCAGCATTACGCCATCACTCACCCATCCTTCCCGAACTACCTTGCACTGATCGCCGGTGATACCTTCGGGATTACCTGGAACTGTGAGGACTGCTATCAGGACGCGCCGATCCTGTCGGACCAGCTTGAGGCCAGCGGCAGAACCTGGCGGGCTTATCTGGAAGGGATGCCGGAAGCCTGCTTCGACTTCACCGTCAACCCCTATGCCAAACGGCACAACCCGTTCATATACTTTGAGAGCGTTCGCTCCGACGAGGGGCGTTGTCTGTCGCATGTCGTTCCCTTCGATCAATTCGGGAAGGACATGTCCGAGGCGAACCTTCCGGATTTCGTGTGGATCACTCCCGATATCTGCAACAGCGCGCACGACTGCCCCGTGGCGACGGCCGATGCCTGGCTCGGCTCACTCGTCGACGGGATCCGGGCATCCGCGGCGTATGGTCCCGATAGCCTGATCATCATTACCTGGGATGAAGGTGCTGGGAATGCCGGCTGCTGCGGGCTGGCGAACGGCGGCCGGGTCGCAACAATCCTGCTTTCGCCGATGATCCAGCCAGGCGTGCAGGACTCCACAGAATACACGCACTATTCCTTGCTGGCGATGCTTGAGAAAGGTTGGGGGCTCGAGCTTCTCGGGCTGGCCGGTGATCCCCGGACAAAGCCGGTGACCGGCGTATGGGGGACACACCCCTAGGGCCTGGTTTCCGCCAACGATCGCCAGTATCCAATCGGAAACTGCGTATGAGGATCTGAGGTGGATCTAGTCCGGCGCGTCCTGCGGAGCCGTTGCCAGATAGGCCATCGCAGTCCCCGCATCGCCGTCCATCGTCAGCTCAAGGAGTGCGCCGTCGCCGGCCTCCGGCAGGTGGATCACCTGGACGGCCTCCGACCAGGCGGCGGCGTCGGGCAGCAGATTAACCAGCGCGTTCGGGGCGTTCTCGAAGAAAGGCCGATTGAATTCGGCTCCGCTGTCGCTCAGCGCCAGAGCCAGCGGATAAATGTGGGCCTCCACAAGGTCCTGGAAGAAATGTGTCCCGTATGAAGGTTCGGGAGCAGACTCGTCACTGGCAAGCTCAATCAAAGCCCGAGCGCGGTAGATGTCCCCATACCGGACGGGGATCCCCAAATCCGGATTGTCACTACCCCAGCGGCCTGGCCCGATCAAAATGAACACCTTGTCGGCCAATCGCTCGTTCAAACGGCCGATCAGGCGGGCCAGTTCGATCTGCATCTGACGATCGAATGCGGCGTAAGCCGAAGGTGGAACATAGACGATGTACTCGACATCGCCCACCTGGCCGTCGGGGACGAGCCGCTGACTGACAAAGATCCGTCGGTCGGCAGGGATGTCCTTGCGAAGTTCGACGGCCTCTGTCTTCAGGCGGCTCTGCGGCCGGCACTGAAGGAGGTGAATTGCAGGATATCGTCCTCTCTCGTCAGATTCATCGAGCAGAACCAGGAATTCGACGTCCACTGGGGTGGTATAGGCTCGCTCGAGGGTTTGAAGCACGTGCCGCATATGATCGGCGAACGGTGTGCGCCGGAGCAAACCGTCAAATGTGATGACAGCTTCCCTGGGATCTAGATCGATGGGGGTGCTTACGAATTCTTGCAGGTGACCATCGCTGAAGCGTTGCGCCATCAAGCGTAGGTGCGGCAAGTTGCGATGGACGAGCTCGTCTATGCCGACGGTACGAAAACTGTTGGCTTTCAAGTCGATCACATCAACCTGGCGCTGTGAGTAACGCCGGACATGCTCCGGATTGGAGTCGGGCTGAAGGTATGGATGGCTCAGGGCAACCAGGCGCGGGTAGTCGCCTCCAATCTGCTCGACGGCTCGAGTGCCCAGGCCCCACACCACCCTCAAGAAGCCAGCTCTGCGGTCGATGCGGGGACTCCAGCGAAACTGATTGCGGGAGAATGCCACTCCAGCTGCGTCCGGCAGGAAATAGTCTCCCCGCCGGTTTCCCTGGACCTCCTGGATCAATATCGCCATGCGCTCGTCATAGTCCAGCAGCCTGTTCAAGCGGCGATAGAGCAGGACATCGGCGCTGTAGACACTGGCGTAAACATTTCGAATGGCGTCCATCAGCCGCTTAAGGTTCTGTTCGTGCGATCCCTGGTTGGGGCAGAAATGGCTTTCGTACTTGCCGGCGAATGAAGTCCCGAAGGAATCCTCAAGCAGGCTGGAAGAGCGGACGATCAGCGGCAGCCCTCCGACCTGATCCAGAATCGAACGCAGGCCGTCGACAATCTCGTTCGGGAACCGGCCGGCCCGGAACTGATCACGTATCGAATCGTATTCAGCCCGGATCTGCTTCTCGTCCTTGTATTTCTGATTGGCAAACCCCACCATCCCGTTGAGTTGGTTGAATTGGTAGAAGACGTCGGCTCCAAGGAACCATGAGCGTGGGACGTGCAGGCGTTCGAGCAGAGCTTTGTCGGCGGACTTACGTAAGATGCAGTCAGCCAGAATGATTCCGGCGGCTTTCCCGCCGATCTTGCCCCGGCCGATGCGGCGATCCAGAACGCCCCTCAAGTCGGCCATGTCGAACCATTCTTTGGCGATCCCGACGTACCCCAGGTGATCGCTGATCATGGCTTTCGTCAGAACGACCTTGATCTCTTTCAAATGGTGCTCAACACGGGTGCGTTCCTTGGCATGCAGGGCTTCATAGGCTTCGCCCTGGGCGAATAGCATGTCCCAGGGAGCAAGCTCGGGATGGAAGGTCAGGACCACTTCCTGGGTTGGGCCGCGCTCGGAGAGGGTCTTGCGGACGATCTCAACGAATCGTTCGTGGGGCAGGTTGTAGGCGAAGTAGAAGTCGGTGAGGTTGTCGCGAATGAGAGCCAGCCGTTGTGCCCATGTATCGGGGTGCTCTTGTTGGAGCGGATCCACCAGCCCTTCACGCTGCTGTGACTGGATGGCCTTCTCCTGGACCTCGGCTTCGAAAGCCTCTTGGGTGATCACCCCGGTCCGGAAGATCTCGCGCCGCATCCGCCCACGAATCCTTCCGGCAAGAATGGGATACTGTGTCAGCTCAAGGTAGAGGGTAAGAACCTTTGGGAACCCGGTCGGGTCGAAAACCACTATTTAACTCCAGCAGTTATGAGATGTGGCGCCGATCCCCATGAAAAGAAAGCGACCCCACCCCGCGATACGGGGATATCTCGATCGGGAGGTTCCCTCATACCGACAGATGCTTGGACTCCCGACTCGAGCCGACGCACGTGCACCTGCGCCCTATATCATACCGTGCTATCCGCCTGGCCCCCTGCATCCGCTGGAGAGGGAGAGGCGTTTTTGAAGGATAGGGGCGGTGGAAGCCGCCCCTATCCTTCAAAAACGCCAAAAAACTCGCGTAAGGAGAACCCCCACGGGGCGAACGGCCGCGCCAACAGCATGCGGGGCAGGCGGGCCCCAGCCCCCCCCACTGTGAGATGTGTCACCTTACCGGAGAGTCTAGTCTGGCACAGGGGGATGAAAGCCGTGGAGAGGGGCAGGGAATAGGCCTACCGCAGGTGAAATCGGCTCGGCCTGGCGTGGCAGCAAAAAACCTCACGGACTGCCAGGGGATCCGAGGCGACGATTGTTGCGGCATGCGGCTCGAAAGCACGCAACACTGGTGAGGAATGCAGTGGACATGACGCGCCGCGTGTCAGCGTCCGATATGCATCGGCATAATGACGTGCAGGAAGTCATCCCGTCCGACGGGACGGATCACTCCAGGGGCGGCGGCGCTGCTCGTTTCGAGCGCGACATTCGGGGTGTCGATGACGTTGAGGACGTCCATTAGAAAGCGGACATTGAAAGCAATCTCGATTGGATCGCCCTCGATCGTGGCATCAACCTGAGTTTCGTTCGAGCCTGTTTCGGCCGAGGTAGCGGAAACAACCACGCTACCTGGCTCGAGTTCGCTACCCGGGGCGACCTTGAGGCGGGCCGAGTGGGCCGACTCGCGGGCGAAAATCTCGGCAGCCTTGCATGCCTTGAGAAAAGCCGATGTCGGGAGCACACTGCGAGTGGCTTTGGCCTTAGGAATGATCCCCTCGTAATCGGGGAAGCTGCCGTCGATCAGTTGGGAGACAAGCTCACTGTCTTTGGTGCGAAAGATCACCTGACTGCGGTTCTCAGGGAGGTGCATCGAGACGGTTTGCTGACCGTCGGCGATGATCCGGGCCAGCTCATTCAGCGCCCGGGCCGGGATGATCGCCCGCATCGGCCCCGCCTCGGGCGACGTTAGGTGGGAAGACCGGACCGACAGCCGGAACCCGTCGGCCGCCGCCAGCGTCATCACGCCGTCCTTGATCTCGGCCAGCACACCTGTAAGCACCGGGCGCGCATCGTCACCGGAAGCGGCAAAAGCGACCTGGTTGATCATTTCCCGCAGATCTTCGATGTCGAGGGGTACCCCGCCACCCATGTCGGCCGGGGGAAGCGGCGGGAACTCCTGGGCATCGATGCACTTGATGTCGTTGGTGAATGGCCCGCAGACGACGTGAAGGCTTTGGGTGCGGACGGACAAATCCATCTCGACCTTGTCGTTGGGTAACGTGTTCACAAGGTCTACGAACGTGCGGGCGGGAACGGTTGTGGCGCCCGGTTCTTCGATCTTGGCCCCGATCCAGCATGTGATCCCCAACTCGAGGTTGGTGGCGGATAGGCGAAGTCGCCCATCCTCGGTGGCGATCAGCACATTTCCCAGGACGGGCAAGGTGCTGCGAGGAGCGACGGCTCTGGCGACACTCCCGAGAGCGCGTGACAGGTTCTCTTGGAGGCAGGAGACTTTCATCGTTTATGAGCCCTTGGGGGACAGGTTAGCGGATTAAAAGTATACATCGAAGGCCCGAAGCCGACAAAGGGTCTCCTGGTTACGCCGCAGCTCCCGCCGGGATATGACCCTCCCGCGAGCGCCGGAAGCTCTGGAATCGGGCGGGTTGACAGGTTTGGTAGACAAGGTCGCGCATATCGCATACACTAGCATCGATGTCGTCTCCCCCAGAGTACACGGGATTGGAAGACCCCCGATTGCGCGAGATGCTCGCCAGGCTATCGCGCCTTGTGGAGATCAGCGTCACCCTCAACTCCAGTCTCGAGCTCAAGCGAGTCCTCCAATTCATCATCGACTCGGCCGCCGATCTCCTTGAGAGTGAAGGGGCGTCGATTCTTTTGGTTGATGAGCGAACACAAGAACTTTACTTCGCCGCCTCGACTGGCTCCGACCCGGAGGAGCTCGCCCGCATCCCGGTTCCGCTGGAGGGTTCGATCGCCGGAACGATCTATCGCGAAGATCGGCCACTGATCATCAACGATGCCGCCGCCGACCCGCGGCACTTCCGCGAAGTGGGGGAGAGGGTCAAATTTGAAACGCGCAGCTTGATAGGCGTCCCGATGCGGATCCGCGATAAGGTGACCGGGGTCCTGGAAGCGGTCAACAAGAAACGGGGTGAGTTCGACCAGACGGACGTCAAAACACTTTCGATCATCGCCTCGCAAGCGGCGGTGGCCGTGAACAACGCGCGGCTCGTCGAAGCTCTGCGTAAGGCCTATGACGAACTGGGAAAGCTCGACCGGATGAAGAGCGATTTCATAGCCATCGCATCCCATGAGCTGCGCACGCCGCTCGGACTGATCCTCGGATACGCGGCCATCCTTCAGGAGGAGGCAGACGCTGCCGCCTCGGAGCACGCGGCGGCGGTGCTGAACTCGGCGCTCAGGATGCGGGCGCTGATCGAAGACATGACCAACATGAATCTGATGAAGATCGGATCAGGTGAGATGGCATTCGAGCTTCATCCGCTGGGCGACATCGCCAAGGCAGCCTCCGAGGAAGTTGCCGGTCTGATCCGCGCAAAGGGGCAGCACTTCGAGCTGGACCTTCCACAAGAGTCGATCTCAGCTCGCGTCGATGCGCACAAGTTAACGATGGCGCTGACCAATTTGCTGAACAACGCCATGCGCTTCACCCCTGAAGAAGGTCGCATCGCGCTAACCCTCACGCGGCGGGGATCCGAAGGCTGGTTCAGGGTCGGTGACTCTGGCGTGGGGATCCCCGAAGGTGAGCTCGAGCGCATCTTCGATGAGTTCTATCAAGTGGAGAACCACATGACCCGGCGGCATCAGGGTCTGGGTCTGGGTCTGTCAATCGTGAAGGCCATCGCTGAGGCGAACGGAGGGCGCGTCTGGGCGGATAGCGCCGGGCCGGGCGAAGGTTCCGTCTTCACCATCGCCGTTCCTCTATAGTCAGCAGCGCGTGACCGAAGACTCCAAACCCTCCGCCTCCTGCCATTTCCCCTAACCACATCATCCACCAAAGGCCTCAACAGCCGACCTGGCCATGCTTTGAGCCGATTGGCTGGCAACCGAGTTCGAAACCAACCCTCAATCTCCCGGCAAGGATCTTCTCGAAGGCCAGGCGAGGTTAGTCCGGCGTCGCCCGGTAGAGACCATCTCCTTGTCGGACTCGCCCCTCGACCTTCAGGGCAACTTCCATCCCGGCCGAAGCCTCGTCCACGGGTGCATGCTCGATCTGCAGCGAGGTAACCTCTTGTTGGAAGTCCGTGTTCTCTCCCTGGAAACGAACTCGATCTCCCTGAGCAACCTTGTCGGTGAGCCTGACAACAGCAACCTGGATCTTGTTGTAGAAGTGAGTCACAACACCGATCCGCTTGTCCTTTTCCACGGCCATGCCCTCCTCTTCCCCCTCGGTACCGCTCGGTCCGCCACGGTGGAGACGATCCTCCCTGGTTCCATTCTACTGCCGCTTCCTCGCAGGAACCCTGCTGAAAGCGCGGCGACTGGTCACCAGACTGGGATTCCCTCGACAAGGATGATCTATCGGATCTACCTCGCATCGTGGGGCCCACTCCCCGGCCTCGCCCCGGCAAGGTCATCCGGAGCGCACCTCCTGACTCACTCTTCCGAAGTGCCCGACCAATTCCGTCAGCGGAACGGCTCCGGAAAGTATTCGCCGATTGCGGGTGGAGTGGCAGAAAACGGGGTTAGGGCCGCGAGGCCGATCCGTCCGTGGCACCGGGGGCTGATCAGCGTTGGTATTCCCCGTCAAAGGATCCTTGGCCACTGGCCCGACACGATCCTCGATCAAGCGTGGTGATGGCTGTCCTGCGCGCGCGGAAGCCGCAGGATGACGGCCACCCCGAGCAGGAAGGCAACGACGGTCAGGGCATACAAGACGAGATAGCCGGCCGCAGGCTCACCGGTCAAACGGTTCAGCGGATCGATTAGGAGTCCGCCGGCGAGGCGGGCGACGGCGCTGCCGCCGGTGGAGGCGATGTTGGCTATCCCGAGGTAGCGCGCGGCCTCCGCTTCCGGGACGATGTCCGTAATTAATGCCCAGTTGGCGCTGAGGAAAGTCCCAACTGCAAGCCCGATGGCGGCACCGGCCGCAGTGATCGCGCCCGGGGTTCGAAGGAACAGGACGAGAGCTGTCCCGGTGGCGGCGATCAGACCCGAGGCGGCGACGAGGGGTCGACGGCCCAACCTGTCGGCCAGCCAACCCGATGGGATCGTCACCAGGAGGAGCGCCAAGCCGAGCACTGTGGACAATTGGCCCACAAACCGCTGAGCCTCGGCCTCCGGCATCTCTACGACGTCGATCATGAAGAAGAGCATGAATGTGTTCAGCGCGACAAATCCCGCCCAGAAGAGGAAGCGATTGACAAACCATGCGACGAACGCCGGGTCGGACCGCCAATGAATGATGAATGCTCGAGGCAAGCTCTCGGCGGTTGTTCCAGGCGGAGCAGCCGGCTGGGCGTGCCCGTCGGCCCTGGCTGCGAGTGTGGTTAGAACCAATGCGAGGAGGTACCCGACGGCCGCAGCGGTGACCGCCCCCGAGACGTGACCGTCTGCCACAAGACGGGTCGAGACCTGACGGCCCAGGATGAACGCCAAGATGTCGAAAGCGGCCTTGATCCCCGAGGCCAGACCACGCTGCCGCGGCGGGACAAGGTCGGGGATCAAAGCCTGCCACGGGCCCTGTATCGTGTTGGCGGCGGTCTGATACGACACCAGGCCCAGGATCACCAGGGCGAAACTGGGAGCAAGGACGATGAAGTACATGGCGGCGATCGCCAGCGGGGTTCCGACGACCAGGAAGGGGATCCGCCTCCCCCAACGTGAGCGGGTCCGATCGGATACGACCCCGACAATCGGCTGCCACAGGCTGGCGACAATAAGGCCAACGAACGTCATCAAGCCGAGGGCAGTGTTCTTCAGCGCGGGTAATAACTCTAGGACGCGGTGGCCCAAGACGGCAGGCTCGAGGGTGTTCGTGGCCATCCCCAGCGCCAAAGCGAAGCAGGTGACGCCGACCAGGCGTAGGCTGCCGGATGCGGGGCGTATTCCTCCTGGCAGATCATCATGAGTCTCGCTGAATGCGGTCATTGCCACCTGCGTGCGTCCGTGGAGGATCAGTTCTTTGAGAGCTTGCGCCAGTAGTTGCACAAGTCGCGCAGGACGCACTCGGCACACTGGGGGCGTCTGGCCAGGCAGATCTGGCGGCCGTGACGAATGAGGTTGAGATGGGCGTCGGTGTAGGATTCGGGCGGGAAGAGGCCCTCGAGAATGGTATGCGCCGCTTCTTCGGTCACATTCTCGGGGCGCAAGCCCAGCCGGCCGGTGACCCGGAAGACATGCGTGTCGACGGGGAAGGCCGGCATGCCCAGGGAGAAAAGCATCACGATAGCGGCCGTCTTTGGCCCAACACCCTTGAAGTTCAGCAGCCATTGGCGGACATCGCCGGGAGGCATCTCTCGCAGGAATTCCAGGTCGAGATCGCCGCGTTCTGCGGTGATTCCTCTCAAGACAGCCTGAATGCGGGGACCTTTCTGATTGGCCAGGCCGGCCGATCGGATCGCCTCGACGACCGCGGCCTTCTCGGCGTCACGGACGTCCTCCCAGGTGGGGAAACGTCGCCTCAATTCCTCGAAGGCGCGGTCCCTGTTCAAGTCGTTGGTGTTTTGGGACAGTATGGTCGAGACGAGCTCATCGATCGGCGGGAGAGGGTTGCGCCAGACGCCATGGCCGTAGGCCGAAAGAAGCCTGCGGGTTACAGCGCTGGCGGATGCACGGCTTGGCCGCATGAGGCGATTATAACCGGCGGGGTCGCAAGTCTTCCGTGCGCGGATCCTGGTTGGCGCGTGCCGGCCAACGGCCGCAGCGACTGGAAGTTGACCTCGGCTGGAACCCTGCTATACTTTGTCATAATCCCTCATCTCCAGTCTCGGATCCCTCCCGCGCTCACCTCATTCGATGGTCAACCCTGGTCGCGGTGGCGCGCTTCAACCTGTCAGGACAGGGCCATTGCCGGTGACGGCGTTGTCATGCATTGGCCTAGGGCTCATCTCCACCGACATCGGGCGAAAGCAACCTCCTTGCTGGTCCGGTGAGCCTTCCCGGTCAGCCCACGGTGATACTCTTGAACGTTTGTGATCCTCCGACTGCGATTCGTCGGGTGCAGTCGGGACCACCCTCAGGTGAGTGAGTCGACGCGATGAGGCCTGGACTCAGATCCTCACACCGGCCCTGGGCGGGGCCGAAAGCTCCCTGGTCCTCGCCTTTGACTGCTCTCCCGTGTCACACTCCCGGCTCCAAGTCCCTCCTTCCCCAACATGCAATCACCCGACGACGTGGTCTGCACCGTCAATGGCCGGCCAGGTTGTCGGACTGCGCCATGCCCGATATCGGAGGCAGCGCCTGATGCGGATTTTCTTCGCGACCGATGTTCACGGATCGGAGATTTGCTGGAAGAAGTTCATCAGTGCCGCCGGCTTCTATGGGGCCGAGGTCTTGATTCTGGGTGGAGACATGACCGGTAAGGCGATTATCCCGATCATCGACCAGGGCAACGGCAAGCACAAGGTCACGCTTCTCGAACAAGAAACGATGCTCGAATCGCATGAAGCCGTCGAGCAAATGGTCCAAACCATCAAGAACCGGGGCTACTATCCATACGTCACCAATCCAGACGAAACGGCCGAGATCGCCGGCTCGCCCGGCCGTTCGGACGAGCTCTTCCTTCAAGAGGCGATGGCGACGGTGAAGAGCTGGATGGAGTATGCCGATGCCAAGCTCGAAGGCACCGATGTCCGCTGCTACGTTTGCCCCGGCAACGACGACATGTTCGAGATCGATGAGGCGATCGCCGTATCGAAGAGCGTTCGGTCGGTCGAGGGGCAGGTGATCCAGTTGGATGACTACCACGAGATGGCCAGCTCCGGCTGGTCGAACCCGACCCCCTGGGACACCCATCGGGAAGAGCCGGAGGAGGCACTGGAGAAACGGCTTGAGTCAGTCATCAGCCAGGTGCAGGACAAGTCCAACGCGGTCTTCAACTTCCACCCGCCTCCCTACGGAAGCGGGCTTGACGAGGCGCCGGAACTGACCGAGGACCTCCGGCTGGCTTATGCTGGTCGGTCGATGGTCTCGGTCGGGAGCAAGGCCGTGCTCAAGGCTGTCGAAACTTACAAGCCGCTGCTCACACTGCACGGTCATATTCATGAAGGAAAGGGCGCGCGTAAGTATGGTCGGACGTTGTGCTTGAATCCCGGGAGCATGTACGAGCAGGGTGTCCTTCATGGGGCACTGGTCGAACTGAAGAAGAACAAAGTAGGGACTTACGTTCTGATGACGGGCTGACCGACTTCTTGTAGGCAAACCGGATTAAGCAAGGAGGAGATTATCGAGACGAATACCGCGCGCGGCGCTCCGAACCGATCAAGCGGCCGGCTGACGGGATCCGGTCGGAAATGACCCCTGATCCCCGAGCCTATGTCCAGAAAAGGAGCATTTCCATGAGCGAAGCCACGCTCTTTGTTCGTAAGGCGAGTGGGCTGGTTCGATCGTGGTCCGGTTTTGACGCGTTCATCTATGCCACGTTCTCGATCAACCTAATCACTCTCGGCCTGTTCATCTTTTCGTATTGCTGGTACTTCTCGGGTAACCTGGCCACTGCGGTGGTTGTCGGCGGTGTCTTCACCATCTTTGAAGTCATCGTCTACGCCAGCCTGATCTCGGCTATGCCCCGCGCGGGTGGCGACTATGTCTGGCAAAGCCGCATCCTGGGCCGGGGGCTGGGATTCATCCTGAGCGTGACCGGTTGGTGGTTCATCCTGTGGCTCTGGGTGCCACTCTACGGTCAGATGCTGGCCTATGAGTTCCTCACCCCGATCACCGCCATCCTGGGCGCGCCGGAGACGGCGGTGTGGTTCACCGGCACCTCGGAAGGTCTTCTGTTCAGCATGCTTCTTGTATGTCTGATCGTCTTCATCTATATCGCCATCGGCATGAAGGCTTATGCCCGCGTCCAGAAGTTCAGCTTCTATGCCGGCATGGTCGGCCTTGCGATCGTTTTTGCATTGTTGCTTTTTGGGAACAAGGCCAGCTTCACCGCCGGGTTGAACAGCAACATTCCGGCGTTGTACGGCCTGCCTCAAGGCGACTACTACAACGCGACCATCGAAGCCGGGCAAGCCGCCGGGGTCACTTTCGGCGGACTGGGCACCATAGCTCTGGGCGCCAGCTTCGCCTTGATCCCGATGATTGTATTCTTCAATCTGTGGCCCAACTGGGGCTCGACGCTGTACGGCGAGGTGCGCGGAGCCTCCGACTATAAGAAGAACTTCTGGGGGATGGCCTGGGCGGTCATCGTCACCGCCGGGCTGGCGTTGGTGTTCTTCCTCCTGATCAACAAGACGATGGGCTGGGATTTCTACATGAACGCCAACGGGGCGTTCTGGAGTAACATCTTCTACGGCACCGATGTCCCGATCCCGGTCTGGCCCTACCCGGTGCAATTTGCGACATTCCTGACGACGAGTCGGGCGCTGCAATTCATCGTTGTGCTCCTGGTCAGCTTCTGGTGGTTCGGTTGGTCGGGAACAGTCTTCCTCTCGTCGACGCGAGTGATCTTCGCTGCGGCCCTTGACCGAATGCTGCCCGAGTGGGTCTCGAAGATTGACACCCGCACCCGCACTCCCGTTAACGCGCTGTTGCTTATGGTCATACCGTCGGTGATCATCTCGGTCATGTATGCCTACAATATCGTCAGCATGCAGACGATCGTGTTGGACGCGACGCTGGTGATCGCCATCACCTTCCTCGGTTCGGCCCTGGCGGCGATCTTCCTGCCGTGGAGGCAGAAGAGCATTTTCGACGGCTCCCCGGTGTCCAAGTATCAGATGGCCGGCTGGCTGAACTGGCTTGTGACGGCGGCTTACTCCCTCGGCGCGCTATACCTGATCTACCTGACCTACAGCTATGCCGGCAGAGTGTTCGCCCAGTGGGGAGATCAGACCGGGCTGACCCAGCTGATGATCGCAATCATCGCTGTGCTCAGCGTGGTGAACGCCGTGGTGCTGCTCTACGTTGCCTACTTCGTGATCCGGAAGCTGCTGGGGGGCGATACCCTCCCGCTGACTGTCGGGGCGGGATTGGTGTTCTATGCCTTCCTCGACTGGCTGCTCGTCGTGTGGTTCTGGGATCCGGACTACCTATACGGCATCGGTTGGCAGAACAGCACCTCGATGCTGTTTATGGTGATCATGTACGGACTGGCGGCGGCTATCTTCTTCGGCTTCAGCGCCTACCGCAAGAATCAGGGGATCGAGATCGACAAAGTGTATAAGGAGATCCCGGTCGAATAATGTAAAGGCCCTCGCCAGCCTGCAGTTGGCCGCTGGCGAGGGCCTTTCATGGTTGGTGGTTACCGGCCTGGGAGGCTTGGTCTCGGGGCAGCTGCCTCTCGCAGGCCCAGGGTGATTGACTTTGTGGAGGGAGCCAATTAGACTCGGTTCATCACCCCGCGGCGAGCGACCGAGCAAGCGAAGGGTCACGGGCTGCGGGTGTAGATGGCCAAGCCCGGATAGGCAGTGATCACCAGCGGCTTCGCCGATCGGTGATCGCAACAATCATGGTATTGCAGCGCCATCTCACGTTCCCAGGATCCAACCAACCGAGGTCTTGAGCCTGTATCTGATGGAGGTGCCGATCAGGTCAACAACACAGAGCGTTTCCCATTCCGCAAGGGAAGCGGGACGATCCCCGGTCGCTCAACGCTGATCATCGGGGCCCCCGCCACCCCACACCCGGAGCCTGGCATCGCCACTTGGTCCAGGGCGCCGCACCTGGAGGTTTGTTGAGGCGCGTGAAGCCATTGCTCCCCCCATGTCCGCAAAGAGGAGAATCGAGAAATGAGCATCGATAAGAGATTCAACCGCCGTGACTTCCTGAAGATGGGCGCCATCACCGGCGCCGGTGCGTTGCTGGCAGCTTGCGGGCCGGCGGCGACGCAGGCCCCGGCCGCCATGCCCGACCTGACCAGCGGCAATTCCATACCCCTGGATCAACTGCTCGAAGCCGCCAAGGCTGAAGGTGGGTTGACGACGATCGCTCTGCCCCACGACTGGGCCAACTACGGTGAGATCATCGAGACCTACAAGTCGAAGTACGGTCTGACCGTGAACGAGCTTAACCCGGACGCGGGTTCGGCAGACGAGCTTGAAGCGATCCGCGCCAACAAGGACAGCAAAGGCCCGCAGGCGCCGGACGTCATCGACGTCGGTGTGGGACACACCGCGACCGCAATGGCTGACGGCCTAATCGCCAAGTACAAGGTCGCCGATTGGGATACCATTCCGATGAAGGATCCCGACGGCTACTGGTGGGCCGAGTACTACGGAGTACTGGCGTTCGAGGTTATCAAGCCCGACATCGCTGACACACCCCAGGACTGGGAAGACTTGCTCAAGCCGGAATACAAGGGCAAGGTCGCCATGGCCGGTGACGTGCTGAAGTCAAACCAGTCTGTGCAAACCGTGCTGGCGTCCGGCATCTCGCGTGTGGGGACTCTTGGCGACACAACCGACAGCGCCGTCGAAGCCGCCAAGGCCGGGTTGGAGTTCTGGGCCGAGATGAACTCCGCCGGGAACTTCATCCCAGTGATCGCCGACCAGGGCAAGATCGCCCAGGGCGAGACCCCGATCGTGATGGAGTGGGACTACCTGGCGCTGGCCAACCGCGATGCTCTGGCGGGCAACCCCGAGCTCGATATCGTCGTCCCGGCTTCGGGTGTGCTTGCCGGCCCATATGCCGGAGGCATCTCCGCCTACGCGCCCCATCCGTATGCCGCCCGCTTGTGGTGGGAGTTCGTGATGTCGGATGAGGGCCAGCTCCTGTACCTCAAGGGATACGCCCATCCGATCCGCTACACCGATATGGCTGCACGCGGGGTGATCCCGGCGGAGTTGGCCGCCAAGCTTCCGCCGGCGGAGAACTACGCCAAGGCTGTCTTCCCGACCATTGAGCAGTTGACCGCCACCAAGACCTACATTACCGAGAACTGGCGGAAAGTAGTGTACGGAGAGTAGGAGCCGAACGGAATGGCGCCGGAAAGTTCGATCCGGAACGACTCTCTTTCGACAACACAGGGGGACGCGCAGCCCGCGCGTCCCCCTGGGCTCCGTCCAGGTTGGAAGGACTGGATTGGGGTCGTTCCGTTCTTCGCGTTTGCTGTCTTTTTCTTGTTCTTGCCCTCCATGTCGATCGTTTATAGAAGCTTTGAGAGCCCACAGCATACCTTCACGTTAGACAACGTCATCGCCATCTTCACCGAACGTAGTCTGATCAATGCATACACGGCCAGCCTTAAGATCAGTTTGATCACGGCGGCGGGAGGGGCAGTGTTCGGCTTCCTGCTGGCCTACGCGGTGATCATGGGTGGCCTGCCGAGGGCGATCCGGACCTTTCTGACGACCTTCTCGGGAGTGGCCTCAAACTTCGCCGGCGTCCCTCTGGCGTTCGCCTTCATCGCGACCATCGGCAACGCCGGCTTGATCACCCGCTGGCTAGAGTCGGTATTGGGGTTCGACATCCACCAAACCGGGTTCACGATCTACAGCATCTGGGGGCTGAGTATCGTCTACATGTACTTCCAGTTCCCGCTGATGGTGTTGATCATGGCTCCGGCTTTGGATGGTCTTCGCCGTGAGTGGCGTGAGGCGTGCGAGAACCTGGGTGGTAATTCGTACCATTACTGGCGCTTTATAGCCTTGCCGATCCTGCTGCCTTCCCTGCTGGGGACGGCAATCCTTCTGTTCGGCAATGCCTTCGGCGCCTATGCCACGGCTTACGCCTTTTCGGGCAGCTTCATCAATCTGGTGACGATCCTTATCGGGGCTCAGATTCAAGGCGATGTCCTTTACAACCCCGGCCTGGGCAACGCGCTTGCCCTGGGGATGATCGTGATCATGAGCCTTTCCATGGCCGGCTACAGCTGGCTGCAACAGCGGACGGCGAGGTGGGTTCGATGAAACGCGGCGCATCGATCTGGGCCTGGGTGATCCTCATCATAGGCCTGCTCTACTTCTTCATTCCACTCATCGCCACCTTCGAGTTCAGCCTCAGGGCCATCAAAGGACGCTACTCGTTCGAGGCCTACCGACTGGCTTTCATGGATCCGGCCTTTGTCCGCAACTTTGGATACTCCCTGATGTGGTGTGTCCTGACGATCATTGGGAGTCTGGCGTTGGTGGTCCCGGCCGCCTACTGGGTGCATCTTCGAATGCCACGCCTCAGGCCGGTGGTCGAGTTCGTGACGCTGATGCCGTTCGTGGTTCCAGCGGTGGTGCTCACTTTTGGTCTTATCCGGCTTTATGGGGCCCCGCCGATTGTCCTTATCGGAAGTCCGATTCTGCTGATCGCCGGCTATGTGGTGCTATCCTTACCCTACATGTACCGGGCGGTCGACACCGGCTTGCGGGCGATCGATGTGCGCACGCTGACCGAAGCCGCCCTGAGCCTGGGTGCAGGCTGGGGGACAATTCTCTTTCGGGTGATCTTCCCCAACCTGCGTGTTGCGCTGCTAAGCGGAGTTTTCCTGACCTTCGCCATCGTGATGGGCGAGTTCACTTTCGCCTCGCTCTTGTCATGGCCGGCCTTCGGGCCGTACATGGAAGAGATTGGAGCTATGCGTGCCTATACCCCGCAGGCTCTGGCACTGGTGAGCTTTGGATTGACCTGGGGATCGATCGGTCTCATTCAGTGGCTGGGCCGGGGTGTGCCGGGCCAGGGACAGGTCGCCGGCGCGCACTAGCCGGTCGATCGACATGGAAGTCGGGATCGATCCGCCGTACGGCGGCGGGAAAAGCACCCACTGACGGGGTCTAGGGATCGTTGTGTGCACTGCTTTTCGAGCCAGCACCTGAACCGACGAGGTTGAAATGGCTTTTCTGGAACTACACAACCTGAGCAAGAGTTTCGGCCAGGCGGAGGCTGTCGTCGATTTCAATCTCGAAATCGAACGAGGCGAGTTTATCTCTTTCCTCGGACCGAGCGGTTGCGGCAAGACGACGACTTTGCGGATGGTCGGCGGCTTCGAGATTCCGTCGGATGGGGAGATCCGCTTGGATGGCAAAGACATCACCAACAAGCCGCCCAACCAGCGCAACGTCGGAATGGTCTTCCAGGCTTACGCGCTCTTCCCGAATATGACCGTCGCCGACAACGTCGGTTTTGGCCTGAAGGTCAATAAGCGGCCAGCCGAAGAGATCGGGAAGCGCGTCCAAGAGATGTTGAGTCTGATTCAGATGCCGGATCTGGGGGATCGCTTTCCGTATCAGCTTTCGGGTGGACAGCAGCAGCGCGTAGCGCTCTCCCGCGCCCTGGCCATCCAGCCACAGGTCCTTCTCCTCGATGAGCCGCTCTCGGCGCTGGACGCCAAGATACGGGTCGAGCTGCGTTATGAGATCCGGCGGATCCAGCAAAAGTTGGGCATCACCACGATCTATGTGACCCACGATCAAGAGGAGGCACTGTCGCTCTCCGACCGAGTCGTCGTGATGAATGCCGGTCATGTTGAACAGATCGGAACCCCCTTCGAAATCTACAATTATCCTCACACTTCTTTTGTGGCCTCATTCGTCGGCACGCTGAACCAGCTGCGCTGCAGAGTTGTCGACGCAGCAAGCGCCAGACTCTCCTTGGACGGGCAGGAGTTCAACGCCAGCGCCCCTGTGAAGGCGACTGCCAAGGAGATCGTGATTATGCTTCGCCCGGAAGAGATGCACCTTGGGACGCGCCAGGGGGAAAACCACTTGAAGGGGACGGTCGAGTCGGTAGCTTTCCTGGGGGCGGTTGTGCGCATCCAAACGAAGCTCGGCGACTCGATCATCACCCTTGACACATTGAACGAGCGCCAACTCGCCATTCCCCGGGTGGGGGAGTCGATTGAGGTCTCGTTCCCGCCGCTCGCCTGCTGGGTCATGGCCGAAATCTAGCAGCCACCAGAGGTAAACTTGAGAATGTCCGCATACGGATCCCCGCCGCGCAGGTTGATGCAGCGGGGATCTGGCTGTTATCTCGGCGAACGCCGTGGATAAGGATGTGCTAGGCCCGATGTCAGTCAAGGGAAGAAAACAGAGCAGCCCACTCGCGACCGGGAGAATTAGGCAGATTGATTGGTCATCGGCTTTGGGCGACATTGTCCAACTGACCTTGGGCGGTCTGGTTCTGGCGGTCAATGTCAACCTGTTCCTGGTTCCGGCGAACCTGGCCCCGGGGGGAGTTTCGGGGCTGGCAATCATCTTGCGCCATGTGGCCGGCTGGCCGATCGGCCTGACGATGCTTGTTCTGAATATCCCCATGCTGGTCCTGGGATTCTTCAGCCTGGGTCGCTTCCATTTTCTGATCCGCACGGCCTTCGTTGTCGTTGTCTATAACCTGGGCGTCGATCTCTTGGCTGGATGGCTGCCTGCGACCGGGATCACCGCCGATCCGTTGCTCAACGCCCTGTACGGCGGGGTCGTCGGCGGGATCGGAACCGGTCTTGTGTACCGGGGGAGTGGGACATCCGCCGGGACGGGCGTCGCCAGCCGCGTCCTCCAGATGCGGACCGGGATCCCCATGGGACAGGTCTATTTCATCACCGATGGCGGTGTGATTATCCTGGCCGGTCTGGTCTTCGGATGGGAGAGCGCGCTCTACGCTCTCTTCGCCCTATTCGTCTGGGGTCTCACGGCAGATTACATCCTGGAAGGTCCGAGCGTAGTCCGCACCGCGTTCATCGTGACCGATCACCCGGACATCGTCACACGGGCTGTATTTGCGCAGTTCGGACTGGGCGTCACGGCCTGGCCGGCGCAAGGGATGTTCACTGAGGCCGAACACACGGTCCTTTTCTGCACGATCAATCGGCCCGATGTCAACGCCCTTAAGAGCGCCGTTCGTGGGGCTGATACCAAGGCGTTTGTCGTCGTCGGGCACGGGCATCAATCGAGCGGGGGCGTGGTGCCCAGGTCGCGCGGCGCATCGGCGTCGAAGGATCCAGCCCAGACGGACTGAGCATGGGGCCATGGAAGACCGGCCAGTTGGATCGCCTCATTCCAGTCCGTGATCGGTCCATAGCTGAGCCTGTATGGCGGTGCCCTCGGTGTGAGCCGGCTATTTCGGTCGGCGAGACTGCGCCCGGACGGATTCTCAGACACCGGCAAATCGCATGAGGGCAAGGACCATTCGCTCGGCGAGACTGATCGAATTGCACTGCCGCGTTGTGGGGTGATGTCGCGCAGGCTAGCGTGCGAGGACCAGTGAGCAATTCTATTGAGAGGCTCCGTCCTGGCGATGGGCAAACCCGGCGCATTGCGAGCGTCCAAGCGTTGCTTGCCCTGACAACGCTCGAGGGGTTACTTGCCGTCGTGGCCATATTCGGGACGCAGTCGATGGAGCGGAACGCCTTCATCCTTGGCTTTTCGCTCGCCAGGATTCTGGTAGGGCTCAGCTTCCTCGTCCTTGTGATTGTGTTCGCCGGAGGGACGCTCCGGGCGTTCCTCAAGCCCCAGTGGACTAAGCAGATCGTGGAGCGCCTGGATGCGGCTATCACATTGAACGCGAGGCGGTTGCCGACTTGTTTTCTAGCCCTGTTGTACACGTTCATCGTGGGAGCTTACGTCCTTCTTGTCTTTCGCGGAGGATATGTGTCGGCGCCGGCAGTTCTGCTGCGGGTGGCAGTCGACAGGTTCGTTGGCGGCACGGTGTGGATTGTCTTGGTGCCGCTCCAGCTTTCTGCGTTAATGGTGAGTTGGTATTCAGGCGATCTGCGCCAGGCGTTGTTTCGGAGCGGGCGGGGATACCTGCGGCCGGCACTGTTTCTTGTCCTGACCGCTTCCACTCTTCAATGGATCACGCTGGCTTTGCGCGTCGATTGGTTGTACGAGATACAAGGCTGGTTCTGGCTCTATGCCGTCAAACGACTTCGACCAAGTCACGGCTACCTTGTCCTCGCAGTGTTGGTTTCGCTTGCGGTCGCCGGTGCTATCTTGCGCCGCCCAACACGGCATGCGAGGAATCTCATGCTCTGCATCGGGTTGGCCTTCATTCTCCAGGCAGGGTTCGGGTTCGCCCAGGGGCGGGGATTCGAATCAATGCGCCTGAAGTACGTCAATACCCCTCTTAGTGATGAAATGCGTTTGGCCTGTGAATTCGAGGGTGGGGTTCTGGGTTCGGTGCGAGATTACGAGGCCAGTCATGGCCGGGACTTCTGGCTGGGGACCAAACCCCCTGGCTTTTTTGCGTTCTATTTGGCATTCCGGGCCCTGACTGCGGCTATCCGACCGGAAATCTTGGTCTACTCCACCACGTGTTTCGACGTCCTATCGAGGGTCGCCGCATTCGTCATGCCGCTCCTGGGATCCCTTGTCGTCGTCCCGCTTTACGGTCTCGAGAGACTGCTCTCGCGTGACGAGGGAGTGCATGTATCAGGGCTTCTGTATGCATGCGTGCCGAGCGTCCTGCTGATGCCGCTCATCCCTGATCAGTTTCTATTTCCGCTTCTGTTCATGGTCTCGATCGCCGTGCTAGCAATGGCGATGGTCAATCAGTCTTTCCTCCTCGGCGTCTTGGCGGGCATCTTCTTCTACCTTTCCATATTCGTGAGCTTCTCGTTGTTGCCTCTGATGGGTCTGGGTCTTGCCTGGATTGTGATTGAACACTTCTGGGGCAAGGGAGGGCGAGGCGGAACTCTGACTATGCCAGTGCTGGGTTTGTGCACCGGGGTGGCCGCCGCATGGGTGGCCTTGTTTCTGGCCGCTGACTACAATCCAATTGTGCGGATGGTCGCTGCGCTGGAGTATCATCGGCACCTCAAGGAAATCGCAAACACCCCGGCAAGGGTTCTGAATTATGCTCTGCTGAACAGTGTTGAGTTTGCCGTGTGGAACGGATTTGCCCTGATCACGCTTCTCGTTGGCAGCCTGATAAGGTCTGTGACAGTGTTCGTCCGTCGTCAGGGGGAGATGAGGGATTCCCTGGGCTTGGCGTACGGGGCTGCCTTCTTGGGTTTGCTGGTCGGCGGTCAGACGGAAGGGGAGGTCGGGCGCTTGTGGATTTTCCTGGTG
>Ga0209342_10001644_pt1 | contig 24823 bp, 22 predicted proteins | sample RifCSP16_2_FD_184023 | JGI IMG/M metagenome (GOLD analysis project Ga0209342, IMG submission 184023) | Soil microbial communities from Rifle, Colorado - Rifle CSP2_sed 16_2 (SPAdes) (version 2) | ecosystem: Environmental > Terrestrial > Deep subsurface > Rock core/Sediment | place: Rifle... | reverse complement strand
TAACCTGCTCGGGGCTTTGGGGTATGAAATAGCGCCGCCTGTTCTCCTCGAAACCGTGTGCGCGCGGATGGAGCGGCTGTATGGCTGGCGCGTCACACCCGAGCAGGTTATGACCCTCCCTAGCCTCGTCATCGGGATGCATGTCGCCGCCCGCGCCGTCTGCGCTCCCGGCGAGGGCGTGCTCATGCAGATCCCGGTGTATCCGCCTTTCCTCGACATCCCTGGGAACTACGGCCTCGCGCGGCAGGTCGCGGAACTCAGGCCGGTCCGCAGCGGCGCGACGATCCATTACGAGATTGACTTCGACGCCTTCGAGGCTGCGCTGACCGACCGGACGCGCCTGTTCCTGCTCTGCCAGCCGCACAACCCCACCGGGCAGATTTATACGCGCGAGCAACTGCTGCGCCTGAGCGAAATTTGCCTGCGCCATAACCTGGTCATCTGCTCGGATGAGGTGCACAGCGAGCTGCTCCTGGGCGATGCGCGTCACGTCCCGCTGGCCCCGCTTGCGCCAGACATCGCCGACCGGACCATCACCTTTGTCTCCGCGAGCAAAACCTTCAACCTGGCCGGTCTGTTCTGCAGTTTTGCCATTATCCCCAACCCCGCCCTGCGCCAGCAGTTCGTCGCCATGCGGGAGGCCACTGTCCCCTGGCCGAACAGCCTGGGGATGGCGGCGGCGCTCGCGGCCTTCACCGGGGGTGATGACTGGCTGGCGCAACTCCGCGCTTACCTCACCGCCAACCGGACGCCGTGGTAGACTTTGTGGCCGGGCGCCTGCCGGGAATCCGCACCACGGTGCCGAACGCCACTCACCTGGCGTGGCTCGACTGCCGTGATTTGATCAACGGCGGCAAGATGATCGGTTCACCGTACGCGTTCTTCCTGGAGCGCGCGAAAGTGGCCCTGGGCGACGGCGCGGAATTCGGGCCGGGCGGCAAGGGGTTTGTCCGGTTGAACTTCGGTTGTCCACGCGCCACGCTGATGGAAGCATTGCAGCGCATGGAGGCCGCGCTGGCGGCGGGCTGAAGGCGGCGTACTGGCGAACTCCGTGCGTGGGACGGCGCCGGGATAAAAAAACCGGAGCAGGTGTCTCGCCTGCTCCGGCGTTTTTCTCCAGGGGAGGGTGGCTTCCTACTTGTGCAAGGCCGCGTGCGCTGCAGCCAACCTTGCAATCGGCACACGGAACGGCGAGCAGCTCACGTAGTCCTGGCCGATGCGGTGGCAGAAGTCAATCGTCTTGGGGTCGCCGCCATGCTCACCGCAGATGCCCACCTCGAGGTCCGGGCGCGTCTGCCGCCCGAGTTTCACGGCCATCTCCATCAGCTTTCCCACCCCGTACTCGTCAATGCTCGCGAACGGGTTCTCCGGCAGGATCCCCTTCTCGATGTACTCCATCAGGAAACCCGCCTCGGCGTCGTCGCGGGAAATGCCGTAGGTCGTCTGCGTCAGGTCGTTTGTCCCGAAGGAGAAGAATTGAGCGTACTGGGCAATCTCGTCGGCGGTCAGGGCGGCGCGCGGGATTTCGATCATCGTCCCGAATTTGTAGGCAATCTTGATCCCCTGCTCCTCCATCACCTTCTGCGCCTCCGCTTCCAGCGCGGTCTGCTGCACCTTGAGTTCGTTGACGTGCGCGGTGAGGGGAATCATCACTTCGGGATGCACGTCCACGCCATCTTTGGCGCACTGGCACGCCGCCTCGAAGATCGCCCGCACCTGCATTTTGGTCAGATCCGGCATGTGAATGCCCAATCGCACGCCGCGCAGGCCCAGCATGGGGTTCGCTTCGCGCATGGACTCGACGGAGGCGAGCATCTTTTCCTTTTCGGCGAGGGTTTGCTTCAGCGTTGACAGGTCGCCGTCTCCCAACCTCACCCGCACGCGCAACTCCGCCACGTCCTGCAGCAGCGAGTCGTGCGAGGGCAGGAATTCGTGCATCGGCGGGTCAATCAGCCGGATGATGACCGGCAAGCCGTCCATCGCGCGGAACAGCCCGTCAAAGTCGGAGCGCTGGAACGGCAGGAGCTTCGCCAGCGCGTCTTTGCGCTCTTCCTCCGTCTTCGCCAGGATCATCTGCTGGACGTAGGGCAGGCGCTCGGTCTCGAAGAACATATGCTCCGTGCGGCACAGGCCGATGCCCTCCGCGCCGTATTCTCTGGCCCGTTTCGCGTCGCGCGGGTAGTCGGCGTTGGCCCACACGCCGAGGCGGCGGATCTCGTCGGCCCACGACAGCAGTTTGAGCAGATAGGGGTCGTCGAACTCGGGGATGATCGTCTTCACCTGCCCCGCGTACACCTCGCCAATGGTGCCGTCGAGTGAGACGTAATCGCCTTCTTTGAATATGCGCGGCGGGACGCCATGCGGCGGGTCGGAGACGATGCATTCGCGCTTTTCGAGGTCAATCTCCATCGTCGAGACGCCGACCACCGCCGGCTTGCCGAACTGCCGCGCCACGAGCGCCGCATGGCTGGTGCGCCCGCCCCGGCTGGTGAGGATGCCTTTGGCCGCGAGCATCCCGTGCACGTCGTCCGGCTTGGTCTCGGGGCGGACGAGGATCACTTCGCGCTTGTCCTGCCTGGCCCACTTCTCGGCGGTGTCGGCGTCGAAGGCGATCTGCCCGCACGCCGCGCCCGGCGAGACGTTCAGGCCGCACCCCACCCGGTCGCCGCGCTCAATTGCGCCCTTGCGCTCCTGGGGGTCAAACTGCGGGTGCAGGAAGTAATCCACGTGCTCGGGCTTCACACGCTTCACGGCTTCGGCCTTCGTGATCAGCTTCTCCTCGGTCAGGTCCACCGCGATGCGGATGGCGGCCTGCGCGGTGCGCTTCGCGTCGCGCGTTTGCAGCATCCACAGCTTGCCGCGCTCGATGGTGAACTCCACGTCCTGCACGTCGCGGTAGTGCTTCTCCAGCTTCTTGCAGATGCGCTCGAACTGGGCGTATAGCCTCGGCAGCTCCGCTTTCATCGCCGCGATGCGCTTGGTCGTGCGCGTCCCGGCGACCACGTCTTCACCCTGCGCGTTCGTGAGATAGTCGCCCTCGATCTCCTTCTCGCCCGTCGTCACGTTGCGCGTCGTCACCACGCCCGTGCCGGAGTCCGCGCCCATGTTGCCGAACACCATCGTCACGATATTCACCGCCGTGCCGAGGTCGTGTGCGATGCCGGCCGCGTTGCGGTAGTCAATCGCGCGCTTGCCGTTCCACGACTTGAAGACGGCTTCCGTCGCCAGCTTCAGCTGCTCCAACGGTTCCATCGGGAACGCGCGGCCCGTCTGCTCGCGCACGATCCGCTTGAACTCACTGGTGATGGCGTGCAGGTCTTTCTCGGTCAGGTCGGCGTCGTTCGTCACGCCGCGCGCCTGGCGATAGTGCGCCAGCACTTCTTCAAACGGCTCGTCGGCGATGCCCATCACCACCGTGCCGAACATTTGAACCAGCCGCCGGTAGGCGTCGTAGACGAAGCGCGCGTCGAGCGTCGTCTCGATCAGCCCGGCGGCCACCGCGTCGTTCAGGCCGATGTTGAGCACCGTGTCCATCATGCCGGGCATCGAGAACTTCGCGCCCGACCGGCAGGAGACGAGCAGGGGTTTCTTCGGGTCGCCGAGCTTTTTGCCGGTCAGCTTCTCGATCTGCTTGAGCGCGGCCAGTTCCTGATCCCACATCCCCGCCGGGAACTTCTGCCCCGCGGCCAGGTAGGCGTTGCAGGCCTGCGTCGTCACGATGAACCCGGGCGGGACGGGCAGCCCGATGCGCGTCATCTCGGCCAGGTTAGCCCCCTTGCCTCCGAGCAGGTCGCGCATGTGCGCGTCCCCCTCGGAGAACAAATGGACCCACTTCGCTTTGGTCTTCGCGCGGTGGGTGTTTTTCTTCGAATGTCCGCTTACGTTGCGATGGACACGGGATTTGACGGGGGATTTCAGCATAGGGGGCCTCTTTCTAAAACGGGCAATTAATATCGGCTTTAGACTATCGAAGAACGTCCTCCCCTTCCAGTGTCAGAAGTCATGGAAAACCGCGCTAGTTCTCAGTGCTGAGGCATTTCGACCGCATAGGTCGGAAAAGTTGCTTGCCCCTCCGGCAACCCCCATTTTGTGCGGCAAAATGGGGCGGATGGGAGTTTCAAAACGACCAATCTACAGTCCGCAATTTCACTGCTACTTTTCCAGATGTTGAGCCAGCGCCAGATATTGCTTCCGATAGGCGCTAAAGGCCTTGCGCCCGGTGGCCGTGAGTGCGCATGTGGTATTGGGGTATTTGCCTTTGAAGCCTTTGGTAACGGCGACGTAACCGCCCTCTTCGAGTTTGCTCAGATGGGCCGATAGATTGCCCTTGCTGAGTCCGGTGGCATTGAGCAGGTAAGCGAAGTCAGCATTTTCGCACGCCGAAAGCACGGCCATAATCGCCAGGCGGGCAGGCTCGTGAATCAAACGATCAAAGGTAGTGATGTCTTTAATTTCATCGGACATCAGCGATTCCCCTGCGCAGGCATAAGCCCGCGCCGCAATGCGATCGTCCCACTGACCATCAGCATGAGGCTCCAGGATAGTCCGAAAACTAACGCTGTCTGGCCGAAGGTGAGGGGTAGGAACAACACTAAGGTGGATACCGATCCTCCTACCGCGCCCAGCCAAACATACCGCGAGATACCGACATGCTGACCCACCCCCATCAACGTGTATCCAAAGCCCCAACCCGTTGCGGCCCAGAGCATACGCAGCACGAATGCATCGTCGCTCCACCCCAATTGTCTCAACCCCAAGCTAAGAGCAACGCCGCCCAACAGAATTACGGCTGACAGCATATTGACCTGAGGAGAAACGACCCAGCGCAAGGGCTTGACCATTCCAGACTCACGCCATAGCCAGCGTCGTCGGAGGTAGTCCATGAGGCGGAGCATGCCCCACACCGCCAACGGTGCTAGAATGACCGGCATCAGGTTGATCCACGCTGCCCATCGCCCAAACCTTGCCACCATGTTGGCGACGATGCTCATCCACATTGGCTCGAGGCTGAACCATACGGTCACGCCGCCAAGGGCAAAGAATACCGCCATCTGCAAATCGCGGAGGCCATCTGAGAACTCATACTAGCGGGTCTGTCGAATAAGCTTGTCAATATCAGGCTGCGTCATCGTCGTGCGCCTCCTGGATACGGGCTTTCTGTGCGATCTTCTAGCAAGAGTATAGCACTTTTGGTTTGTAATGTCAACTAGTTTGTAAAATGTGTATCCGTATCTCCCATACCCCCTCCTGCAGACGCTTCTCGGCCTGTAAGCCGCTGCGCCGGATGAAACCCATCATCCGCTCGTTCTCGGCGTTGATCTCGGCCAGGAAAGTGTGGATGCCGTGTGAGCGTGCATAAGCCAAAAGCCGCTCGACTAAGATAAGTCCCAGCCCCCGCCCCTGATAGCGGTCTTCGACGACGATCGCCGCCTCGGCCTCGTCCGGCTTCTCCAGGTTGATGACGGCGTACCGCGCGACGCCGATGATCATCTCCTCTCCCTTCTCCTCGCGCGTCGCCACGATCGCCGTGCGGGTCTGGTAATCCACATCCGCCAACCGCCTGGCCTCGTCATTGCTGAGCATGGTGTGCATCCCCAGAAAGCGCAGATAAATCGTCTCCGGCGAGAGGCGTGCGTGGAGGGCCTGGAGGCGCTCTGCGTCGTCCGCGCGGATGGGACGGAGTGTGACTGTCGTGCCGTCGGAGAGGGTGACGGTTTCGGGAACAGGCAAAGTTGCCATCGTCATTTTGAACCCGCGGATTTCGCGGATGACCCTGATTTGGTTTCCCTTCAAAATCTGCGTGATTCGCGTAATCTGTGGCGGCTTACAAATACTTGAGTTCTTTTGCCTTCTGGCGCAACTCCTCGCGGAACCCCGGCGCGGCGATCGCAATGAGCGCCTCGGCGCGCTGCGCAATCGTCTTGCCGTACAGGTCAGCCACGCCGTGCTCGGTGACGACGTAGTGCACGTGGTTGCGCGTCGTGACGACGCCTGCGCCCGGCTTGAGCATCGGCACGATCTTGCTCAGGTTCGGGCCGCTCTTCTTCGCGAGCGTGCTCGGCAGGGCGATGATCGGGATGCCGCCTTTCGAGCGCGCAGCCCCGTAGATGAAATCCACCTGCCCCCCCACCCCGCTGTACAGGCGCGGGCCGATGCTGTCGGCGCACACCTGCCCGGTCAGGTCCACCTCGATGGCTGAGTTGATCGCCACCATCCGCTCGTTCTCCGCGATGATGAACGGGTCGTTCACGTACTCGGAGGGGTGCAGCTCGACCACCGGGTTGTCGTTGACGAAGTCGAACAGCCGCTGCGTGCCGAGCAAGAACCCGGCGACGATCTTGCCGGGGTGCAGCGTCTTGCGCTCGCCCGTGATCACCCCCTGGTTCACCAGGTCAATGATGCCGTCCGAGAATAACTCAGTGTGGATGCCGAGGTCCTTGCGGTCGGTCAGGCGGCGCAGCACCGCATCCGGGATCGCGCCGATCCCCGTTTGCAGCGTCGCGCCATCCGGGATCAGGCCGGCTACATGATCCGCGATCCGCTCGGTGACCTCGTCCGTGGCCGCCATCCGCACTTCGGGCAGGGGATAATCCACCGGCACGATCACGTCCAGCTTGGAGACGTGGATGAACGAATCGCCCAGCGTGCGCGGCATCCGGGGGTTGACCTCGGCGATGACGTGTTTGGCCGACTGCGCCGCGGCCTTGGTGACGCCGACCTCGACGCCGAACGAGCAGAAGCCGTGCTCGTCGGGTGGGGAGACCTGGATGAGCGCCGCGTCCAGCGGCAGGCGGCCCGACTTGAACAGGCCGGGGATCTCGGACAGGAAGCAGGGGGTGAAGTCGGCGCGGCCTTCGTTCACCGCCGCGCGGACGTTGTCGCTGATGAAGAGCGTGTTGACGCGCAGGTGCAGTTCCATGCCCACGCTCACGTAGTCCGCCGAACCGATGGTGAGCACCTGGCAGATTTCCACGCCGCTCAGTTGCGGCGCGCGCTGCACCAGCGCGGCCATCACCTTCTGCGGCACCGAACAGTTGCCGGTGAGGAAGACGCGCATGCGCGATTGGATCAACTCCACCGCCTGTTCGGGCGTTTTCACCCGGTCGCGGTACAACTCAGACCAGTTCATCGCGTCTCCCCTCTCGTCCTGGCTGCGTCACTCCAGGGATCTACGAGCGCCGGGGAGACGATCTTCCCTGCGTGGGTTGCCACGCCGCGGGCGAGCGCCGTGTTCTGCGCGAGCGCCGTTTCGACGCCCTGCACGGCGATGAGCTGCAGGAACGGCCACGTGGCGTTGTTGAGCGCGTGCGTCGCCGTCCGCCCCAGCACGCCCGGCATGTTGGGCACGCAGTAATGCAGCACGTTCTCCTCGACGAAGGTCGAGGCGCGGTGCGTCGTCGGGCGGCTGGTCTCGACGCACCCGCCCTGGTCAATCGCGACGTCGATGACGACCGACCGGGGCTTCATCTCGCGCACCATCTCGCGCGTGACGAGGACCGGCGTGCGCTGGCCCGGCGTGAGTACCGCGCCCACGAGCACGTCCGCGAAGCGCACGACCTTGCGGAGGTTGAACGAATGGGAAACCATTGTGACCACATGCGGGCGCTGCTGGGTGAGCTGCTCCAGCCGGGCCAGATCCCGGTCGAGCACGTACACTGCCGCCCCTACGCCCAGGAAGGCCTGAGCCGCGTACGTCCCCACCACCCCCGCGCCGAGGATCACCACCTCGGCCGGCGGGACGCCCGGCACGCCGCCGAGCAAGATGCCCTTGCCCCCGCGGTCGTTGCGCAGGAGCGCCGCCGCGATGTTCGCCGCCATCCGGCCGGCGATCTGGCTCATGGGCTTGAGCACGGGGAGCGAGCCGTCGTCGGCCTGGACCGTTTCATAGGCGATGGCCGTGATCTTCTGGCGCAGCAGCGTTTCCAGGTTGTCGGGCGAGGCCGAGGCCAGATGCCAGAAAGCCATCACCGCCTGCCCGGCGCGGAGCCAGGCCAGCTCCTCGGCGGTGGGGCGCGCGACTTTCACGACCAGGTCGGCGCGGCCATACGCCTCTTCACCAGAATAGACGACCTGCCCGCCGGCGCGCGCGAAATCCTCGTCGCTGAACCCCGCCCCGAGCCCCGCGCCCCGCTCGACGTAGCAGCGATGCCCGGCGGCGGCGAGCAGCTCGACCCCCGCCGGCGTGAGGCCTACCCGGTTTTCGTCGGGGCGGCGTTCACGCGGAATGCCAATATCCATAGCCAACCTTCCTGAAAAAACCTGACCGGCCGGGATGACCTGCCAGGGATGATCTTACTGACCTAAGGCTGCCGGAATGAGCGCCCGGTATTCTTCAATATTCAAAGGATTCTGAACGCGGATGTCGTTCACGAACAACGTCGGCGTGCCGCTCACCCCCAACGACTGGGCCAGGGCTTCGTCCGCCTGCACGTTCGAGGCGTAACGACGGCTGTCGAAGCAGGCGTTGAACTCCCCGGTATCCAGCCCGAGTTTTTCGGCGAAGGCTTTCAGGCGGCGGTCGCTGAACGCGCCCTGCCCTTCGCCGTTCCAGTTGGCGAACACCATCGCGTGATAATTCCAGAACTCGCCCTGCTCGTTGGCGCACTCGCTCGCCTCGGCCGCGCGGCGCGACTCGCTGCCGCCGACATTCCCGTCTACAACGATGTAGTGATGATACTCAATACGGATCTGCCCCGTGCTGACAAATTCATCAATGAGCTGACGTTCCACGTCAGTGGCAAATTGCCGGCAGTACGGTCACTGGAAGTCCGAAAACTCCCTGATCACTACTCTGGTGTCCGCCGCGCCGAGCGCCTTGCCGTCGGTGAAAGGCCACGTTTCTTTCTCGATCGTCGTGATCTCGCCAATCGGGCGGGTGTTCTGGTAAATCAGATAACCCGTCACGGCCACGGCCAGCGCCGCAATCGCGCCAAGGACCATCCGCTGCGTGCGCCGGGTCTGCTGCTGGCGGCGCTTTCTCAGTTCTTCGCGTTTACTCATACCGTATCTCCCTCCACAATTATAATTATATAGGACTTACGCCTCCCGGCTGAGTATAGAAACCCCATCAAGCCGCCTGTAGTGACAATCTTCCCTATTTGCGGGGAATTGTGTAATTCGGAGGCTAAAAAGTGGAATTTCATCACCTGGGGAAATGACAAAGGTCACTTCGTTGGCTGGGTAGGCTCACCTATACTACACCCGGATCAAGCACGCGCCTTAACCATAAAGGTAACCATGAAGAAAGAACTCGTTAAAGACTGGATGACCCCCAACCCGATCACGGTGACGCCTGAGACCAATCTTCCCGAGGCGCACAAGATCATGAAGGACAACCGCATCCGGCGGCTGCCTGTCGTCCAGGACGGCCAACTGGTCGGCATCGTCACGCGCGGCGACATCCGCGGTGCGGAGCCTTCAGAGGCGACCAGCCTGAGCATCTTTGAGTTGCACTATCTGGTCGGCAAGCTGACGCTCGACCGCATCATGACCAAAAATCCGGTCACGGTCAGCCCCAACACGACCATTCAAGATGCTGCGAACCTGATGCTCAACCGCAAGATTTCCGGCTTGCCGGTGGTCGAAGACGATCGCCTGATGGGCATTATCACCGAGTCCGACATCTTCCGCCTGGTGGTGAAGATGTGGGACAAGGAAGACCAGAAAGCATTAGAAGTCACCTGATCCCCGGATCATCATCCGGTTTCCCCCGTGGGTTTGCGGTGGTCTCCTCCGCCGTGGGGGGCGAGCCTAAGTGGCAGGCTTGCCCCCCGATTTTGTTTCCCCTGCGCCACCGTCCCCCAATGACATCCTACGCTCGTCCCCTAGACGTTTGCCACTGCCGCCCGGTTGCCTGGCCCGGTAAGATGTCGGCCAGATAAGGAGCGCCTTTTATGGCAGTTAATAACGAGTTGCAGTTCGACGCGCTGATCCCTGCGGAGATGGCGGCCAAAGCAGAGCAGATCGGCGTCCGGAAGGCGCATCTCAACCCGGTCAGCATGTTCGTCCTCGCCATCCTTGCGGGGGCGTTCATCGCCCTCGGCGCCATCTTCTCCATCACCGTCGTCGCCGGGGCCGGAGACAAGCTGCCCTATGGCGTCACCCGCCTCCTGGCCGGCGCAGTCTTCTCGTTGGGACTGATCCTCGTCGTCGTTGGCGGCGCAGAGTTGTTCACCGGCAACAACCTGATTGTGATGGCATGGGCCAACCGTAAAGTGAGCACCCGCCTGCTCCTGCGCAACTGGCTGATCGTGTACCTCGGGAACTTCGTGGGGGCCGTGGGGACGGCCGTGCTGGCTTACTTCAGCAGTCAATACCTGCAAGGGAACGGGTTGGTGGGCGCGGCGGCGCTCGCGACCGCAAACGCCAAGTCCGGATTGTCATTCATCCCGGCGGTGGCGCTGGGGATTCTGTGCAACGCCCTCGTGTGCCTCGCGGTCTGGCTGACCTTCAGCGCGCGCACCACCACCGACCGGATCCTCGCCATCATTCCGCCCATCTCGGCGTTTGTGGCCGCCGGGTTCGAGCACAGCATCGCCAATATGTATTTCATCCCTGCCGGGCTGTTCATCAAAGCCGGCGCGCCTGCGTCGTTTTGGGCCAGCATTGGCAAGACCGCCGCCGACTATCCCCATCTCACCTGGGGCAATTTCCTGTTCAATAATCTCCTGCCCGTGACCCTGGGCAACATCATCGGGGGCGCGGTATTCGTGGGCGCGGTGTACTGGTTCGTGTACCTGCGCCAGCCTCCCGGGTTCCCGCCTGTGCCCAAAGAGGCTGGCGCCGCCGAATCCGTTCCTGTCGGCGGCGCGGCCCTGAGCGTAGGTGCGGACGGCGGCCATGGAAATCCTTGAAATAACCGCCATCATTATATCGTAGGGGCGGGGCCATGGCCCCGCATCCCATTACGTTTCTTTGAGGTTTGCCATGCCCAACTCCCCCCTCGCCCGACGACCCATTGACCCGGAGATTGCCGCGCTGGCCGCTTCGCGCGAGCACCGGCGCGACCCGGGGATGATCCTCGCGATCTTGCAGTCCCTGCAGGCCCGGCAGGGCGGCCTGTCTCCCGCCGCCATCGCGGAGGTCGCCCGTGCCCTCGGCCTCCCCGCCGGACGCGCTTACGGCGTGGCGACTTTCTACTCGATGTTCTCCGTCGCCCCTGCGCCTGACGCGCGGCCGGTCATCCGCGTGTGCGACGGCCCGGCCTGCTGGCTGCGCAACGCGGCGCTGGCGCGCACGGCCCTCGAAGCCGAGTTCGGCCGGGACTGGAAGGTCGAGCGCACGAGCTGCCTCGGTCTGTGCGACCGCGCCCCGGCGGCGCTGATTGACAGCCACCCAGCCGGGCCGCTGCTGGCCGACTACAAACTAACCGAGCGCCGGGATTTGGCTGGAGAATCCCCAATATATGCCCGGCCGCATCCCGGTGAAACGCGCCTCCTGCTCGCCCGCGCCGGGAAGATTGATCCTGACTCCATCGAGGCGGCGATGGCGCGTGGCGCTTACCAGGCGCTGCAAAAGGCGCTCTCCCAACCGCCTGAGAGCGTGCTCGCCGAGGTCGAGGCCTCAGGTCTGACCGGCCGCGGGGGCGCGGGCTTCCCCGCCGGGCGCAAGTGGCGCATGGTCGCGCAGGCCGGGGCCTCGCCCAAATACGTCGTGTGCAACGCCGACGAGTCGGAGCCGCTCGTCTTCAAAGACCGCGTGCTCATTGACGCCGATCCTCATCAACTCATCGAGGGCATCGCGCTCGCCGCGTACGCCGTCGGCGCGGGCGAGGGCTTCATCTATATTCGCGGCGAGTACGAAGCGCAGGCCGCCCGGCTCGAACGCGCCATCCGGCAGGCAGAAGCGCACGGTTGGTTCGAGCACATCGGCGTGTGCGCGGACGATTCTCACAGCGGCCCTTTCTACCTGCACGTCCATCGCGGCGCGGGCGCATACATCTGCGGCGAAGAGACGGCCCTGCTCGAATCGCTCGAGGGCCAACGCGGTGAGCCGCGCGTCCGCCCACCCTACCCCACCACCCACGGTTATCGCGGGCAGCCCACCGTCGTGAACAACGTAGAGACCTTCTCCGCCGTCCCGGCCATCGTCGCCAACGGCGCGGCGTGGTATCGGTCTGTGGCGGCGGCGCAGAATGCATCACCTGTACGGACGCCTGGCACAAAACTGTATGCACTCCTCGGCCATGTCAACCGCCCCGGCCTGTTCGAAGCGCCCTTCGGGCTGACGCTGCGGCAGGTCGTTGACGACTTCGGCGGTGGGATGCTCCCGGACTCGACCTTCAACTTTGCGCTGACGGGCGGGGCTGCCGGGACGATTGTGCCCCCGCCTCTGCTCGACCTCCCCATTGACTACGCCTCCGCCGCCCAGGGCGTGTCGCTGGGCGCCGGCGCGTTTCTCATCTGCGACCAGTCAGTCTCACCAGTGGCCCTGCTCCGCGAGCTGATGCGCTTCTTTGAAGTCGAGTCCTGCGGCAAGTGCACACCTTGCCGGGTGGGCACGCGCCAGGCGCGCGAAATCCTGGAGCGGATGGCTTCGGGTCAGGGCCGCGCGGGCGACGTGATCGAGCTCACCCGGCTCGCGGACATCCTGCAAACCGCGTCGTTCTGCGGGTTGGGCCAATCGGCCGCCCTGCCGCTAAAATCGGCCTTGCGTCACTTTGCCGAGATCTTTGAAGCCGCCGAGCAAGCCTGACGGAGGAGGGCGCGATGAACTTCCTCGACCTGAAAGACATCTCTGAGCGCGACATGGAACTGCTCAACCCGACCTCGCCCGAGAAGATCATCGCCGTGGGCCGGGTGCTGGGACTAAGGGAAGGCGCGCGGGTCATTGACTTCGGCTGCGGCGTGGGCGGGGTGCTGGCGCTGTGGGCGCAGCACTTCGGCGTGGCCGGGACCGGCATAGACCTCCGCCCGCTGGCCTGCGAACGGGCGCGGCAGCGGCTGGCCGAGCGCGGCTTGGCCGGGCGCATTCAAATCGTCTGCGGGGACGCCGCCGCATACCCATTCGAGCCAGGCGCGTTTGACGTCGCCGCCTGCATCGGGGCCACCTTCATCTGGGAGGGTGGATTTCACGCGGCGCTGGGCCGGATGAAAGAAGCGATCCGCCCCGGCGGCCGCCTCGCCGTCGGCGAAGCATACTGGCACAGATCCCACGTGCCGCCCGACTACTCCCGGGGCGAGACCTCGGTACACACCGAGTCGGAATTGCTCACCATGGCCCGCGAAAACGGGTTTGACCTCGAATACGTCGTGCGGGCCAGCCAGGACGACTGGGATCACTACGAGTCGGAGAACTGGCGCGGGCTGCTGCGCTGGCTCGACGAGAACCCCGCCCACCTCGAGCGGGACGAAGTCATCCGGCATTTGCACCACAGCCAGAACGAGTACACGCGCTTCGCGCGCGAGTACTTTGGATGGGCGATCTACATATTGAAGCCGAGGCAGAGCCTATGACCATCCATCTCACCATCAACTATCACCTCGTCGAAGCGCGCGAGGGCCAGACCGTCCTCGAGGCTGCAGGCGCACATGGCCTCACCATCCCGACGCTGTGCTATCACAAAGATTTGTCGCCCGTCGGTTCGTGCCGGTTGTGCCTCGTGGAGGTGGATGGCATACGCGGCGAACCGGCGGCCTGCACCCTCCCGGTGAGCGAGGGGATGGTCGTCCGCACGGAAACGCCCGACCTGGCGCGGCTGCGCAAGACGATCCTCGAGCTCCTGCTCCAGAATTACTACGACGCGGGCTACGCGGCCGAGGACCGGGATGAAACCGAGTTCATGCACTGGGTCCGGCATTACGGCGCTCGCCTCCCCGTCGGGGTCGCGCCGCCCGTCCGCTACCAGCTGGACAGCGACCCCAACCCGTTTGTCTGGGTGGATCTCAACAAGTGCATCCTGTGCACCCGCTGCGTGCGCGCCTGCGCCGAGGTGCAGGGGCGGTTCGTGTGGGGCGTGGCCGGGCGCGGATTCGACGCCCGCCTCGCCGCCGGGGCCGACACGACCATGCTCGCGGCCCGCTGCGAATCGTGCGGCGCGTGCGCGGCTTACTGCCCGACGGGCGCGCTGGACGACCTGATGTCGGTCGGGAAGGGCCGGGCCGATAGGTGCGTGACCACGACCTGCCCGTACTGCGGCGTCGGCTGCCAGTTCGACCTGAACGTGAGAAATAACCGCATTCTCCGCGTCACCTCCCACCCGGACGCCCCGGTGAACAACATGGCGCTGTGCGTCAAAGGGCGCTACGGATACGACTTCGTGCACCACGCCGACCGTCTGACGAAGCCCCGCGTTCGCAAGTATCTGCTTGACCAAACTGCGATGCGTCATCCGCCGTCTGCCATCCGCCAGCGAGGAGAATGGGTAGAAACCGACTGGAATACGGCGCTCGACCTCGTGGCGCAGAGCCTGGCGGCGATCAAACGCGAGTCCGGGCCGGGCGCCATCGGCGTATTCGCCTCAGCCAAATGCACCAACGAAGAGAATTATCTGATGCAGAAATTCGCGCGGCAGGTCATCGGCGCGCACAACGTGGATCACTGCGCGCGGCTGTGCCACGCCTCCACGGTCGCCGGCCTGGCCATGTGCTACGGTTCCGGCGCGATGAGCAACACCCTGGACGACGTGGTCCAGAATGCGCAGGCCATTTTCATCATCGGCTCCAACACCACCGAGCAGCACCCGGTCTTCGGCGCGAAGATCAGGCAGGCCGCCCTGAGGCGCGGCGTCAAGATTGTCGTGGCCGACCCGCGCCGGATTGACATCGCCGAGTTCGCCGCCCTGCATCTGCGCCAGAAGCCCGGCACCGACGTGGCTCTGCTCAACGGCCTGATGCACATCATCCTGAAAAACGGCTGGCAGGACCAGGGGTTTATTGACGCGCGGTGTGAAGGTTACGACGAGTTTAAGGCGACGGTCGAGAAGTACTCGCCGGGAGTCGTCTCCGAGATCACGGGCGTGCCGGTCGCGGATTTGCTGAGAGCCGCCGAACTGCTGGCGCGCCACAAGCCCATGGCGGTCATCTGGGCCATGGGCATCACCCAGCACACGACCGGCGTGATGAACGTGCTCAGCCTCGGCAATTTGCAGATGCTGCTGGGCAACATGGGCGTCCCCGGCGGCGGCGTGAACCCCCTGCGCGGGCAGAACAACGTGCAGGGCGCGTGCGACATGGGCGCGCTGCCGAATGTGTTCCCCGGCTACCAGCCCGTGACGGATGAGAAGGTGAGGGAGAAATTCGCGGGGGCGTGGGCATTGAAGGAAGAAGAAAAACTCCTTCCGCCTTCCTTCTTCCTGCAAGACAAACCCGGTCTGACCGTCACCGAAATGATCCCCGCCGCGGGCGAGGGCCAACTCCGCGCGCTCTACATCCTGGGCGAAGATCCGATGCTCACCGAGCCCGACGTCAACCACGTGCGTGAATGCCTGAGCCGGTGCGAGTTCGTCGTTCTGCAGGAAATCTTCCCGTCGGAGACGTCGCAATTCGCGGACGTGCTGCTGCCCGGCGCGTCATTCGCCGAGAAGGACGGGACGTTCACCAATACCGAACGCCGCATCCAGATGGTGCGCCAGGCGATTGACCCGCCCGGCGAGGCTCAGCCCGACTGGCAGATCACCGCCGAGGTGGCCCGCCGCGTGCTGCTGGTCGAGAACCGCGTCCCGGTGGGACCGCAAGCGGGTTGGGACTATGCCTCCCCGGCCCAAATCATGGGCGAAATCGCAGCCGTCACGCCCGCCTATGCCGGGGTGAGCTACGCCCGGCTGGAGCGCGGCGACCAGCTTCACTGGCCGGTTAAGGGCGCAGACCATCCGGGCACACCCCTCCTCCACGTCGGCCAGTTCACGCGCGGCAAAGGCAAATTCCACGCGGTGGACTACCTCCCCGCCAAAGAGTTGCCCGACGCGGAATACCCCCTGGTGCTGACCACGGGGCGAGTGTTGTATCATTGGCACGGCGGCGAGATGACGCGCCGGGCGGAGGGATTGTTGGCCGTCTATCCGCAGCCGCTGGTCGAGATCAGCCCGGAGGACGCGGCCAAGCTCGAACTAAACGGCTACAAGACCGTGCGCGTCAAATCGCGGCGCGGGGAGATGGTGGCCGAAGCCGTGATCACCGACCGCGTTTCGCCCGGCCTGATCTTCGCCAACTTCCACTTTCCCGGCGCGCAAAACGCCAACAACCTGACCATCGCCGCGCTCGACCCGGTGGCGAAGATCCCGGAGTACAAAGTGTGCGCGGTTAAACTCGAACGCGCCGACGCTGGATAGACCATCAGGATAATGCTATGCTCCCTGTCACCAACCTGCCCGAACTCCCCCCGACTAGACTGGGCGAGGCGATCAGGCACCTTGAGCCGCGCCCGCCCTCCGCGGCGCTGGCTGACATCATCCTCGGCGGGCAGGATGGGTTGGTGAACACGCTCGGCGTGATCCTCGGCGTGGCGGCGGCGTCCAACGATCCACGCATCGTGATCGCGGCCGGGTTCGCAGCCGCTTTCGCGGAGTCGATTTCCATGGGAGCCGTCGCGTACACCTCCACCCTTGCCGAGCACGATCACTACCGCGCCGAACTCAAGCGCGAACAGCGTGAAATCCGCGAGATGCCGCAGGCGGAAGTGCAGGAAGTTCGGGATATCTTTGCCAGTTGGGGTTTCGGCGGCGACCTGTTAGAACGCGCCGTGGATCAGGTCATTAGGGACGAAGAAGCCTGGGTGAACGTGATGATGCACAACGAGCTGAAACTGGCGCCCATCGAGGATACGAGCGCGCTGAAGAGCGCGCTGGTCGTGGGCTTCTCGGCGATTACGGGTTCGCTCATCCCCCTGATTCCCTTTTTGCTCCTGCCCCTCCAGTGGGCCGTGCCGGTCTCCCTGTTGGTGTCGGCGCTGGCGTTGTTCGGCGTGGGGGCGTATAAAGCGCGCATCACCGTCGGGCGCCCGATGCGCAGCGGCCTGCAAATGGCTGTGATCGGTATCGTCTCGGCGCTGGCCGGTTATTTCATCGGCGCGCTGTTCGGCGCCCAACCCGGGGGGTAGAGGGCAGACCCACGTGTCTGCCCTCGCCGTGCCTGCCACGTGCCTGCCCCTGGTACAACAAAACCCCGCCGGCTGCCTGGCGCAACCGGCGGGGTTTTCTTTTGAGGTCAATGCAGCGCCGGTAAGCGGGCGGAACATGCCCCGAACCGGACATTTCGGTGCTCTGGATTTGTCGGTGCGTCGCCCGAATCCGAGATTTACGCCGACGCGACCTGCACGACGGCCGGCTTATGGCTCTTCACCAACTGCGCGAACTTGGTCTGCGACAGCTTGGTCACCAACTCCGTTTGCGTCTCGCACCACACCGGGCGCACCGAACAGGTAGCGCCCAGCGGGCAATTCGACGGATCGGTGACGCACTCGTTGAGCGCCACCGGGCCGTCAATCGCCTCGACGATGTCCAGGAGCGAGACCGTCTCCGCCGGCCGGGCCAGCGCCACGCCGCCGCGTGCGCCGCGTGTCGCGCGCACCACGCCCGACGCCGCCAGTTGGGAGACGATCTTGGCGAGGAACGTCAGCGGGATGCTCTGAGCGCGGGCGATTTGCGCAGTCGAAGCCTGCCCGCCGGGGCCAAGTTCAGCCAGGTAAAGCACCGCACGCACTGCATAATCCGCTTGTCTAGTAATTTGCACGGCAACCTCCATTTCCACGAAAGGACATAGGACAAGTCTAGAATTGACTCTACGTCAAATACGTCTAAATCGGATAGTGACGAATATCATTCCCCTTTTGGACAGGTATCCCCTTCCTCCACTGCTCGTCACCCAGCCAGAAACCGGGTTTCTCCGCCTACTTTCTGGACAGAAGCGCCGGATCGGGCCGGCGCAACCCACCTCTATCGGCATTCTACCGACGGCCCCCTCTCCACAATAGTGACAATTTGCCTCTGATTGGTGTGACTTTTGTCATGGGGGGAGGGGCCAATCTTCCATCAACCCGACATCACTTCTTCATAAGTTCTAAACGCCTTCCGTCTATTCTTTGGGCAGAAAACTGAACAGGCGTAAGGCTGTTCCCAAATCAACGGAGGTAAATGATGAACAAGTACGCGAAAATTCTCGGTGTTGCGGCGGTGGTTGGCGTCGTCGCGCTCGTGGGTGTGGCAGCTGTCTTCGCCCAACCCCCGGCCCCCACGCAAACGCCCGGCGGTTTCGGCCCCGGCATGATGGGCGGTTACGGGAGGATGGGCGGCGGCTCCGGCCCTGGCTGGATGGGTGGCGGTTTTGGCCTCATGGCCGAGTACCGTGACCTGATACACACCCAAATCGCGGAAGCGCTGGGGTTGACGCTCGACGAGCTCAACGCGGAACTCGCGGCGGGCAAGACGCCCTTCGTCATCGCCCAGGAAAAAGGCATTGACTTCGCCAAAGTGCAGGAGGCCATGCAGGCGGCGCACGCCGAGGCTCTCAAGCAGGCCGTGGACGACGGCAAGCTCACCCAGGAGCAGGCTGACTGGATGCTCGCCCGCCAGGCCCAGATGCGCGCCTGGCAGGCCAGCGGTGAGCGTCCCTTCGGCCCTGGCATGATGGGTCGCGGTTTCGGCGCGGGCGGTGGTTTCGCGGGATGCCCGCACTTCAGCGCCCCGCCCGCCCCTGAGTCGTAGAATCGCCTCTCCTTCCCCTCCTTCTCCAGGCACCGGGTCTCTTGGCGGACGCCCGGTGTCTGGATTTTTCTTACCAGCCTGCCCACCCATGATCACTTGCCCGTGGCCCATGATCTCTCATAATTCGTGTATCTGGCCCTCACAATTTCTTCATGGGTCTGCGGTATGCTAAAGACAAACGATTAGACCATGTGGAGGTAACAATGTCCAGAAAACTTCTCACGATCGGCGGCTTGATCATCCTTGTCGTCGCCGCGTTTGCCATCGGCTGGTTCCTGGCCACACGCTTTGGCTTCGGTCCAGCGTTTGGTATGATGGGCTACGGCGGCTTTGGGATGCATCCGAACCTGCGCGCCATGCCCTTCGGTCACATGCGCGGCGTGGGCCTCTTCGGCTGGGGCGGGATGCTGTTCGCCGGAGGCTTTGCCCTGCTCGGCTGGCTCTTGCAGATTGGCCTGATTGCCGCCCTGGTAGCCTGGCTGCTCAAGCGGAGCGCACTAGCGCAGACAAGCAATCCGCCGCACAGTCAAAATCAGCAATGAGTAGATCGTCATTGGCAATTGGTAAACGGTAATGACCAATTGCCAATTACCGATTACCCAACATGTCCAAAACCGTCCTCGTCGTTGACGACGAAGAGCGCCTCGTGTCGCTCGTCAAAACCTACCTCATGCAGGAAGGCTTCCACGTCGTCACCGCCCGCAACGGCCGCGAGGCGCTGTTCCTCGCCCGGCAGGAAAAGCCCGACCTCATCCTCCTCGACCTGATGATGCCGGAGATGGACGGCTACGAGTTCATGCGCCTGCACCGCAAGGAGCGCGAGACGCCCATCATCCTGCTCACCGCCCGCGTGGAAGATTCCGACAAGGTCCTCGGCCTCGAATTGGGCGCGGACGACTACGTGACCAAGCCCTTCAGCCCGCGCGAGCTGACCGCTCGCGTCCGCGCCGTGCTGCGCCGCGCCGGCCAGGCCGCGCCCGAAGCCGACCTGCTGCGCGCCGCCGACATCGTCCTCGACCGCGCTGCGCACCTCGTCAAAGTTGGTGAGCGCGCGGTTGACCTGACCCCATCCGAATTCGACCTGCTCGCCGCATTGATGTTCACGCCTGGCCGGGCCTATTCCCGCATGGATCTCCTCGACCGCCTGCAGGGCGCGGCCTACGAAGGCTACGAACGGACGATTGACGTGCACATCAAAAACCTGCGCGCCAAGATCGAACCCGACCCATCCGCGCCGCGCTACATCGAAACCGTCTACGGCGTGGGTTATCGCTTTGCACCCGAATAGAGGGTAAGGGCGACCAGCTGGCCGCCCCTACAGAATGAGTGATGCGCTCCCTCGCCCTCAAAATCACCCTCGCCTTCTTGCTCGTCAGCCTGGCGGGCATCGTGCTCGTCGCCATCTTCACCGGGCGCGCCACGGCGGCTGAGTTCGGGCATTTCATGATGGCGCAGGACCAGGACTTTCTCAGCGCGGAGCTGGCCGACTATTACCAGGTGCAGAGCGGTTGGACGGGTGTGGAACGCGTCCTCCGTGGCGGGCCGCCCGGCATGGGGAATGGGGCGATGCACGGCATGGTGATGGGCGGCGGAGCAGCGCTGGTGGATACCCAGGGAAACGTCGTCGTCGCCGGCGGCGGGTACTTTCCGGGCGAGCGCCTTGCGCCGTCACAACTGGCGACCGGCATCGCCATCCTCGTAGATGGCCAAAGGGTCGGCACGCTCATCCCAGCAGGCAATACACTCCGGCCGTTGAGCCAGGCCGGGACCGAGTTCCTGCTCCGCGTGAACCGGGCCTTGTCCCTCGCCGCCATCGGCGCAGCGGCGCTGTCCATCGTCCTCGGCGCGGCGCTGGCGCGGGCGCTCACCCGGCCGCTCACCGAACTAAAGGCGGCCACCCGCGCCCTCGCCGCCGGCCAACTCGGCCAGCAGGTGAACGTGCGTTCCCGCGACGAACTGGGCGAACTGGCCTCCGCGTTCAACCAGATGAGCGCCGACCTCGCCCGCGCCCGCGATCAGCGCCGCCAGATGACCGCCGACATCGCCCACGACCTGCGCACGCCGCTCAGCGTCATCCTCGGCCACGCCGAAGCCCTGCGCGACGGCATCCTCCTCCCCACCCCCGAAACACTTGCCCTCGTCCACGAAGAAGCCCAGCGCCTCAACCGGCTGGTGGACGATCTGCGGACGCTTTCCCTCGCCGAAGCGGGCGAACTCACTCTGACACGCCGCCCCACCCCGCCCGGCGCGCTGCTCGAACGCGCCGTCGCCGCGCAGACCCCGCGCGCGCTGCAGCAGAAGATTTCCGTGCAGACCCAGGTTGATCCGGGCCTGCCGGAGGTTGACGTTGACCCCGACCGGATGGCCCAGGTCCTGGGCAACCTCCTGGACAACGCCTTGCAGCACACTCCCTCAGGCGGAAGTGTCGTGTGTCGAGTGACAAGTGACGGGGCGCGCACTTCTCGTCACTCGTCACCCGCCACCCACCATCCATCACTTCACGAAGCACCCCAGGCGGAGCGAGCGGGAGTCACCTTTGCCATTTCAGATACCGGGCCGGGGATTTCGCCCGAAGACCTGCCGCGCCTCTTTGACCGTTTCTTCCGCGCCGATAAGTCGCGCCTGCGCCAGGAACAGGGCGGCTCGGGGCTGGGGCTGGCGATTGCCAAATCCATCGTCGAGGCGCACGGCGGGCGCATCTGGGCCGAGAGCCAACCCGGCGCAGGGGCGCAGTTCTTCGTCGAATTGCCCGTCGTGTAAGGGCGTGTTGTACGCGGGACTGTTGTACAACGCGCGTCTTAAATGCAAAGACCTGCCAGGTCTCGGGGATCTGGCAGGTCTTTAGCCGGCGGGCCTATTTAGTTCTCTCACGCGCGATAAAACGCTGGCTGCACCCTCACGAACTGCGACCATCCATCGGTAGCGATCAACGCCCGCTCCTCCGGCGTCAGCGCAAACTCCTCTTCCTCATGGTCATACTTCAATGTCAGATACAGAATGGGGTCGTCGTCTTCCACGTACTTCGTAAAGACCGCTTTTGCCCAATATCCCTGGGGAGAGACTTGCGGCCTACCCCTGAGGGTAGGTAGTGTGTTTGGAGATCAGCACAGCCAACAGGCTATGTCAAGCAAGGCTCAAAAATTTTTGCAAGGCTCAAATTGAGACTTGCCCTCGAATGAGACAGGCCTATACTTGGAGAGCGAAATCCTATGCGTGCACTTCTCATCCGAGACGGGATCATTCTTCCCTGCGCTGGCGACACCCGCACCGTGCTCTCGCCCGGCTATGTGTTCACGCGCGGCGAGCGCATCGCCGAGATCGGCGCGGGCCAACCCCCGGAGCGCCTGCTCTCGGAAGCGGGCGAAATCCTCTCCGCCGGGGGATGCGCCGTCATCCCCGGCCTGATCAACGCACACACGCACCTCTTCCAGACCTTTATGCGCGGCCTAGCCGACGACAAGCCGTTGCTGCGCTGGCTGGAGGCTGCCATCTGGCCCGGCGCGCTGGCGATGACTGAAGAGGATTTTTATCTCGCCGCTCTGCTGGGGTTTGTCGAGAACCTGAAATGCGGCGCGACCTCCGTCCTCAGCCAACATTACGTGCAGACCTCGACGCGCAACATGGACCAGGTGGCCGAGGCGGCCCGCCGGAGCGGGGTGCGCGCCCGGCTCGCGCGCGGCTACGCCGACCGCGATCCCTATCATCCGAGATTCAAGGAAACCCCGGAAACGGTTATCCGGGAAACTGAGCGCCTGGTCAAGATATGGAATCAGAGCCAGGGCGGGAGAGTTCGGGTCGAGTTTGGGCCGCTGATCCCGTGGGGTTGCCGGGGCGACACTTTGCAGACTATCGCCCGCCTTGCCGGCGAATGGGACGTGGGCGTCCACATTCACCTCGGCGAAACCCAGCCTGAAGTCAAGATGACGCTGGACGAAACGGGCGTGCGCCCGGCGCGCTGGCTGCACGACCTCGGCGTGCTCGACGAACGCTGGCAGTTGGTGCACTGCGTGTGGCTTGACGACGAAGAGATGGATCTGATCGCCCGCGCGGGGAGCGTGATCGTCCACTGCCCGGTGAGCAACATGTACCTGGCCTCCGGCACACCCGCCGTCGTCGAATGGCGCCAGCGCGGCATCCCCACGGCGCTGGCCACCGACGGCCCTGGCTCAAACAATTCGCAGGACATGCTCGAAGTGCTCAAGTTCACCGCCTGCCTGCAGAAGGTAGGCACGCTCGACGCAACCGCGCTTTTGCCCGAAGGCGTGTTGGAGATGGCATATCGCGGCGGCGCGCACGCGATGGGTCTCCAGGGCGAAATTGGCCGCCTGGCCCCCGGCGCTTTGGCCGACATGACGATTGTCAATCTCCGCCGCCCGCATGTTTCTCCCGTTTACTCGCCGCAATCCGCGCTCGTCTACAACGCCAACGGCAACGACGTGGAGGCCGTGATCGTCAACGGCGAAGTGTTAGTGCGTGGGGGGCGTATGGTTACCCTGGACGAAGCCGGGTTGATTGCCGATTGCCAGCGCGCGGCGGAGGCGATGTGGAAGCGGGCAGGGATAAGGGATTAGAGATTGGGGATCGGAGGTTGGCGATTGGAGGAGACGCGTGGATAAGCCTTTGCTCATCCTGCCGGAGTTTCTCATTGACGAACCAGGCCAGCCGCCCAAACGCGGATGGGGCGTGCGCGTCGTCGGCGACCGCGTCGCGGCGGTCGGCCTGAACGCGGAGCTGCGGCAAAAATACCCGGACGACGAGGCGCTGGATGCGCCCAACCAAGTCTTGTCGCCGGGCTTTGTCAACGCGCACGCGCACCTCTACGGCGTGCTGGCGCACGGCCTCCCGCTCGACAAGGCCCCCTCGGGCTTCTGGCCGTTTCTCCACGATTTCTGGTGGCCGCTCGTAGAAGACCGCCTCGACCACGAGATGATTGGCGCGGCGACGGACGTGGTCTGCGTCGAAATGCTGCGGAGCGGCGTCACCACGGTGTACGATTGTCTCGAAGCGCCGTTCAGCCTGCCGGGCTGCCTGCCCGCGCAGGCCGAGGTCGTGCGGGCGCGCGGGATCCGGGCCGTCCTCTCCTTTGAAGCTACGGAGCGCGTGAGCAAGGAGAACGGGCAGCTGGGGCTGAAGGAAAATCTCGACTTTATCCTGTCCACCCGCAAAGCCGGCGGCGTTGTCTCCGGGTTGATGTGCTTTCACACGACCTTCTCCTGCTCCCCCAAGTTCATCCTGCAAGCCTTCGAAATGGCCGCACCGCAGGACGCGCTCGTCCACATGCACTGCTCCGAGGGCGTGCACGAGCCGGAATACACACTCAAACACTTCGGCATGCGCCCGCTTGAATACTACGAGCGCCTCGGCGTCGCCAGGCCGAACATGCTCGCCTCGCAGTGCGTCCAACTCAGCCAGAACGAAATCAATATCATGGCGGCGCGCAAAGTCCGCATGACGCACATGCCGCTCTCGAACTGCGAGGTCGGCGCGGGCATCGCGCCTGCGCCCGAACTGGTCAGCGCAGGCGTGACCGTCGGCCTCGGCAGCGACGGCTATGTCAACGACTTCTTTGAGGTGATGCGCGGTGCGTTTCTGATCCACAAGGCCTATCGGCGGAATCCCCAGGTGATGCCGGCGAACCTGGTGTGGTATCTCGCGACCGAAGGCGGGGCGCGCGCCCTCAACCTGGGGCAGGTGGGCCGCCTGGCTCCGGGGTGGCAGGCAGATTTGCAGCTGATCAACATCGAACTGCCCACGCCCGTCGAAATCCACAACCTCTATGACCAACTGGTGTTGTGGCGCAATCACAAGCACGTCCGTCTGGTCATGGTCGCGGGCGAAGTACGCGTGCGCGACGGCGAAGTGCCCCGCGTTGACCACGTCGCCCTGCGCGCCCGCGCCCACGCGGCGGCGAAGAAGTTGTGGCGGCAGTGAACCGCCTCGCCCCTCTCCTGACGACGCGCTTTGTCGTCAGGAGAGGGGGTGAGGAATATCACCTGTGGTGCACAGTGAGGAGACGATGACCCACCACCGCTTTGCCCTCTACATGCAGGACAAGCACGTCGTCCGCTACGAACTCGAAATGGCCCGTTACGCGGAGGCGCGCGGCTTCAGCGAAATCTGGCAGGCCGACACCCGCCTGGCGCGCGACTGCGTCGTGCTGATGAGCGCCTTCCTCACGCACACGCA
>Ga0209342_10001641_pt1 | contig 24843 bp, 12 predicted proteins | sample RifCSP16_2_FD_184023 | JGI IMG/M metagenome (GOLD analysis project Ga0209342, IMG submission 184023) | Soil microbial communities from Rifle, Colorado - Rifle CSP2_sed 16_2 (SPAdes) (version 2) | ecosystem: Environmental > Terrestrial > Deep subsurface > Rock core/Sediment | place: Rifle... | reverse complement strand
GCGAGAGATATATGCAAATCCGTATATTCCGGGGTAAAGATTGGGAGTGTTAAGCGATTCAATATAGATTCTAAAATCATCACGAGTAACTTCAGTACTTGCTGAAAAAAACCCTTTCATCCCGGCTAAAATATTTACATACCCCTTTATAGTTGAATCGGTTATTGTCTCAATCCGATTAACGCGTGAGGAAAATTGCGTGTTTCGATTACTTACAACTAATCCATTTGTTATTTTAAAAGCCAAAAACGTTAATCCTAAACCTACCAGAAGTATTACAATATCAGATGATGTCCTTAAGCTATACTTTCGACGGGCAGTCACATATTCATTATACGACAAGAAATTGACCAATCAAACTATTTAAGTGTAAAGTAGATTTAAGCAGAGCTTGTCCCTTCGGGATAATTCTTGTCCCAGGTACTTACTGGAATGGTGATGTCGTCGATACTCTCTATGTAGTCTCCGGATTCTTATTCACTCTGGGAATAATCTACATTGTTTCTTCCCCAGTCAAAAAGTCTTATTCATAGACAATTTTCTTGAAAAGTTACTTAATACTAAGATAGAATACTCTACTTTAAGTTAAAGCAATGACCACTGAAAGAGTTAAAGAAATTGCACCTTCTGAAGTGGATAGAAAACTCTACTACGGTAGACCTATTCTATTCGATGCAAAAGAAGCACATAGAAAAGGCTTAGTTACTTATTTAAAAGACGGGTCGATGATAATCCAGCCCGAACTCATCGGAGCTTCCGAACCCAAGTTAATACCTCCTAATAGACAAAAACCGACTGTCGAATTGGTTACTATGAACGATGTATTCGAACCCTTAAGTCGAGTTACAAATCCTCCAAACTTACCTGTGGGAAGTAGTCTAAGAAACCAATTTGAAGCAAGTATATCAAATTTGAGAACACAATTAGGATCGTCAGCACAAGAAATCCCTTCTTCCCAAAAACCAACTCTTTTGCATCTTTTTTCTGAAGAATATCAACTTTATCAAGCCTTAAGACTACGCGATTATCAAGAGGGAAAGTTCGAGTCTAACTATGGCAACTACCTTTATGATGCACAAACCGAATTCATCTTCAAGATTGCACCCGAACACATTCACAGACTAGCTTTGGTTACAAGCAACTCCCACCTTCTTAATAACCCAGAAATATCTATGTCTTGGTTAGAAATCCGCCAAGTTTTTGACGAGGCTACTATTGCTGTTGCCGGTATGAGTGTTGGCAGCAACGTAATGGAGGGTATATTAAGAGATATTCGGCCGAAAAGGATAAAATTAATTGATTTTGACCATATTGCAATAACTAATCTGCAGAGGTTACCCAGAAGTTCAATATTTGATCTAACTGGTACAAGATTGCAAAGAGAAAACCCCGAAGATATTTTGAATCCGTTTGACTTCAAAAGACCTAATAAGGCAGCTTCGCTGGCAAGGTATTGGCATCTTGTAGACCCTTATCTTGAAATAGATGTCTTCGACGAAGCGATAGACGATACAAATAGGGATGAATTTTTAGAAGGGGTAGATATTGTATTTGAAGAGCTCGACAAAATGGAAGAAAAAGTAAAGCTAAGAAAGGCAGCCAGGGATAAGAAAATTGTGTTGGCCATGATGAGTGATTTTGGTTTAATGCCGGCTGCAGAAATTGCAGATTTTAGTAAATATTCAGAAAGAACTTTAGCCCTAGAAATACCAGACGAAGATCTAATTGAAGCAGTGGAAAAGGTTTCAGGAGGAGGACGCGAAGCGTTTTGGCATTTTGTTGAGAAACTAACAGGGCCAAGTTTCAGAAAAGGAGTTTGTGGAGAAATTGTTGTTAAAGAAAAGGGGGAACAAACAACAGGGGGTCTTGCCCAATTAGGTGGTACCGCCATGGCTTCGGGACGACTTGCTGCACTCGTTGTTGCCTGGAAACTTTTGGGACACACACTTCCTGCAAGAATTGAAGACAACATTGAAGAATTTACATATAGAGTTGTATTTGACCAAACTTAAATCAACAAACTCTCGATCGGAGGTTTTGACGATGGAAATTCTCTTACCTTATCAACTGGTACTCCGATTCTAAATACTACAGCAGGATTGCTTCTGGTTTTGAGGATAGATGCTTTAAAAATCTCCGAAACTCCAATTATAGCTGGAATACTCCGTTCTGTAATGGCTGCATGTACCGCCGTGCTAAATCCTCTTTTTTGCAACATTAAAGCTATCCTTTCATAGGCCATCCCCGCTTGAATTCTAGAAATAACAGTGTCTTTTTTGCTACAGATCACAGCAAGTGCAGACGAGCTATTTATTCCCTCTTGACTGTTTTTTGCAAATCCTATCATATTAAGAAGCTTCAAATTCCTTTCACCTTTCAACCCCAAATGAATTTCATTGGACATTCCATCATCGAGATTAAATTCATGTCCTCTCATTCCTCGAGGTTCTATGTAATCGGTGTTTGGCAATAAATACTTAGATAGCTCTTGTCGAAAATTTTGCATTCCAATTACAAAAGTGTCTGCTTGTTTTTGGAATATCCCAAATGCTTGAATGAGGCGCCTATTAGTAATCAGGTGAATTTCTAACTCATTAAAATCAGTCACTGAATCAATTATTTCCTCTCGTAATTCTTGGGGTATTTTAACTTTTTCATCATACAGCCCTCTCTCTACCCTTCTCGAAAGTATCGATTTTAATCTTTGAGTATCAACCTCTTGAGACTGACCATCTACTTTTATAGTCAAAGTGTGAGCCAAAGCATCTCCGGCTCCCTCAATTATGGGTTTTGTGTCTTCTAAACTAATGGACTTAAACTCAAGTTTAGTAGATAATCCATACGCTTGAACTGCCTGACAAATGTTTTCTACAACACAACCTAAACTTATCGTTGCCTGCTTTCCATCTTTGTCTGATACAGGAAGAACAAAACTGCGATCAAGAAATAAATCTAGTGTTGAGTCATTTATTCTAAATTTTTGTGGAACTGTATTGTGAGCCGTGGAAGCAAGTAACCCCCAACTTGCAAAGTAAACCAGCATCTCACTCTGGCTTAAGGATACAAGCTCGTCAGAAGTTAATATTCTAAGTCTCCAGGCTTGGTATATTTCCTGTGACGCCTGCGGCACTTTTTCTGAAAACATAAATAAACTATCATACTTTCCTATCAACCTACGTTGTTGTTCTCTGTCAATCATCGTGTTAGTATACCAAGCATTTTCCCTATTTGCTTCCCGTACTTAAAATCAGTTAATATTTAATAGCTTCTAAATGCAGAAAGAAATACTATCTACACAAATAGTAACCGAGCAAGTTCCGAAAATTATTGATAGAGATTTGGGGATCGTGATGACGGAAATGGAAGGTGGTCGGAGAAAGTTTGAACTTAAAGTCGGTTTACTCGGTCACGCTGAAGTATTAGATATCCCGGCGATATCGATGAGCAAAATGGAGTGGAAAACTATCAATTTGGCCAGAAATTCATATGCTCGGATGTGGGGTGGTGGCACGACAATTGGAAAAATAAAAGAAGATCCCTTTGAAGGTTTTCTTCCATATAATAGTCAGTATTTAACTACACACCAAATAGCAATATTTAGATCCTTTGACGGACGCGAGAAAATTGCCACCAACAGAAAAGTTGCCCTTAATCCTGAATTACCCGTACCTCCACCTCTTTTCGACGACATTGTTTTTTGGAACGTCGTTAATTTAAAAACTCAAGAAAGAATTCCCCTTAGCGAAATTCTATCCAAGTATGTACAAAAGAAAGCCGGCTCTCAAACTAAGGCTCCAGAAATCCGACTAGCTGCCATATCAAGGACAGGAACATATCCTTACTCACCGAGAGAAAAAAGTGTACACGAACATGACATGCTGACTATCGCATGGACAATGATGCAAATAGCGACGACTTATGAAAATGATAACACTTTCTTCTCGTGCCAACTGGGTGAAACATTCCAAGACGAAGTGCTGACAATCACAGATACCGATGGAAAATTTAACAAGCTTGACTTTACTAAAACTGAAGACGTTCTTGGTTTAGATAAGGAATGGCAGATAAAACTTGACAGAGATAATCCCTATATTCAATCTCATCTTCTCGAATTTCCTGGTTACTGGCTTGATGGTAATAGCCTGAACGAGTTTTTGAATGGATTGTTCGAACAAGATAAGCTTGCGTCGGCTGATTTTATCTCACCCAGTTCTGCGATTTTGTCTTCGGATGAAAGCGGTTTAGTGAAAGGTCAAGAATTGATGATGCTCGAAAGAGTATTAAGCGGAAATAACCTTGATCAATTCGACTTATCAAATCTTACTAGACTATTTACTAAACCCAGATATTGTAAATATCTCATTCCTCTTTTTAACAAAGAAGGTTACATCAATTCTAATCTCCATGGAAACGAACTGCGAGCCGGGATATTGACTGAAGTAGCTGAACGTCCTTTTTCTTCAACCCTCATCCCATCGCAGTGGAGAGAAAGTGCATTAAATATGCTTCGGGTAGCAGAAAATAAATATCGAGAGTCGCGAGATGTTGACCTCTAATTTCTTTCATAATAATATGAGTATGCTCTCTCTAAGACCTCGAGAGTAAATTATGGGGTTGACGATAAGCATTTTTACTTCTTTTGTTAACGTTTTATTAGGCCTCTTTACTTACTATAAAAATCCCAAAAGCGCAACCAATAAACTACTTGCTTTTCTTGCCTTTCAAATTGCTATCTGGTCGATACTTAACTATCTTTCACTTCACCAAGCTACTGAAGCCGCAACTTTGTTTTGGATAAGGCTAGATATGCTACCTGGAGCCCCAATGGGGCCAACCATTTACCTACTTGTTCGTAGTTTCCCGCACCCAGAGATTGGAATCTCGAGACCCAAGCTTTTTATTATTGGTTTACTCGTTTTAATCACAATGTTACTAGCAATATCTCCCTACATGTTTACCGATGCAATCTTTGAAGGAAATAATATTAAAGCCATACCCGGACCGGCAATTGCTCTTTTTGCAATTAATTTCATAGGGTTTTTAATACTTTCCTTTATAACACTTATTAGAAAATTTAAACGTTCGAGAGGTATTGAAAAAGTTCAGCTAAAATACTTACTTTTAGGTTTAATAATAACCTTCTCTTTAATAGCAACTACTCAATTTTTATTTGTAATATTTCTGAAAACAAGCTTTTTTATTCCTTTTGGTCCCCTATACACCCTCATCCTTGTTGGATCTATCTCTTATGCTATAGTTAAACACCGTTTCCTTGATATTCGTTTAGTTGTTGCGCGCTCAGTTGCCTATACGCTTTTGGTTACAATATTAGGACTTTTATATGCTAGTGGGCTTTTTGCCATCGGTTCATTTATTACTAAAGAAAGAACTTCTTCGTCGAACTTGATAATATCCACGATGCTAGCTCTCGTTATTGCTTTCTCTTTCCAACCCCTTCGTAGATTACTTGAAAAAATAACCGATAAATTTCTCTATAAAGAAAAGTACGATACCGCAATTCTCCTAAATATCCTCTCGAAAACAATGGCTTCGACTCTTACCCTTTCCGACTTAACTTTCAAGATACTTGAAATAATGACATCCCAAATGCGCCTTTCTTATGCCGCATTTATTCTTTCTCAAAAGGAAAAAATATATGTAGCCGAAAGCAGGCACGACCGCGAAGCGCTCAAAATATCTAATTATGAATACGATTTATTAAAATCCAAAGATCAACTTTTAGTATTTGAAGAGCTGCCGGAAGGAAAGCTGAAAAATTTACTCCGAGGAAAAGGTATCTTTGTTGTTCTCCCTTTGAAAACTAAAAAACAATTTATCGGACTACTTGCACTCGGAGAAAAAGAATCGGGTGATATCTATTTTAAACAAGATATTGACGTACTAGAAATATTAGGACCGGAACTGGCTGTTGCTTTGCAAAATGCGCAAAGATTTGAAGAAATTAAGCAATTCACAATTGTACTCCAAGAAGAAGTAAGACGCGCAACTTCCGACCTTCGGACGGCAAACCTGAAATTAAAAGAACTAGATAAGCTCAAGGATGAATTTATCTCAATTGCATCGCATGATTTAAGAAATCCGATGACTACAATTAAAAATTATATCTGGATGGTCTTAAACACGCCTAAAAAGAGCGAGCCTGAGAAAAAAGAAAACCTCAAACTCGCCTACGGTGCAACCGAACACGCGATATCTTTGGTTAACGACATGCTCGATGTATCCCGAATTGAAGCAGGCAGAATTCAGCTTGATCCCAAGAAATTCGACCTGAGTAAGCTTGCTTCCGAAGTGGTAGACAATTTTTCTCCCGAAGCACATAAAAAGAAGATTAAACTGTCATTTTTAGGCAAAAATGATTTCAAGGTTTTCGCCGACGAAGACAGAATTAGACAGGTTGTAACGAATCTAATTAGTAATGCTCTAAAATACACGCTTGAAAATGGTGTTGTTTCTGTTTCATTAGCTAAGATAAATAGTAAAATTGAAACTAAAGTCGCAGATACGGGTGTTGGTATTAAGAAAAATGACATGGAAAAACTGTTTACTAAATTCGGAAGACTCGATAACTCTCTTACCGCTATCTCAAAAACACCTGGAACCGGTCTCGGGCTTTATATAACCAAAAATTTAGTCGAACTATCGGGAGGTAAAATCGCAGTCGAATCAGAACCCGGGAAAGGAAGCACCTTTACTTTTACACTACCGATTGCCTAGAATAAATTAACTACCAATGTCTAAAATCCTTATTGTCGAAGACGACTTAAATTCAAAAAGAGTTTACAAAGAAATTTTTGAAGATGCTGGATACGAAGTCGACACGGCAAAAGACGGCGAAGTAGGTTTAGAAAAAGCAAAAGCTGGCGGTTACTCAGTAATTTTACTCGATATCATGCTTCCGAAGCTCGACGGCCTGGGACTTTTGGCAGCTTTGCAAAAAAATCCTCCCGAAGTCAAAAACGGACCAATAATCCTTTTAACTAACCTCTCCCACGACCCTGTGATAAAAGAAGCAATGACACTTGGAGCAAAAGCTCATATTACAAAATCCGACTTCTCTCCCGTCGAACTACTTGAAAAAGTAAAAAGCTACATTACCTAATTTGCTTTGTTATGTATTTTGCAATTAAATAGGAAGGGAGAATTGAAAATACTATTAAAAAAGCGGCGAAGATGAATGTCATCTCGATTGATTTTCCTGCTATCGTAAGCGCATTAACCTGAGGTTCACCTGCAAAAAGCATTCCAACCGGAACCTCATCGATATCTTTTAGCGGCAAATATGCTGTAAAAAAAGGAGTTCCCAATATTTGAGCAGGTCCTAAGAAATTTACTCCATCTTTTAATACTTTATCTTTTACTTTTGTATTTTCTTCTTTGATACCAATCGGTCTTGACTTTCCGTCGGGAGAGACCAAAGTTGTGGCCGACAGTACATTTCCCGAATAAATTGATGCTTCAAGTCCCGTTGCTCGCTTAATTCCATCAAGAAATGCATTGTCGATAACTGTTCCTGTCAAGACCGCCCCTAAAACTTCCCCTTGTTCATTTTTGATAGGCGCAGCCCCCCTTACCGATATCTCGGCAGCTGTAACTGCGTCTTTTGAGGTAACCGATGTACTTTTTTCTCCAATCAATGCCCTTTTAATTAAGATATCGTTAGATAATGAATCTCCGATCTTCTCCCTATCTTCTCCCCTGCCTAAAACTTCACCGCCCTCTCCCACAACAACTAAAGTATTTTCGCCTTTAGTAAGAAGATAATCCTCCAAAATATCTGCCAAATCGTCTTTTTGACTTTCAGAAATTGCAGTAACTACTTGCGTATTTTGGGTTAAGACCAAAGCGTCGGACAGTGCTTCTTCTTTTTTGGCATCGAGTGCAAAATTTAATACTTTAACATCGGTTTCGAGCTTTCTTAACGTTTCGTCCTGTATGTTTTTCAAAAGAAGTGCGGAAAAAGAAACCGTTGTAAAAAGAAATATTATCAAAGACGCAAGTGTAAAAATCATAAAGAACTGGGTAATAAGCCTTCGGAGTAAATATCCCCACACCCATTTCCCCAAAATTAAAACCGCAAATAAAAGTAAGACATGTTCAGCCAACCACAAAGGTCCGAATGAAGACGTCAATTTAAAAATATTTACATCAGATGTACCCTCAAATAATACTCGTAGATATAATACCTCGGATAAAGATAATATAAAAAAACTTATTGCAGGAGACTTCAAATGCCGCTCAAGCCCTTTAGTACTTCTTCGTAGGTATGAAATACTTATAGCAAAAGCAGAGAGAGGAAAAAGAGCGAGTAAATAATTCAGGCTAATTTTTCCAAATAATAAGGGCAGATTTGCCCTCGGATGTTTCTGAAGGGGTTCTTGTGAAATTCCGAGCGCAATTAGTATATACCCTAATAATTTTGTAGAATAAAAAATCCAGGAAAAAAGTTCGTTTCGAAAATATTCGGAAGGTAAAATTGACGACTCAATAAATGTTCCGTGTGTAAGAAATGATATTGCGAGAAACAAAAATCCAAATAGTTTTAGAAACCCCTTCAATCCACTTCTTCCCTCGGCGTCGTAATATAACCAAAAGACTGCGAAGAATACCATTCCTGCGAAAATATTTATCGCAAAATGCGCGTTTTCTAGAAAAAATTGTGTCCACATACCTTAAAAGGGCATCAGGATAACAGTTTATCAGCAATAGGGAGAAGGGGTATCAGGTAAAGAATTATTCTTGATTTCCTGATAACCTGATTCCTATCCCTGGTATCCTAATATCCCGATCTCCTAATTTAATAGAATATCCAACATCTCCTTATCATTTAGTATACCAATCTTAACGTCTTTAATAACCCCCTTTCTATCCAAAAACACATGGGTAGGAAGAGTGTTTATTTTTAAAGGTGCGACCAAAACTCCGTCAGAATCTGCTAAAATTTCAATTTCATACCCGCCTCTTTTTTTAAAGATAATTGTTTCAGAGCGCGAATCATTAAGCATGACAGGTGTAGCCCGAACTGCCCCATATTTACCCAATATTTCCAAAAACCCAAGCTGTTCGGATGTTTGCGGATACCAGGTTGAAAGAAAGGTAAGTACCGTTGGCTTCCCATGGAGAGAATAACTGTCAACGCTTCCGCTTGCACTAGCCAACACAACATATGGCAACTCTTGCCCTTTAATATCTGATTTTTTAGCCTCATCCGATATTACTAACAAAGGCAATTTAACCTCGGAAGGTGTTGCCAAAAAATTCAAGAAAAGAGGCAAAGTGACCTTGAAAGAACCTAAATGTATTTCTTTTTTTTGTCCCAACTCAAAGGATTGATTTAAAAATGCGGTTTTATCAACTTTGAAAATCTCCGTTGCCAACAAAGGGTGCCCAGAGGATTTAACCTCTAAATAATAGGTTCCTGGTGGGATAAAATAGAAGTACTCACCACTCCTGTTAGTTTTCTGAGGATTTTCCTGACCGTAAGCTTTCCCATCCCAAAGGTAAAATTTCGAAGTTAAACTGTCTTGGAAATAAAGACTTACCTCGGCTCCTTCAACCCTCTCTCCCCCATAGGATACAACTCCGGAAGGTATGACTTTGACTTTATTTAACTGCCGCTCCGTTTTATTTTCAGCTCCATCCACGCTTTTTGCAGTTAGTATGTAATCGCCGACTTCGGAAAATGACACTGTCCCCCACCAAAGGCCGTTGTCGGGATTTTTAACTAAAGAATAAGATTGGACATCATCTGTACCTTCACGGCTCGCAACTATATCAATCTGAATTGGGCCCCCTACTGCCGAAAGAATTATTTTCGCATCTGTTTTTGGAAGAATTAGAATTGTTGAATCGTTTTCCCAGACAAGCTCTTGCGGGCCTAGAAAAAATAGAGTTGCTCCGACCGCCGGAGGAAGCCTGTCGATAATCAAGATATACTCCTTAGAGGTTTTTTGATTACCGCTTGGGTCGGTGACTCTTGCTCTTATTTTGTAATTACCGTCGGTCAATCCAAGCGGTGTGAATTCAAATAAGGCTGTTTTGGCTCCGACGCTCGAGAGTTCATCCACAGGAAGCCAGTTGGCTCCATCGTCCGTCGAATAGTCAACGGAAGTTACACCGACATCATCCGATGCCCGCCCCTCAATCGTTGGAGCCTCTGTATAGACACTAGAAAAATCGGTTGTCAGAGATATAGCAGGTCCTGTGGTATCTGCCACGGTTTTAGTTACAGTGGATGTAGTTGTAGTTGTCGTTGTTACAGTAGTCGCTGCTTTTGAGGACACAAAAGTATTGTCATTCGTTTCTGTAGTATTTCCATCAGCATCTGCACTCTGAACACTGTAATGGTATGTTGTATTTGCAGAAAGCCCAGTAAGCTCAACGTTATGGGAAGTAACCAGACTTGAGCTGCTTGCCGTAGATCCATAACTTGTTGTCGTTCCGTAGTTGACTACTGATGTTGACAACTCATCAGTAGTCCATGTTACTTTCACTGAAGTTTGCGAGACATCAGAAACTGACAGATTGGAAATTGTAGGAGGGTTGACATCTGCGGGTGTGGAAGATATTGCCACAGAAAAGCTTCCAGTACAAGAAGTCGGATTACTGCCATTAGCAGAGTCTGAAACCTGAACTGTCCAGGCCGCCGATGCAACGGCGGAACTTCCGGTTGTGACGCTTAAAGTGAAATCCTTTGTTGAGTTGCCCGGAAAATTTCCTGAAGTAAAACGGATAACAGTTCCCGAATCAATGGTTGCGGTCATACCATCAGTAGAACCATCAGTTATAGTAAAATTAGACGAGGGCGCAGTAAATTTTACCCAGACTATCGCATTAGAGTCGCTATTATTTAAAGTAAAAGTTAGATTTGGCGAAGCATTAGTCAATACTGTTGTAGGATCTACTTCTCCGTCGCAAGCAGAAATCGCTCCTTTGACTGGAAAAAAACCAGTAATAATTTGGATTAGACAAACCAATAAGATTACAGAAGCAACTAAAAAACTTTTCCTGGACATTAATTAAATATATAACTAATAACCCCTTACTTCCAATCCTAAATCGTGCGGATAGTACCGAAACTAAAAAAGTGGCGTTATTTTCTAATTAACCTTCAGATGTATAAATTTACCAGATGTGGCCAATCTAAGGAGTTACTGTTGTAAATAATATGCTGTTAGTGTCTGTTGTCAAATCGGTATCACTCCAAGCCACAAATCCTCTTCCCATATTGTTCACTCTTAGAGTAGGGGTAGAGGAAAAAGAAACGTCATTAGATATATTCTCAGAAGTAGAAAGTGTGTTCCCTTCGTCGAGGGAGCGGGAAAAAAATATATCCTCTAGCTCTCTCCACACAAAGTTCAGATCCCCTCTATTATTTATTGCTAAAAATGGATCATCGATATCAAAACCACCTGTCGCAACTGATACTGGTGTAGAGAAATTTAATCCTGAATCCTCTGATTTTGCAAAATCTATGCTTCGAGTTTGTTGTAAATCTAGTTTATCCTCTCTCCAAACAATAAATATTTCGTCTCCTCTCTTGTTGATTACCATACTAGGTTTATCTGGTTCGCTGTTGTTGGACACAATTGTGGCTTGGGAGAATGTCTCTCCAAAATCTGTTGAATGTGCTACAAATAGCCGTCTATCGGGCTCCTCATCCATTACTCTTTCTTCAACCCAAGCCACATAAACATCTTTACCGCTGGCTGCAATAAACGGTTCATCCGATTGCACGGTAGGATCAACAGATAATGATGTAGACAGCTGAACAGGAGGAGAAAAACTTACACCTTCATTATTAGACAGAGAAAACATTATTTTCGAATCTTCTTGTGCCCATGCTATGTAAACGAAGTTTCCTGAAGATTCTAAGTTTACATTTAGGGCACCGGGGGCATATCCGGAAATGTTTACAGGTTCAGAAAATATATTTCCAGAATCTGTAGATTTTGTAAAGTAAACACCATCTGTATCCTCTCCTGGTGTTGCAGAACCTGGCCAAATCACATATACATTATTTCCTGTTGCCGAAAGGTAAGAAACATCCTTTGCTTCTACCTCTCCTGAAATTTTTAAAGGATCTGAAAAGTTAAGACCTTCGTCGGAAAATTTTGCAAAGTAAATTTCCGGAATTTCTGAAAGATCTTGATAAGAAACAAAAACATTAACACCAACAATATCTAAGCTTGGAACCCTAGAGTTCGGGGAAGTGGAAATTAACTTGGGAATATCTACTGTTGAAGCAAGTAAACCTTGTGGCGCTATTAGTACAAATATAATAATTGCTAAAACTGTTTTTACAAATATTCTCATATTCTACCTATATCATTTACAATTGATATACATAATTGTATATTATCTGTCAACTATCGATTTTTCGAAATTTCGCTTCCTGTCTTCAAGGACAAAACTGTACGAAAACCCTTGCCCCGAAGTTGCGCTCCTACGACGCGAGGACGTAGACCTCGGGAGGAGGTAAGCATACTTTGGGGACCAAAACTCCGACTTTGTCGGAGCAAGCTTTTATGCATTAGATTACCTAGTTTCCACCTTTGCTTCTAATACAAACGAGTAACTAAACCACCAAAAGACAAATAACCACCCTAAAACCGCTAAAGTTGAGCCGTAGTCGTGGAAAATAGTAGCCAAAGACTGGCCGAAATAGTAAGCAATAATAGTAACAAACGCAATTCTTCCAAGATTTACTAAAAATGTTCCTAAAAAACCGATAATCCAAGCTTTAATTTTAGAAAGATTCGTGTAGCGATCACCCTGTAGACCTATCCAAGATGTTAATAAGAAAAACAGAAGAGACTGCCAACCGACACAATTCCAGGCGATCTCAATCAAAAATTGAGATCGTCCTGAGCCTGTCGAAGGACCCCCACCTAATGCCAAGTACTCCCCAACTATCGACGGCTGGAAACCAAACGGATAAAGAATAACTCCTACCATCCTTACCTCCCACGGTACAACATAATCCTGAATGATTTTATAAGCATCCAGGCGCATTACAGCGCGTGTGAGAACATCATTGAAGGTCGTCATAAAGGGCATGAACATAAGCACAAAAACTAAAATCAATAAAATATAAGTAAATATTTTTTTCTGAAAAAGGAAATTTGTTGTGGATGAGTTAAAATTCTTCATTTTTCCCCGATTTCCAAATCTGTTATTAATTTATTAACTAATATTTTTGGATTGACACTTTCAGGTTTATATTCGGGGTAGATAGTATTGTTCAGTTGCCCATCCAAAAACAACCTTATAACCATAGGCGAAGATGTAAAATCCCACTGCATTTCAAAAAAATAATTTTTTCCTATATAATCTTCAGGCAAAATCGCGTTTGAATCATTCGCTACATGTCCGCCCTCCATGTTATAAAAATCACTGGTGATGGAATTCCCGCTACCAGTAATAATTAGTGCGTCTTTCTGATTTTGGCCATTAAAATTGCCAATAAATAAAGTTTCCTCTTCATTTTCCCCTTCCCAATCAGCATTAAAAGCAAAAGCAATTCTATCTTTTTTGATATTCAAAATTTTACCCTCGTAGGAGACGAGTCCTGACAAGTCTGAGGGTGTAAAAAGATAATAAGTTGGATTATTTGTACCGTTATTGAATTTAGGGATAACAGTTGGAGTAGCATAAACTGTAACTTTTAATGCTGGAGTTGGAGTCTGTTTCATAGTATCCGGATTTTCTTTTAATTCACTATTTCCCTCATCTTTTTTATTTGTTGGAATTTCTGTTATATCATTTTCGGAAAATTCTTCTTGTTTTATTTCATTTTCATCCTCACTATTATCTTTTAGACTTACGAAGTTGCTTTCGAACAGTCCCTTCTTGGTAATCTTGAAAAAAGATGCAATTAGCAGAAATATCAAAAGGACAATGCCCAATATAAAAAATTTTCTATTCATTTAAATTTTAAAGACAATACTCTTGTCTTCTTTCTTTTCAGAAACGATAATATCTTTGGAAAAATCGGTAATACCATTAAAAGAATTAGTGTTTTCTCCGGCACGACCGCAAACTCAAAATTTGTTCCTTGGCGCAAAACTACCCCTATTTGATCCGGACCGGCTCCTTTTTCCGATGCACTAATATGCCCTAAATCTCCCGCCGTAAAGCCATATGAACTCTCAGTCCCCCAGGAAATCGTCGTGGCGTCAGTTGATTTGAAATATGCCTGCTCGGTTGAGTCTTTTATTACATGAGCGTATAAATCGGAATTTGCAGAATCGTAACTTAAGGAAACTGAAGTTATATTTGTTTGGCTCGTCCAAGGATCAGGCTGGTCAGTCCAAGTCGGCAAACAGTCTTCCCTGTCACAATCGGCAAAATAAACAGGAGGCTGGCTGGACTCTAAAGCGTCATAATAAACGAGTTTACAGTTGGCTGATGCAGGACAAGATAAAGCTGACCTTGTAGGCGGATTATCTAGATCCATTACGCTTCCTGAAGAACAGGTTGCATTATCGCAATCAAAAAAGTACTGGTCCTCAGGAGATGACGTATCCCCGACATACACTCCCTTACAATCACTGGCGCCGTTTTGACAGTCCAAATCTACACCAAATGTCGTAAGTCCTCCTGCAGTATCATCAATCTTCGTTGTCGTACTTGTCGAGCAAGTCGCATCTCCGCAATCAACAAAATTAAATTCGAGCTGGCTTCCGTCCGCATAAATTAATTTGCAGTCATTAGCTCCAGAAGTACAATCAATTGCATTGGGAACATTGACAGATGTACCGCCAACATCTGTATCTATATCGAGTTCTGTTCTGGAACCGCAAGTAGTAGAGCTGCAATCAATTAATGTAAGGTCTCCTTCAACTGCGTCATGATAAAGTATTTTGCAGTCATCCGCAGCCGGACACCAAATTGAGTTTTTGGCATTTGAGTTTGTGGTATTAATATTTAACGAAATTGCGGTTAGTGCGTCACGCGTAGAACAGTTGGCGTTCGAACAGTCGGCAAACCACAAATCATCTGTATCATCTTCAAAAAATACAACTTTGCAGTCAGTGTCACTCAGACAATAAAGGGAGGTGTTTGGTTTTGAGGTACTTCCGCCCAAGTCCCCATTAATATCTCCTTGGGAAGGAGCTGAACATGTCTCGTCGTTACAGTCAATCAAAGACATATCTGGGCTTGTACCGCCCAACAAATCTCCGTGGGCAATTTTGCAATTGCCTGAGGTAACACAAAATAGGGCGGGTGAAGGAGCATTGGTTGAACTTCCTGTATCAGAATCTATGACCCTCGGAGTACCTGAACCGAAAGTTGAGCAATTCTCATCATCGCAATCCACGAACATTAAGTCTGGACCCATAGTATGTAAATTATCAACATAAACTACCTTGCAATTTGCAGGGTCGGAAGCAGGACACCAAATATCCATTTCTGTTTCCTGCTCATCTCCAGATTCACCTGTGTCCGAATCTATCAAAAATTCTGCCAAGTCGTCGGTACAACAAGAATAAAGTCTTGTATTCTGGTTTGTAGAAGTATCAACACTCAATACCCAAATGTTTGTACCGTCTGTAGTCACCGAGTAGATTGTATCGGTAACAGAAGCTATTGTTTGATTGTTTCTTCTCCACTCATCCCTTGTTGCATCGTATTTGGCAAAAGAAAGGTCTGTTCCGTCCTGAAACATAACAGCCGCACTCGTTGAATCAAGTCCAACCAAGACCGGTCTATCTCCTGAGGTTAACCCCGCTCCTTGTGTCCCAAAAGTTACATTTCCGGTAACTACCGAAGTTAAATTTCCAGTACAAGTTCCGTCAAGGCTAGCTATCTCAAAAGCGTTTATCTCGGCATCTCCGCCGGTTGTGTCCGAATAGGCAATAAGAACACCCGTATCTGAAAACTGGGCGACCGAAATCATAAATGTATTTCCAATTGCCCCGGCCTCTATGCTGGTCTGGCATAGAGTTCCTTGCGCATCAGAACTTCCCGTATCAATCCGGCGACCCTCTGCTCTGTCTGCTCCGTCATCAATCCACCAAACATGAATTATATTATTTGAAACTGCAATAGAGGGATTAAAATTATCCGTGTCTGAATCATCAACTGCCACAGCCGAACCCCAAGAGACCCCGTCAGAGGATTTTTTGTAAAAAATCCTTCCTCCGGTTGAAGCGGTACATGTTGTCGCATCGCAGTTATAAAATGCATACCAGTTGCCATTAACGTATGCTACTTTTCTCTGTAAACCTCCATACTGTACTTCTGCCTCTTCTATCCCCCCCGATACTATAACTGACGGATCTATAGAAACCGGATAAACCCGTTCTTCGTCGATGAGCCACTGGGTAAAATTTTGATCAAAACGTTTAATAAGTTTGTACCCAAAACTTTCTTTTTCCAAACTAAAATTAACACCGTGATTTACTTCCCCATTTGCATCCTTTGCGAAAGGTTGAGAAAGTTTAAAAAGCTCCTCGCCTTCCTCTGTATAAAATCCAAAAGTATTAGAGTTTGGGGATACAACTTTAACATCTACAGTCTTTAAAGACTGTTTAATGTCACCTAAAAATGAAGCCGCTGATTGTTGCTTTAATATAAATTCTTCAACCAGTACACCACCGGCAATAGAATATTTTAAGTCGACACCTTCGATTACTTCCTCATAGACAACCTCTTTATTCGAATAAATATTTGATTTTGACGGATAAACCTTCTTGGTGCCTATAGACAAAGTTTCAAATTCAACTTCACGACCACCCAGCTTGATTCTTATCCTTGGCTCTTTATGAAATATAAACTCTATTTGCTTACCGCTTTTGGCGGCTTTAACAATTACTCTTGGGGTATCAATCTCGCGGGAAGTGGCATTTCTTATAATTGTTTCTTTATGGGAAGGATTTTTTGCCTTCGTAATTTCATCGGAATCTAAAGCTTTTAGTACTTCCTGAGCCGTCTTAAGGCTTGGCTCTGAGGCATAAGTAGTTTGAGATACAGGAATAAACGGCGACAAGCTGACAAGAAGAATTGAAATAGTAACAAGAAAACTTAGCGCTAAATTTCCGATATGACGAATTTTCTTAGGGCGGATTTTGAAGGAGTCAAAACGGGAATTGGCAGTTGTTAAAGATAAATACGAATTAGATCCTAATGATAATAATCCTAATTTATCCGAATACGGCTTTTTAAATTCGGATACATTCGCAGTATTAACATTTGTAGCTACATTCGGATGGGCATTTGCCCTACCGGGCAATATGCCACTAATGAAGCGGTAGAATCTTCCTCTTGTGAATATGTCGGTAATCCTTCCTGTTTTGGGAGTCCTGAACCAAGGCCCTTCTTCTTTGGAGAGAAAGCCTTTAAGGGAAGCATAGGCTTGGAATGGAACGAGAATGTAAGAAAGAGCGATAAAGGAAGCTAATCCTTGATAGTCTCTTTCCTCTGATTCTTCCAAAAATAGTCCTACTGCATTCATGAGTGGAAGTGATATTAAGTTTGTTAAAACAAGACTCCATCCCCAAAGTGAGGTCCAGAAAGGTAGACGGGAAGCAAATATTGTTTCTGATATTAACCAAGAGAAGGTACCTATTAGGAAGAAGAAAGCTTGGAGATAGTATGGGGAAAGGTAGAGGAATTCTAACTTTTCGGATAGTGTAAGGGGGGAAGGTAGGAATCTCTTTCCGTCTTTCGTTAGTCGGTTACGGTCAGGAAGCCCGTTTCGGTGAAGTGTATCGGTAACGTCCTTTTCATTTTCTTTTTCGTAACCGTAGCCCTTTGACGATACGGGCATCGTAACCCTAGCCGTTTCCCATTTACCAATAAGCAGCCTCACAAACATCTTGCGGATGTTGTTTGAATGTCCTTCTGCCCATCTCATTCTTTGTCTAATTAATCTTTTAAGTGTTGATACACACTCAGCCGGAGCTTGAATGTAGGGAGTGTAGACTACTTTGTATCCTTTCTCGTAGAGTTTTAAGGTCAATTGAAAGTCTTCAGTAATTGAGGTTTCCCAGCCTACTTCATCAAGTACATCACGTCTAATCATGTAAACTGCTCCTGATATTTGTTTTAGTCCTGAATAGATTTCTGTTCCTGAGCGCTCAATAACGTAGGAACCTGCATATTCACTCCTTACTCCCCTTGTAATCCAGTTTTCGGACTTATTAAGTACATGCCACTGGTAGCCTTGTACAGCCGCTATGCGGCTGGAATTTTCAATTTTCGAATTATCAATATTCAATGAATTATTTAATTGATCAATTTTCAAATTGGAATTTGATTGATCATTGGTTATTGGTAATTGAGAATTTTGGTTCGGATTTGAGGGAGACTTACTAAAGTCCAAGGAGCCAGCCGTGGCTTGGAAATACTTTAAGAAGAGTTCCAAGGTATCAGGATATGGTACAAAGTCAGCGTCAAAGACGGATACAAATTCTGCCTTGGGGTCTGTACACTTAAGCGCCAGTCGAAGTGCACCACCTTTGAAACCTTGTCTTGATGTTCTGTGAAGGTGTTTAAGAGTAACTCCAGGTCTAACCTCTGCCTGTGTAAGCGTATATCCTTCCCCATTTGACATTTGACATTTGACATTTGACATTCTCAAATAATCTTTGATTATTTGAGTAGTCTCATCTGTCGAGTCATCACAAAGTATTACCTCATACTCGGGATATTCGAAATTCGTTGAAGCTCTTATTGCCCTCTCCACAACATTCTTCTCATTGTATAAAGGTATATGGATGGAAATGAATGGATATCTTTTTAAAACAACATTCTCAAGGCTAGGCGTAAGACCCACCGCAGAAGATTTTCCGTTCTCCGTTCTCCATTCTCCGTTATTGTTTCCACCCAAACCTAATATCCAATTAACTATTCCCTTTCTTTTACCCTCCGGGCCAGAAGCCTCTCCGGGCCGGAGGCCATTACCTTCCTCCGCCTGACTGAAAGAAAGTACTATCGCCAGTGTCAGATAATACTTAAGAGAGTAAAGAAAAAATAGGCTTCCATTAATAAGAGCAATTGTGGCAAAGACAAGTCCTGTTCCTTGAGAAAAAGATTCTGCCCCACCGATGGTGCCTATCCAAGCTCTAATTACAAATATGAGTATGAAAGAAGCAAATGCCGAAGTTCCAAAGGCCTTGAGAACACCGAAGAGTTTACCCCGAGGAGTAAGGCGACGAGGGGGCGGTGCCGGAGCAAGACTCGGTATAAATTGGTCCCAAACTGTCCTTACCCGTTCCCAAACAAAAGCAAACTTCGACTTTGGTGCAAGAGCTTCTTTTTGCGCATGCGAGTAAGCAAACCGAAGTTCATAGGAATTAAGTTTATTTCTATTTAGTACATTTTGGATTCCATGGTGCCCCACAACCGGTTTACCATCTGCCTTGGGAAGCAGATAAAGAAGGCGCCTGATTCCATATTCAGGGTATCTTTCTACATTTTGTAAAATAACATCTTCAAATTCCTTTGGAATTAGTCTTGCTTGAGGATCTATCTTGTGACTTTTAGGTCGAAGCTCTTTCTCTCCTTTATTTATAAATCGTTTATACCACCGATAAAAAAGAACTCTTGAAATGCCTGCCTCACGACACAAATCGGAAACCTTTTCACCCGAAAGTTTTCTTTTAATAAGTACAATACGCGCATTAGGGCTGGGCAGTTTTGGCTTCATGACAGGCTTACCTTAATATGTTAACACCTGTTGGGTAACGTTTGTCAATAGGCTATCGGATAGCTATTTTTTACACTTTATTTCTATTACCGAAATATTAGCCTCAATTTTTATATTGAAATCATACGTCACAGTAATTATGGGTCTATTTTAACTAACTATTATGAGATATATACAAAGAATGACTATGGGGATTTAGCTTTATTTAGCTTTGTGCAGGTGACTTTAATTCAGCGAAGAATCATTTTGCCTAGATTTCTATTCTGCTATCTAGTGTCTAATTAGTATATAAATTATTAACACAATAAGTCAATAAGATAAATATAAATTCCATTTAAATATGAAATAAATCCCAAAAGAACGGCTCATTATGCTGAGGAAATTATTTATGCATAAATAATAATAATTAAATTATTAAGAGATCAGATTATCGGAGATAGAAAAAATGACGATAATACCCGGTTTTGAGAAACTTAATATATGACAGAATATTATCCATCCTAGTTTTTGCTGATATCCTGATTTCCTGATCCTATTCTTTCGTTTCCAAGACGAAGGAGTACGAGAACCCATGCCCGCCAAAGAACTCCTCGCGGGTGTGGACGTAGACCACAACGCGAGGTAAGCGGAGGCGGGACCAGAACCCCGACTTAGTCGGGGCAGACCTCTATCTAACCCATTAAGCCTCGGGCTCAACTTTAGGCTCTAATACAAAGGAGTAGCTGAAATACCAGAAGAAAAATAGCCAGGCTAAGGTCAAAAGATTTGAAAAGTAATCATGGAATACTATCCCGAAAGGGCGACCGACAACAAAATAGACAACAACAACCAAAACTAGTCTGACTATATTAATAAGGTATGTTCCAAGAATTCCTATTAATAATGTTTCACCTTTTGAACCAACAGTATGTTTCCCTGACAGACCGGTCATTAAGGTAATCACAAATAAAACTAACGTTTGCCAGCCCACACAGTTCCAGGCAAGGTAAATTACTTCATTACCCCCCGAAATTTTAGTCCATTCAATGTAAGCATTCCCTACCCTGATCGGCAAACCGGCAATTGATAAAATTGTGCCAATTACTTTTAGCTCATAAGGAACTATAACATTCTGTATACTTTTATAAACTTCTATCCTCATGATAAGCTTCGTCAATAAATCCTGAAAAGTAGTCCAAAAGGGTAGGATTATCAAAACCAAAACCGCAAGGATTATAATTTTACTCATCGTTTTCTTGGATTCACTCAAAACCCTGAATCTTAACGGTTGCCCTTTAATATTTTGTCGCATATTACCCATCCTCTATCACCTTCTTTCTATATCCAATCTTATTTTTCCTACCTGCGGCCGTAATACCGTTTTGTGAGGCTAAAGGAGCAAAAAACGGCTTTGTCGTCCTGAATCTTTTTATAACAAACGGCAAAAATAAGACAGCCGGAATAAAAAGCAATAGGTTCTCCGGAATTTGGAGGTTGGAAACGGTAATAATTAACCATGAATTGGAAACAGAGGTTGTATTCCCCGAAGCCGCTGAATTTTTCGCAATTGTATCCATATTTTTTGCCGCTGTTGGCCAATCGCAAGCCGCCCCTAGAGCAGCACTTTTAATTCTGTCATAGTCATTATCGTCTGTCCCGTCTGTGGTAATCTCTGAAGTAGGATTTCCATCTCCAGAGCAGCCTGCGTCGTCGTCGATTTCGTTGCCGTCTGTATCATTTTTGAGCTTGGCGTAACCTGTACCAGCCGAGGTCTTGAGGGTCGCCTCGAAATTATACGTAAAGGTTCCCCCTACAAAGTTTCCCGGATCATACTGATTGAGATAATCCTGATCTGTATAAGTCGAATCTGTATCTGTGGCCAAAGTATTTACGTAATGGTGGATAATTTCCATGGAAGTTAAACCTCCTGCATCAGTTTGGGTCAAAACCAACTTTGAATTTGCGGATTGTGCCTCGACTCCTGAAACATAATTGAGTTGCATCACATATTCTTTACCGCTTTTTAAATTTCCGGCGGACGCGCCGACAGTTAATCCGCTACTCAATTGTCTATCCCAAGTTGTTCCGGATACAGAAACAGTTGAACTTGTAACGGCTTCGTTATCTGTAATGTTATAAAGCCTCAGGGAGGCGGAGGCAGTTGCCTGATTTGAACGCAGCGTTCCTTCAAAATTAGCAGTTAAAGTTCCCGAAAACTTAGTTGAGTCAAAGGTATAGATTTTGGGGTTGGTAACTGCTCTCCAATCCGGAAGCTGGACTGCAAAACCTCTAAAAGTATCGACGTTGGCAACGTCTCCTGTTGTAAGCTGGAAATTGGTCGGACTGGTCAACTGAAATCCTAGTTCAGCTCTATCCCAAGCTGTTCCTCCACCGTCATCAGTCGCACTTCCCCAGACAAAAGAGCGATTTTCATCAAAACTATTCGAAAGTGTGATATTGGTCGGTGACGCCGTAAGATCCCCTTGGGATGCTGCCTCAACCATGGCTCCATTATCCCCCGTTCCTTCCTTAGGAAGCTCAATTACCCATCCTTCAATCGTATTTGCTCCTGCGGCTCCCGGACGGGTTGCTGTTACAGTTGTTCCATTCGTCAGCTCAATCCTCACTGTTGTATCGTCCATGCCACCAGATGTAGATGTGGATTGCGTATAACCGACCAAAAAACTTCTGCCGATATCGACCCCGGAGCCCGCTGGACCACTGATGGTAGCCGTATCGCTGGTCGCGGTATCTGCAATCGTCAGTCCCGACCACTGCTCAACAAAAGTTTCGTCCAAGAATTCAACGATGAAGAATCGTACCGTCACCGCACCGGTGTTCTGTGCTCTGGTGAAGTTGACGTTCGTCGCTGAGGAAATGTTTGCCGAAACATAGCGGTCAATATTATCGGCTGCAGTAGTACTTGTGGCGAGGATTGTCATCGTCATGAATGTTTTTGCCGTATCAACAGCCGTCGGAATGGTGTAGGAAGTCGATCCCGTCCCGGAAGCCATAGAAACTGTACTGGTTTGAACTCTTATGTTGTCATACTCGATAAGCTGCCAACGGATGGTCAGTGTCCCTCCGTTGCCTGAAGGCCGGGTAAAGGTGATTGTAGTACTGTTGGTTAACTCGCAGGTATAAGTAAGGTCGTCCGGCCCTGTAGAGGTATTTTCGCCGGGTGAACAGATAAGAAAGCTTCTTCCTGTATCAACCGTTGTAACTGTTGCAGTCGAGGACGTCGTACCGGCGGTAATACTTTGACTTCCTCTCTGCACCCTTGCCCCGAACATCTCATCTTTATTGCCGATTTCGATGTGGTGAGCGGTATTTGTTAACATAGTCGCATCCGACTGCACAATGATTAATCTCGCGGCTTTGATGTATGCGGTTCCGGAGGTAGCATCCCTTGCCAACCGTACTGTGTAGTCGGTACCGTCTACGAGATTTCCGGTAATTGCAGAAGAACGCACGCGCGAATATGAGGAGCTTGTTGTTGAAACCGTTGCCCCCGTAACTGCTGACCCGCCTTCTGTATAAAGTGTTGCATCTGTCTCGGCATTGCCTCCGGAGCAGGAAGTACAGCGAATGATAGCCTCAAAATAAACGGCTTCACCGTTGTAGTCATCGGCGTCCCAATTCACCAAGCCCAGACTATTATCTGTTGGCGAAGCGGTTGAACTTGTAGTTGAAAACTCCTGATCTATGATATTAATTTGCTGCTCAATTGTTGGGTCTGCAGCTTGGGCGTAAGCTTTGGGTGTAAAGAAAGAAAGGTAGTTAAGAATCATTACCAAAACTAATAAAAGCGAAAGAGTAGCTTTGGATACCCACTTTATTTTTCTTGGACGAATTTGGGGATTGTAAAATTGATTATTGGCAGTAGCCAGTGAGAGATAAGCAGAGCTTGTCACTTCGTGATAGGCATTAGGCATTAGGGACTGGGCACTAGTAAGAAAACTATTGCCTAACTGCCTAGTGCCTAGTGCCTGTAGAGCTGGTTGTGTTCTGCCAGGAAGAATTCCACTAATGAATCTGTAGAATCGTCCTCGGGAGAATACGTCTGTAATCCTTCCTGTCTTTGGGGTCCTGAACCAAGGTCCTTCTTGCCTTGAGAGAAATCCTTTTAATGCGGCGTATGCTTGAAATGGGACTAAGATGTAGGATAAAGCTACAAATGAAAGTATTCCTGAATAATCTCTCTCATCACTCTCTTCAAGAAATAGCCCTACTGAATTCAACAAAGGTAAGGAAAGCATGTTGGTTAAAACAAGACTCCATCCCCAAAGCGATGTCCAGAAAGGTAGACGTGTAGCAAATATAGTTTCGGATATCAACCAGGATATTGTACCCAGCAAAAAGAAGAAGGCCTGTAAGTAGTAGGGAGAAAGGTAGAGGAATTCTAGTTTTTCGGAGAGTGTCAGTGGACTTGGAGTCCACCTCCTGTGATTTGTGATTGGTGATTGGTGATTGGTGTTTTTTCTTTCACTAGTCACCAGTGACGAGTCACTAATCACTTCTCCCCAGTGACCAAAAAGTAGCCTTGTGAACATTTTTCGAACGTTGTTCGAATGACCCTCAGCCCAACGCATGCGCTGACGAATGAGGCGTTTTAACGTACTTACACACTCAGCCGGTGCTTGAATATATGGGGTGTAGACTACTTTGTAGCCAGCCTCGTAAAGCTTTAATGTTAATTGGAAGTCTTCGGTAATTGAGGTTTCCCAACCAACTTCTTCTAAGACATCCCTCCTTATCATATATACTGCACCTGATATTTGTTTTAATCCTGAATAAATCTCAGTTCCACTTCTCTCAATAACATAACTGCCTGCATATTCAGACCTTACTCCCCTGGTAATCCAGTTCTCGCTCTTGTTTAAAACATGCCACTGGTAGCCTTGGACTGCAGCGATGTTGGAGGTGTGAGGTTGGATGTGGGAAGCTAGATATTGAGGTGAGAGGTGAGATTTATCTTTCTCACTTCCCACTTCATTATCCACTTTCCCATTTCTCACTTCCCACTTCCGCTCTTCCTGCCAACCCCCTACTGCTTTAAAGTATTTCAGGAAGAGCGTCAGAGTATCAGGATATGGTACAAAGTCAGCGTCAAAGACGGATACAAATTCTGCCTTGGGGTCTGTACACTTAAGCGCCAGTCGAAGTGCACCACCTTTGAAACCTTGTCTTGA